>Ga0214542_1001780_pt1 | contig 44595 bp, 24 predicted proteins | sample CNSS1metaG_FD_160096 | JGI IMG/M metagenome (GOLD analysis project Ga0214542, IMG submission 160096) | Root nodule microbial communities from cowpea collected in UCLA plant growth center, Los Angeles, California, USA - CNSS1 | ecosystem: Host-associated > Plants > Roots > Nodule | place: USA... | reverse complement strand
CCTTGAATCAAGCAAGATCCATCATGGTAGAATCAACCATCAACTCTTCTTGGATCTGTACTTGAGTTATTGCAGAATCTTCTGAAGCTTTTGTGTCTCTTAGATGGCTCTATCTCAGATGAAGACTACGTGATCTTTCTAAAACTCTCCCAGCCAAAACAGATTCCAAAACAGCTTTTATACAAAGGTTTTTGCTGTCACTAATTTGATTAGCAAATTACCTAATCGATTATCGTGAATACATTTTTACTCACTTTGTGCCAGACTTCACAGCTAATCCATTAGTTCAGAAACTAATCATGTGCAGGATTACACAGCAGGCCTGAAATACATTTGATAAAGATAAACTATTTGCCTAATGCATATCCTAACTGGACCAAGCTATGTTTTATCCCAGATCAGTAGACATCATCAAAATTGTTCTTCATTTATGGATGAAAGGCTCCCCCTTTCAACAATTATTATAATGTTATTATTATTATTATTAATATCACTACGGGATATTATTATTGTAATGGTATTATTATTATTATTATTATTATTATAATTATAGTTAGACACACATCTTAATTTTATTTACTACAAATCATATTTCAATTAGTTGTCCTTTTTAATTGTTTTGTTGCTTATGTATATATCTTTATATATAATTATAGATTATTAGTATGTCAATATTAGCCTTGGTATTTGCATTGACATTAATATTTATAACATAAACATTATTATTATTATTATTTGTTTGTTATTATTAGTATCATTATTATTTTTATTTAATGGTTAAATAAATATAATAACAATTATATTTTTATTCTAAACATATTTGAAATAAATAAAAAAATGTGCTTACACGGGTCATATACTATTATGATTATTTTGTAAAATCAATTAACTACACTATATTGTAATATTAATTTTTTATTTATTATATTTAAAACTGATTTTACAACTCCATTTCATTGATAATAACATTTACAACAATATAACCTAATTTTCATGATATTTATTATTTTATTTTTATATCATTGTTATTATTATCAATTATAACTCTAATTATTGTTATTATTATTATTATTATTATCAGCTCTAATTATAATAATAATAATAATTATTATTATTATTATTAACTATAATTGTTGTTATCAACTATAATTATTATGATGAGTATTACTACCAACTATAAGTATTACTATTATTATTATTATTATTAACTACAATTATTTCTATTATTATATTACTACTACTACTATTATTATTATTATTATTAATTAGAACTATAATTATTATAATAGTTATTATTACTATTATTATTATTGTCTTTATTATTATAGTCTTTATTATTATAGTTACATACATATTTTACTTTTATTTACTATTTATGAATCATGTTTCAGTTACTTGACTCTTTTATTTGTTTTGTTGTTTATTTCTTTTTATATTTGAATAATTATTTCAATTCAAAAAAATAGTTACTAAAATTAGTAAACTAATAAAACTGAAAAATAATTTTTTTTTTTATTTTAAATAATTATTTAAGTTTAAAATATAACAATTAAGAGGATAAAATTGAAAAAATAAAAAAGAACACCAAAGATGTTTATTTTTATATATAGTTGTATTATTATTATTATTATTATTATTATTATTATCACTACGCAATATTATTTTAGTAGTATTATTATTATCTATTATTATTATTATTATTATTATTATTATAGTTAAACACACAATTTACATTTATTTAATTCGAGATCATATCTCAAATTATTTGCACTTTTTATTTGTTTTGTTGTTCTTTATTTTTATATTTGTGAAATTATTTGAATTCAAAAAAAAGTTACTAAAATTATTAAAATGATAATATAGAAAAAGAAATTTTTATTCTGAATAATTATTTTAATTTAACAAATATTAATTAAGAGGATAAAATTGTGTAAACAAAAGAGGACACAACAAATGTATAGATCTTTATATATGTTGTTATTGTATTATTATTCTTTTTTATCACTACAAGATATTATTATAATGGTATTATTATTGTTATTATTATTATTATTATTATTATTATTATTATTATTATTATTATTATTATTATTATTATAGTCAGACACACATCTTAAATTAATTTACACCGGGATCGTATTTTCATTACTTGTCATTTTTATTTGTTTTGTTGTTAATGTATATCTTTATATATAATTATAAATTATTATAGTTGACATTAGCCTTAGTGTTAGCATTAATATTAATATTTATATCATAATTATTATTATTATTATTATTGGTATCATTATTATTTTTATTATTATTATTACTATTCATAATGGTGTTATTATTATAAGTGTGCTTTTTTAATTATAGAAAATGTTGTTATACTAAATATTTTGCAAAATAGAGTTTTAATCTTTTAAATTTTTATAATTTATAATTTATATTAATATTTTTATTAGTATTTTAAAGGTTAAATAAATAAAATAAAAATTATATTATTATTTTAAAAAAATTTAAAATAAAAAAACAAAAAAAATGTTCGCACGGATCATAGATTATTATAATCATTTCGTAAATTCAATTAAATGTATTATATTGTGATATCAATTCTATTTATTATATTTAAAACTAAAATTATTATTGTATCACTTAGATTTACTATTTCATTACTTTAATAACAACATTTACAATAATATAACTTAATTTTCATAATATTTTATTACATAATATTTTCACTATTTTATTATTTTAATAATAATAAATTTTTCTAGTTTTTTGTTTTCATAATATATAAGAAGATTAATATATTATATATTGATAATATATTGATAATATAAGTAATATTATACTAATATTTTTATTACTACTAATATTGTCAATAAATTTGATAATAACAACAATCATTTATAATCATTGTATTAATATATTATATATTAATATGATTAATAATACTTATAATATTAATAACAATAATAATAACAGTAATCATTTTATTATTATTAATAACAATTTTCATAATAACAAAATATGAATAGTAATAATACTAAATAATTTCACTATTAATTTTCGTATATTATAGTTAATAATTTTTCTAATTACTTCTCTACTCATAATAATAATAATAATAATAATAATATATAATAATAATGTTAATATTACCAATAATAATAATAATAATAATATATTATAGTAACATATAATAATAATAATATTTATTATTATTATTATTATAATATTAATATCGATTATAATTTTACTACTATCACTACAAATAATATTTATAATAATAATATTATTAATAATTACAAATAATAATAATAATATTTATAAAAATATTACAAATAATAATATATTATTAATAATTAGAAATAATAATAATTATAAAAATATTACAAATAATAATATTACTTATAATTAATATTATAGTTGAAATCATAAATAAATGAAAAAATAAAAACAAATTAGTTTTTGTAGGATTTGAACCCGGATCCTTTTGTTACACAGTTTTAAAATGACGAAAAAACTAAACTTTATGACACTTGTCAATAAAAGAAGATGGATAATGTGATAATTTTGGTGATATCTTCTTTTCTTAATATGTAATAGATAACATTAAATTTATTTGACGTGTTAAAGGACATACATTCTTGGTAGACATTTGAGCTAAGAAAAATGTTAAATGATGTAAGTAATTTAAATATCAATATAAAATGTCAATTGACACACGTAAAACAAACAATCAACACAGTTGGGTTAAAAAGATTATATTTATTCATTTTTCTAAGTCTGAAAGTTTGGGACAGAAAATAATTACAATTTTGTGTAAGTTAAGAGACCAAAAATATTTTAACCCCCATTCAGTATGTTTCACACCTTCAAAAAACATTTATATTTATTTTGACATCCAAAATTATTTTTGAAGATTCGTCATTATTAGATACATATTACTAAAATAAAGTTCTATAATAAATGAAGATTGGATTATTTTCATTGTATCTATAGTTCTTTTTCAAAGATGTTTTTTTTTTAATTTTAATTTTAATATCTTAAACATAAATATAAGATATAAAAAAATCTACAATTTAGCTTATCGCAATTAGGAATAATAACGGGATGAGACGGTCAAAGCAGATCTTTGAATGGCTTGAGCGCGGCTTGGCACCCCAATTTTTTTCTAACTACTTTTTGTATTTATATAAAGATTTTTATATATAAATAAATTATTTTTAATATCTTTTAATTTTTTATATACCTGAAATTTTGGCATGTTCAAAAATATTATATATATATATATATATATATATATATATATATATATATATATATATACATATATATATATATATATATATATGAATAAGAGAAGATGCAAACTTAATTGATATTTTTTTTCTTGATCTAGTTACTCTTGTTCATTTTTTCACTTATTGTTTCATGTTGTCCTACTTGATATTAGAATATTAGTTTTGTATTTTTTTTCATGTCATGAGTTTTTTTATAGTAATTTTTTACAAACATAAAAAATTGACTACTATATGTTTATTTTAATTGTGACTTTATTATCATATATTTTCTTTTGATAATTATGTCTCTTAATATTTAATTACTTCGTATTTATTAGATTTTGATAGTTTACTTTTTAGTTTCGAACTTTTTTTAAATAAATATATTTATGAAAATTAAAAGAATATCTTAATCTACATGTGATAAAAGAAAACTAACATGTGGAGGTGAAAATAACACAAATTTAATCTCTTAATCTATTTTGAAATGTGAAGCTAAATGATCAAATAATTTATTTTTGTTATATTAGTAACAATGATTTTAAATATATAAGTTTTATTTGTATTATTTTGACTTCCTAGAATTATTGGTCAAGATCTATCATTGAGCGCGATAAATATTTCATTATTCCATATCCATCTCTAAGGAAAAATTGATCTTCATCCTCATATACTCATTCACAACACCTATAACACTTATCTCATCCTCATCTCCACCAGATAAAGAGTATAAACTCATATTCATGCTCATACCAGCTTTCTTCATTATCAATTAATTAATTTTTATAAAAAAATAAACAATCATACAAAGAAAACATGATATTATTAAATTTTCAATAGTAAAGTAACATATTATTTTTTTATATCAAATATTTAGAAATAAATTATAATTATATGTATTTTAAATTAGAGTACTAAGTCAAATTTCATGAGAATCAAAATATTTATTATATTTACTAATTTTAACAACGAAACAAAATTGATAAAATTAAAAAATTTAGAAAAATACAAGTATTAAAGTTTAAAAATATTTTAAATGTCTCTTCACTTTCTTTTTCTAAATTCAAATGAAATCTTATTGTTTTTTCTTATAAACTAATAAAAATTATAAATATTACTTGAATGAAATCAGTGAACAAAAAGTAAATTAATAATAATTGAAATGTAGTATAAATCTTTCATCTTTTGAATTTCAATCTATATTGAACACTGATAAACAAGAATGACAATGATATTAAATTATAAATAGAATGCCTTCATATATAATTACAATGATAAATTACACTTAAGATATTAAATTAAAATAAAAAAATTATATAAAAATCATCAAATTAGTATTAAACAGGATAAAAATAACCAATAAATAAAAATATAAAAAATAAGTAAAATTGATCAAATTTGTGTATTGTAAAAAATTTGATACATCATTTAACAAAATCCCATAAAAAAAACAAATGTATAATTGAAACTGTGATAAGATGAAATATACCTTGAAGATCTAAGAAAAGTTTTTTTATATATCAAACTAGTTGAACTGCTAAAAAATAATGAAAATTAATTTAGCGAAATAAAAGTTTATTAAATCAACAAAAATTAAGGATCAAATAATGTTATAAAATTTTCAAATATTTGATATGTGAGATGATATGTGAGATATTTCATAAATGTGATCCATTTGTCAATCAATATATAATTGTTGCATAATAATCTCATCTAATTGACAACTGTTTCCGCAATAGTTTGACAGTTGATATCAGAACAATGTTAAATACATTTGCCTTGTTTTTTTAATATGTCATGGTTATCCTTTTGAATTCACTATTTATGTTTTTCGCCGTGTATTTGATATCAAACATAATATTATTGACGGAGCAGGCATCCCCTCAAACTTTTTTAACTTTTTATGTATTTAAATTTTTTAAAATTATATATATTTTTAAAATTTTTAAATTACGTGTATCATTTTAAATTAGATAGTAATACACCGAAAATTAATAAAAATCAAATTAGGTATTTTTTTTATTTTTTATTTATAAAGTACAACATTTAATTTTAATAAATAGTACAATATAAAATTAAATATAATAAAGAAAAAAATTGTTAAGATAATTTTTATTTTTCTTCACATTTTGTTTGTGTTTTTTCACGTGTTGTACTCATCTCTTACTCTTACCTGATTTCTTTTGTTACTGAAAAAAAAAAGTTAAACAGAAACTCATTATTTTTGTCCTCATCTTTTTCATATCTTCTCTTATTCTTAAAGAAAAAAATTTCACTTTTCTCACTTGGTAGTGTAATACTTGTTTAATATTTAGTCCTGTTTTTTTTTATCTCATTACCCTTTTGTATATTCATTTTTTATAAATACAGAAGAGCAAATAATGTAATGTGTGATTTTCTATAGAGGATTTTTAATTGTAATTTGATTATCATAGTTTTTTTAGTAATTATGTCTCTCAATTTTTTATTAGATTATAATAAATTATTTTTTAGTCTTAAATTTGTTTTATAGACAGGTATATTGATAAAAAAAATAAAAGAATAAATTTATTTTTTTAAATTGATAAAAAAGAAGTGAATATGAGAACAAAACAATAGGGTTGCTCATCGCAATAACAATCATGAAATTAAAGTTTATGATGATTTTTGAATCGATACGTGCATATTAGTAAAATGAAAAATGAATATTTTATAGATAATATGATTATTTACATTGAAAAAAATAGCTAAAAAATATAATTATGATTCAATTATTTGATAAATTCAAAAATATAAAAAAACTAATGACAATATTATTTATATATATATATATTATAATTATAGTTATATTAAATTATGTATTAATTTTTATTGAATTAATAATAAAAATATTGAATATATAAATTGAATATATTATTTTAACTTTCAAAAAAAATTGAGAAAAAATCCGCCGGTTATGGGTAAAAAAAAGGCATGTTAATCGATATTACTATTATCAGAAAAGTTACAGGTTGACTCGATTTTAAGTTAAATACGACTAAATTATAAACTTTATAAAAATATTAATCACTCATTTGATATTTAATATTTTATCCTTTTTTTTCTTACAAATATGAAAATTTATTTTTAATATCTACTTTATTCTTAAAAGTAAGGTGTCAAATAACTCTGAATGTTAAAACAATTGTTTTCTTCTCTCAAATAATAATGATTACGAATATTAACACAGTCAAAAGAATACAAACAATTAAAACAAACATAAAGCTCACGCTCAAGGTCAAATCCCAAACATGATAGTAACATTGAAAAAGTTATTTGACACCACCGCTCCCAGATAACTAGTTTGTGGTTTCCCGCTCAATGATCTTGACAGGAAAACCACCTTCCATCTGGGAGGAAAGGAAGCAAATGAAGTTGGGCTCCACCCCTTCAGCCACCGTGGGTACAACCGCGAACCGCCGAAGAATCCCAGCCACCACACTCTGCATCTGCATAAAAGCCATATCCTTCCCCAAACACATTCTGGGACCAGCTTGAAACACAGGATAAGTGAAAGAATCTTTTGCCACAAACTTCCACTTTCCGGATTCAAGCTTCTCCAACCACCTCTCCGGCTTAAACTCCGCCCAGTCCTCACCCCAAATACTCTCCGACCTCCCCATGGCGTACACGTGATAAGTCACAAACATCCCCTTCTTCACCACCGTCCCATCCGGCAAAACGTCGTCCTCCACCGCTTCCTTGGTGTCCGTGGGCACCGGTGGGTACAGTCTCATGCTCTCGCACAACGCTGCATGCGTGTAAACCATATGCTTCACCTCATCGTACACCGGAGCCTCCGATTTCTCCATTATCTCCTTCACAATCTCCTTCTCCACCCGCGGGTTCTTCGATAGCAGCCAGAAAAACCACGTCAGCGCTGCTGATGTTGTATCCTTCCCCGCCAATATAAAGCTTATGACCATGTCCGTCACAAAGTCTTCATCAGAGTGCCCCGAAGTCAAGAAACGCGATAGCATGTCTACCGATTCAAGGGATTCCTTCTCCTTCAGCTCCCTCTTCTTCTCTCTCACTATGTTCTTCGCGAACTCGTGCACTTCCCTCACTGCCATTCGCAACCGCTTTTCCGAACCTATGTTAAGCGCCCTCTTCACTTTCCACACCAACGGAAACAGTTGGCGGAACCGTCTACTGATTATCTCTGTCGCCTCTTCGTAAGCCACCGCGAACTTGCTCCGTTCAACCGACGGCGTCAGGTAGTTGGCGTCGAAGCCAAAGGCGATTTTGCAGATGTTATCGAAGGTGAAGCGTTGAAGGATGTCTTGGAAATCGAGGGTCTGGTCTTGATGTGCCGCTGAAGCCATGATGGGGATGAGGTGGTGGGAGAGTTCGGCATCCACCACTTGCTCCACGAACTTGCGGAGAGACTTTGTATTGAATTCATGGCTGGCGATTTGTCTTTGGAACTTCCATGTGTTGCCATCGGCGTTGAATATCCCCGTGCCGAGGAAGTCGGAGAGGGTACTAATGACGATATAGCCCTTTTGGTAGTTGGAGAAGCGGGTCTTGAGAATGTACTCCACGTTGGCTGGGTTGGCAGTGAAGACTTGGAGGTGGCCCAGTGGGCGGTGGAAGGTGAACGTGTTGGCTGGTGAGATTTGGAGTATATCAGATTCCCACTGGATAATGCGGTTGCCGACGCGTTTAAGGGCAAAGTAGGAGCCAATGAGTGGGTATGATTTTGGGATAGTAACGGTTTGTTTGTTTGGAGCAGCCTCTTTGTTGTTGCTGAAACGTGAGAAAGAGAAGAAGAAGAGGGGAAGGAAGAGGGAGAGGAAGAGGAAGACAAGAGCTATCAGCTGCATATTCAGAAGAATCTCAATCATTTTCGTAGGTGTTAGCGACTAATCGGAATTCGGTATTAACTTTTAAATGTGTGGATGATAAATCTTGAGATGTACTTTGTTAGATATGTTGGTCGTGAAGGAAAATTTGTGTATATATAGAGAATGATACGTTGGACAGTCAAAGAGGAAGGCTCGGAGAAAAAGCATGGAATGTGTCCTCGTGGTGGACACTTCTTTCGTTTACAATTAGTGGATTTTGAGTGCTTTAGGATATTTTTGTTGCACTTACTATTTGGCTCAAATACATGTTATAAACATTAATAAAGTTATTAAATTATAATAATTCGTATATTTCTACTACGTCTCTAAAAAGTAAGAATACATGTAATAGGACAACTAACACGTTGAATGTTCTAATCAAATATTCTTAAAGCTTCTAATATTCTTACATCCATGTGGGTCACACCATGCACATTACTTAAAAGAGAGTTTGAATTATAAGAAGTTTTAAGAACACTATATCACAATATATCAATGACAAAAAAAAATGAGTTCACTAGTAAGTGAGTCAGACTATATTGATTTATTAAGTGACAAACCTGTAGTTGATAGCTCTAATAAGAATTGAACTAAGCTTAAGCCACGTAAGTGATTAGAGAAAGTTGAATCCAAAAACTGAATAGTTTATTGAAAGATTATGAAAAATATTTGCCAACAACAAAATTAATTTTTTTATCAACAATATATAAATAAAAATAAAAGTGTCTCAACCTATACAAAAAGACCAATAAAAACATAAGAGATGAGAAATTGAAACTTATGTATATTAAATCTCCTTTTTCAACATAGACACCCACAAACAACACCCAAATCTCCCACAAGACAAATCACAATGGGATGCATATCTTGTGATCTCTATATACTCAAAACATTACAAAAAGTCCTTTTATTATACAAATGTATCCTAGGATTATCTCCCACCAAGGTAAATCTAACATTTTATATCTAACATACAATAGATTTGCAAAAAATTGAGATCCAACAAACAATCTTAGATCATCTTTTTCATTAGAGTCAAAAAGAGATTATTTTCTTAGGATAGCTTGTTTAATAATTTAATACATTACTTTCTGCTTTACAATAAAATTTGCCCAAAAATCTTAACAAAACAACACATAGCATTAGTGATGACAATAATGGATTAGAATGAAAAATAAAAACATTATAACAAATGAGACCCTTGTTTTTATCTCACTTTTGAACTAATATAGGACAAATTGAATACATATTTTTTTATAGAAATACTAATCAAAGTATGAAAATTTTGCTTTTAATATTTTGTTTATTCACCGTGTCCAAGCTTTTAACTATGTTGTTGCAAAAGTTTCTTCACCATCTCTTATCCCCTTTCTAACTATATTGAAATTCTTATCATATACTTTGAATACATAAATTAACTTTTAATCTATTAAATTAACATCGTTGCATTGCTTTCCTTAATTAAAAGATTAGTAATAAAAAAAATTGATATTTGCAGTTTAGATTAATTGTAATTTGTAATTTGTTATACTTCTTCATCAAAGCTAATTATCATATAGATAACAACATGTGTTTAGGATAACAAATGAAATGAACTACTCCAGTCAAACGAAAACATAGCGTTAACAATTTTGATTTCGTTTATGTATCTGACATCTTTGTTGTTGGTTCTTTTCATTCTTCTTAAACGATTGTATATTTGTTGTTTCCTACACTGAAATTTTCCTGTTAGATGAACAACAATTTTCTTTTTTACTTCTACATTTTAAATAAGATTACTGGTTCATAAATTCATGTTGACTTTCTTAAAATAACGATATTTTGATAATCTTTACTTTAAACACAATCTGAAAGTTTTATTACGATAATATAATAATATAATATTTTTAAGTTGTTTTATAAATTTAGACATAATTGCTTAATTGGCTTTCAGTCTGAGAGAACCCTTTTCTGGATCTTGACATGGAAGCCACCTTCCATCTTGGAAGTCAAGAAAGCAAAGTAGCGAGGTTCTACACCGTCAGCCACCGTGGGAACCACCCTGAACCGCCTGAGAATGCCGGCCACCAATTTCTGCATCTGCATAAAAGCCATTTCCTTCCCCAAGCAAATCCTTGGACCCGCCTGAAACACTGGATAGGTAAAGGAATCCCTTCCCACGAACTTCCACTTTCCGGATTCAACCTTCTCTAACCACCGCTCTGGCTTAAACTCAGCCCAATCCTCACCCCAGATACTCTCCAACCTCCCCATAGCGTACACGTGATATTTCACCTGCATCCCCTTCTTCACCACCGTTCCATCCGGTAAAACATCGTCGTCCATTGCTTCCTTCACATCAATCGGCACCGGAGGGTACAGCCTCATGCTCTCACACAACGCCGCGTGCGTATAAACCATATCCTTCGCTTCATCGGCCACCGGAGTCTCTGAATTTTCCCTTATTTCATTCACAATCTCCTTCTCCACACGCGGGTTCTTCCATATTAGCCAGAAAAACCATATAAGCGCGGCGGAAGTAGAGTCCTTCCCAGCTAGTATGAAACTTATCACTATGTCCGTCACAAACTCTTCGTCGGAGTGCCCTGAATTCAAGAACCGCGAAAGCATGTCCTCGGATTCCAGCGTTTCCTTCTCTTTCAGCTCCTTCTTCTTCTCTCTCACTATGTTCTTCGCGAACTCGTGCACTTCCCTCACTGCCATTCGCAACCGCCTTTCCGACCCTACGTTTAGCACCCTCTTGATCTCCCAGATTAACGGCAACGGCTCGGAGAACCGTTTGGTGCTGATCTCCATTGCTTCTTCGAAGGCCTGCGCGAACTTGCTCCGTTCATCTGACGCCGTCAGGTAATCAAGGTCGAATCCAAACGCGATTTTGCATACGTTGTCAAACGAGAAACGTTGAAGAATGTCTTGCATATCGAGGGTTCGATCTTCTTGTGCTGCTGACGCTAGGATGGGGATGAGACGGTTGGAGAGTTTCTCGTCCACGACTTGTTCCATGAATTTGCGTTGTGACTTTGTGTTGAATTGTTGGATGGCTACTTGTCTCTGAAACTTCCAGTTGTGGCCGTCGGCGTTGAAGATTCCTTTGCCTAGGAAATCGGAGAGAGTATGAGTGAAGGTGGTGCCCTTTTGGTAGTTGGAGAAACGGGTCTTGAGAATGTGCTCTACAATGGCGGGGTTGCCTGTGATGACTTCGCGGCTGCCCATGGGGCCGTGAAGGATGAGAGTGGCAGCCGGTGAGACTTTGATCAGATCGGATAACCACTGGATAAGGCGGTTTTCGGTGGCTTTGAAAGCCAAGTAGGAACCTATGAGTGGGTATGCTTTTGGGAGGACAATGTTGTCATGTGAAGAAGGTTTATCTTTTGTGTTCAGTTTCAGGGAAAAAGGTCCAAGGAAGAAGAAGGAGAAAAGAGGAAGAACAGAGACAAAGAAGAGAGGAAGTAACAGCGTAGGAATCATTGTTGTTTATTGAAAACTGAGGCAGTTCTTGTAGGATTTTTGACGATAAAGAAACTTCACAGGCAAATATATATACTCCATGACTGTGGTCAGTGGCAAAGACTTGCATGATCAAACATCTTTCTCAAACAAGAAAAATGTAGAGGGCAACAACTATTTTTGACATGTATTGTTTAAGGTTTATCTAACACGTCTCAATGTGATTTTTTTGATTTTTTAAAATTTTTTAAAATTTTCTTTTAATTTATTTTTATAATTTAAAAAAAAAATAAAAAATTGACACATACGTTATGCCAAGTGATAGAGACAATGTGATGTGATTTACAATGTCACGTGTTACTATTGAATATGAAAAGTCTCAATATAATTCTGAGTTCCTGTATGTTATTTTATCTCAATTTAGTCTCAATTTTTTTAAAATTGAATAAATTCCGATCCCTATTTAAATTGAGACAAAATTTTACCTTTACATAAATGTCACAATGATATTTCTAACAATATTAAGTTTTTATATTACATTGAACTTTATTTAAATATTATTTCAAATATTTATGTATCAATAATTTATAAACAAGTGTTAGAGTTCGTTTAAAAATAACAACTTTATAAATTGAATTGTAAAATTTTAAATAAATATATTTATTTTAAATTGTTATAAAATTTTATATTTGAATTTTGAAGTTTTTATTTTTAAAGCAACTTTAACCATTATCTATAAATTATAGATATATAAATATTTAAAACAAAATTTAAATAAAATTCAATGCAAAATATACATTTAAATAAATTCAATTTTGTTAAAAATATCAATTACAGTAAAAATACCATCGTAAAATTTATATAAAAATTATATAGATGAAATTGATTCAGTTTTAAAAAAATTGGGACTAAATTGAGACAATAACAAATACAGAAACTACTTTGAGACTTTTCACTGTCAATACTAACACATGACACTGCCACTGCCATGTCACACCATCTCTGCTACATGGCACAATATCAGATTGGCATGTAACAATTTTTTTTAAAAAAATTAAAAATTAAAAGAATAGCACCAAAATTATAAATAGGTAACATATAATTAACAATGTTAATATATTACTAACTAAAAGAACCTAGTTGCAACAAATTTTTAAAAATAAAAAACTAATTGAGTTAAATAAAAAGAGAGGACTTATTTAAGATTTTGTTAAAAAAAATAGAAACTTTTGGCATGATTTAAATTTTTTATAAAAAAATGTTCTACTGTAATTAAATGTAATAAATTTTCTTGCATTTCGTCACGTTAGCAAATTAGTCGTTTTTTTAATCAACTGCGACCAATAATTTATAATATTTATTATTTTTAATTCTATTTGAAAAGTTGATACTTACATGAAGTTAAGTCGCGTGTCAAGTTTGATGGGAATGTTTAGTGAAGAATTGTTATTTTAAGCATATTAAAAATAATAATAAACATCGTTCGAAGTCTTGGACGCAAGATGAATACTTTTCATTCATTATAGTTTATTCTGAAAACTAATACTACATAATGAATAAATATAGTTGAAATAATTGTGTAATTTTTAATTATGATGATTTGGGTAGAATAATACACACACACACACACATATATATATATATATATATATATATATATATATATATATATATATATATGCCAAAAACTCATTTCATAAAGAATTAACTTTTAATTTGTGCTAATTAGCTCTTATATCAGCCAAAATAATATCACACTACTTGATTGATTACATAATGGTATATTAAATTACTTTTTTAATAAATTTTTTTTATTAACATAAATAATTTGTTAATGAGAAATAAATTCTGACCAAGCGTGTAGATATAAGAAATATTTATTTTTTGTAGAGAAGATGCTAGTTTACCATTTTCTTGCAAAAAGAAACATCTATGTTAATTTTATTACATTTCTTGGAGTAGATGTCAAACAAATTTTAATTACTAATCTATTTCCAACGTAATGATTACTATAGATTTGACATCTAGAATCATGTACCATTTTATTTTTAAAACTTTTTTTTATCAGGTTTGTTCTAACAAAAAAATCTTATAAGATCGGTATTTCAATATTTTATTTATATTTTGATTTTTAGAATATAAAGATTAATTTATGTTGTATATTTAAATTTAATTTTAAAACCATAATGATTATATTATTATATTATAGTTAAATGAAGAGATTAATAAACCCAAGTCATTAATAAGCTCAAGAAATTAGTTGAAAGTATTTTATTTTTTAAATTAAAAAAATAGTTTTTTTTTTATGATTCAGAATGTATATAAGAATAAAAATTTTAAATTTGTAACTTTCTTATGTTATAATATTTCAATGAAATGTTGTATAAAAATCAAATTGTAAACTATTAATTGGAAATGTCGTAATTAGAATATTAATTTTTTTTAATATTAGAAAGATATCGATTTGTGGGAAGAAAGACCTATCACATACGTAATCAAACACAACCTATTTGTTTACGTTAAGTATCCAAATTATTATTTTTTTTTTGTTCTAAAGAGAAAAAAATTTCAAACCATTTCAATACTAAGTTATTTTGCTTCATATGCTATTCATTTTACTTATGCTTTGCTTAAGTAAAATCTAAGCAGCATAAATTAACTTTCCAAAATCTTGCCCAAGCTCCCAAGTAAAAGCAATACAATCAATAATATATTTTTAAATTTCATTTTGAATGGTTTAATTTATAATATGTTTTAAATTAATAGTTTTGTCTCAATTTCCGTGTATATTCTTTTTAGTTTTCACGCTTTCCTTAGAAACAGTAGATATCGGAAACAAACAGGGCGTAAATCTTTTTCTAGTATTGTGGAGATGCAATTATTAATGGTAGAGGTGCAAGAAGCAATAGTAAGAAAAATGGTCCCGGCCTAGCAACATGTGTGGCAGCCCAGAATAGTTCTTTTGGGTTGAAAAGAATCAGTGGAGGGTTTAATTTCTTCCTCCACTCCACTAATTTCTTGACTCACCTTCCATTCTTTCTTTAATAAACTTCATATTATGAACGATCTATTCTAAAATGAGAAAAAGGTGTGAAATTAATGAAATTCAAGAAGAAACTTGTATATACAAAGTGAAATTTCTTTTCACTTGCAACTAGGTATAGACTCTTTTCAACTAGAGATTTTAAAAAATATATTAATTTTTTTATTGTAATATATAGGTATTTTATTTAAGCCCATATACATATTTTAATACTAAAATATATATAGTCTAAATAGAGGGAAAAGGAAGGAAATAATTCCTTTGGAGTTTATTTTAGAACATTTTGTGACATCAAAATTTTCACTTTTTCTTTTAATTTCTGATTTTATAAATGATTCAAATATATTTCTAATTCTATTTGACATCTTCGTCCATATTTTGCATCGTCATTTGTTTTTGTACTAAGAATTTGAATAGTGATGTGGTGTTAAAGTCCGAGGTAGAAAAAAGAATTTAATACTGAAAATACTTGAACAAAGGCTTTATGTTTTCATTCACATGTAGCCAAAGAAGAGAAAACTTATTAACATGCCTTCTCATTTCTTTTTTTCATTACCAGAAAAATTTAAAATTTAATATCAATTTACATCAACTTAAATGCAAAAATTGAATGTCTACTAACAATGAGATATGAATCAGGAAGTATTTGTCATCAAGGTTTGTCAACTTCATTCAGAGTGAAAATATATGAGATGTGTTTCTTCAAGGACCTAAATTTGTAGTCAAGTGGAAAGTCTTAATATCAAATAAACCTAGAAGTTCTACAAAGATTTGAGGTAATTTTGTGTTGAAAAAGTCTTGAAAGCATGAGATATTGTTGTCTTTAAGTGGACAATGATTTCATGTATCCAAATATTGAAGTATTTGTTAATGAATGTTTTTGTAATTATCTTTATCGATATTTTGTAATGTTATTATTTTATTTTATGTTTTTTGTTAGAAGGTAACCTAACCATTGAAGAGGTTATTGAACCTAGTGTAGTTCCACACTGTTTACATTTCTATGAGTACCGAACATTCATGTGTGTTGATTGAACCTGCTTATATATTTACTTTAAGACATATTAGACTTTGAAAATATAAATGAAGTCTCTATTATAAATAAAAAATTATAATCGGTTTATGAATAAGACTCTAAATTAACCAATTTAGAATCTAACTCACAAACCAATTATAATTTTTTTTATTCAAAATAAAGACTATTTTGTATACTAATAATTTTTAATTTATAAATTAGTATCTAAAATAGTCACTATAGTGACTAATTATTTTGTCTCTAAAATGTGTTACTATTTAAGATTTTCATGTAATGTTAACATGTATAAAATATTGATATTATTTCTAACTTAAAAAGTAATTCATAAACTAATTATAATTAATTAGTGACTAATTTAGATATTATTCATAAATCAATTATAATTTTGTATTCATAATATAAATTATTTTAGATATCAATAATTTTTAATTTATAAATTGGTATCTATATTCGTCACTATAATAATTAATTATTTTTTGTTTCTAAAAATTGTTATTATTTAAAATTTTTCTTTTAATGTTAACATGTATAAAATATTAATATTATTTATAACTTAAAAGTAATAGGTTCTTTTATCTCCTATGATACTCAATTTTATATTTAAACTTATATATAAATTTTGAACATATACTAAACAAAATGCATACTATGTATTCGGGTGTATAAATTCATTGTTATTTGTAGTGTAGCTTCTTTTACCCTTAATATATAGTTTGAAAAATAGTCCCTTTGGACTTTGGACTCCTTCGATGAAAGCAAAGGAAGAAGTATAGATATACTAAGTTGAACGGTAGCATTCATGTGAATGACTAAAGACCGTGAAGAAGAAGATGTGCTTCTTTTCCTAGGTTGCTTCCTTATGTCTTTAATTCATTATCTTCTTTCCTTTCTTACTAAACCATGTCAAATTCTACCCTTTGAATGACCATTTTGCCGTTTGAATCACGTATCTTTGATACATTCTAAGTTATAAATCCCTTAAATCCTGAAACAAGACATAACTTAGCATAATTTCTAAGTTTTAGAAAAACTTTATGCATATTTCTGTGTTACCGTGTTCCGATATCATGTTTGGTTGGTCAATACTTGCATTTGTTCAAACAAAATATTCAAAAGAAATTTCTTTAAGATTTTGGATCATAAAAATTATTCGATTTCAATTTGCTAATTTCTCGTAGAACATTCGTTTGTGCCCAAAACTGATCATACAATAGCCTTACATAAAGTTTTTATTTTAGTTTTTTTTTTCTCATGAAGAAGTACTGTTTACTTTGAAATATATAATAATATATTTATAGGAAATAAAATCCCATAATAATAGTATATTTATAGAAAAAGTAGAACAAAAAAAGATTTTAAGTGCAGAAATCTTAACAAAACAAATATTGAATATAGTTATCTCATTTGTAAATTAAAAACATTAAAAGAATTGATAATCAAGGAAAATCGTTGGCAACAACAATATATAGTATTCTTCCAATACAAATACGTATCAATAAATAATTTCCTTATGGGAATTGTTAAGAAAAAAGGAACACTTAGTCATATTAATCTATAATTAAGATATTTATTCTTTTTATGAATATATTAACTTAAACACAAGTGCTATTGTGTCTGTATGTACGTATTTTTTGAATATGTATGATATTATATTAATAGTTTATGATATTGTAATATTATTAAGTTAATAAACAAAATAAAATTATGTTTATAAAAAATAAAGTGAAATGTATGGAGAAAATGAGAAAATAACTGTTGATGAATAGGAAAAAAAAAGGAGATAAGTAAATAGTTTTATAAAAATTTGTAAAAGTAACAGTTAATTTTTTAAAATTTAATAAATAAATACATTGTAAAGGGTAAAAATGAAATTATGAAATGTGGACACAAAAGAGAAAATTCTTTTTATATATAGTTATAGATGTTGCAAATCTAAAATGTAAGATAAAAAAAAAGTTCTAAACTATATAAGTGTGAAAATGGAAATGAAAGCATCCGAATTGACAAGAAAATGTTTCCATAGAAAAGAAAGAATGTTTATAGTTGGTTTTGAATTTGGAAGAATCAGTTTTTAGAACAAGTATACGAGAAAAACAAAATTAAAAGTAAAAATATATTATATGAATTGCATTTAATGTCACATATTATATGGTTATATAATAAATATATATTCTTTCCGTCCCGAAATGAGCATGATTTTTGTAAGATAAAAAATAACAATGGATATGTTAATTATTAAACTAGTTTAATTAAATTAATTTTATCGACGGAAAAGTATTAATATAATTTATTTGAGAATAAATTTAAAAAAATATAATTTTGTTGAAAACTGATGATTAATTTAAAAGATTAAAAAATAGAAGGAGTAGGTTTTAGCACTTGTATGCATGTAAATGCTGGGAAATGCATAAGGTGGAGTATTTATTCGTCCACCAACAATTGAATAATAATATGAATTAAATAATAAATATAAGGTTTAGTTGGAAACTTTCTTGGTTTGTCAAATATGATAACTGCATATTTTAACATTTGTCTCAAAATTTTGATTCTTGATATAATAAAATTACTTAATTGTCACGTGTCATTCCTACAACTGGGATTGAGAAATGGAGATTACGGTTAGGACAGTTAGGACAGTAAGAACTTATAAAATTGTGAATCCTAAAATACTTTTTATAATAAAATTGATAAATTATTAAAATAAAATTAATTTCTTTATCAATATTTTACCATACTTAAATTTTACAAAATTAACGACTTTGTGAATCCTTACAATCCTAATAGAAAATAGTGTTTTATTTCAATTAATTGAAACACACTTAAAAATGTAAATGATGTAGTAAAAAGCACCTTTTATTTTTATTTAAAATTTCTTTTAATTAAAATATCACTTATCAGTCTTAATTAGATTTTACTTTAATTTAAATTAATTTCAAATAAGGTCAAGTTAAATATTTAATTTAAATTAATTCAAGAAGATGAATGTTAGGATGTTGTGGTCGTTAAAATAAATAACAATGAATTTTTAATTATATTAAATTTTAATTAAGTTTAAATTTTATTTGAATTTAATACATTTAAATGAGAATGTGAAGTTAGTGGAGAGAAATAAAAAAATAATAAATTATACAATTTTATGATTTTATGATTTTTTTTCTCTCATAATCCTACCTATATTGAAATTTAACTCGTAAATAATCATAAGTTTTATATTTTACATCTTAATTTTAATTAACGTAATCGAGGCACTAACATGCCAAATTGTTCTATCCGAACAACCAATTAAATCTTATCAATGAAAACTAAAATCAAATAATTATGATAAGTACATTAAAAAAATTACAATAATTGAGATATTAAAATTATAACTAAGCCTATAAGTAAATAATATTTTTGTTCTTGAATTTCGCGAGTGTTATGATTTAGTCTCTGAAACTAAACATAGCACAAGTTCTTAAAATGTTATGAAACATCTTTTTTATTTAAACATTTTGTTTTTTCAAAGCCATATGTTGCGCGTCTTTTGGTGTTTGGAGTCCAAGGTCTGTTTCCAAACTTTCAACCTTCAAAGCATTCGCAGTCAAAGCAGGAGACAGTGGAGCGAAATCCGACCTCTATAAAAACGTTGTTTAGTGTCTCCATTTTTCTCATAAAAACATTCCATATCCTTAAGCATTACTTTTCTTTCTGTGTTTGATTTAGTCTGAGAGAGATAAGATCAGAGATTCAGAGAAGAACATAAGATGATGTCTTTCTCTTCCAGGAAGATGGTCTTCACAGTTCTGCAACTGGTTCTCTTCATCCTCTTCATTTTTGTTGCTTCTCCGGAATCAGGAGTAGCTTGCAGCAGGCCCTTATTGTTACGTGGTCACTGGTCCCGCCAAAATGACCTTCTTTGGCAGTTGCTTCCAAACGCTCCAGCGCCACCCTCTGCAGGATTTCCCATTCACACCTAACCCATCATGCAATGCAATGCAATGAAATGAAGCACCACCTTCTTAAATATGCTCGCAAAACTATTCTCCTCCTTTTTTTTTTTTTTTTTCATTCGTATGGGTGTAACATATGTAGCAGGGTCTCTATGCTTTGAGAGGAAAAAAAGACATTTTCTTATGAATTGTTACAAGATATTATTTTTATACGTGTTTTTGTGTTTGTAAGTCAGTATTCACATTCCATCAAATTTTCTTTTAAGATGTTCCATTTCGACGATCTCATTATATGCTGCTAACTCTGCAACAAAGTAGTAATAAGTCTTTTTTATTTAATGATATTTTAAGAGAATATTTCCTTTTATAAGATTAATAATATTTGATATTTCTCCGATTTTCGACCAAAATATCTTCTAATAATGTTGAACATTATATTGTGTAATCTTTATAGCTTGATAATGTGATAATTTTTTGATTAATTTGGTCATCAATTTTAATGTTCCAATTTTTTTTATCAATTCAGACTTGATCATCTTATCACCTTGTGGGTTTGGTCAATGATCTTGTGAATTGAGTTTGTACGTTTAAATGCATGAATCACCTTGATCACATGTGTCCTCTAACAACTTGTAACTTTTTCGACTTTGTACTTTTAATTGAGTTTGTTTAAGTTTCACTTTCATTTATTTTTGCTTCAAACTTCATCTTTCTTTATCCTATGTGTGTTTTTACTATGAACGTTAGTCCAACAATATATATATATATATATATTCACACTAACACCAGTGCAGATAAAGGTTTTGGTCGCGGTTATTTTGACTATTTGGCTTCGGTTAAAGACCCGAGGCATATCTAGCCGAGTCAAAAAGGGATGAGCTTTCTGCCTCGGTTATGACCCGATGCATATTTCTCCATTACTGCCTCGGTTATGGAGGGAACCGAGGCATAATATGCATTAAAAATTAAAAAAAAATTAAACGGTTGCCTCCCTAATGGGATTTCTCCAGTTCCTCTTAGCAGTTCTTGCCTAAAGAACGCTGCAAACATTTGCACCTTTGAAGCCACAAATCTGCAATGCCAACCATCACGCTGCACCTCACGACTTTGAAGCCACAGATCTGCAACGCCAACCATCACGCTGCACCTCGCGACTAAACCAGAAAACGCAAACACCATCAGATCTGCACCTACATCGTGAAGCACATCAACCACCTTCAAACAACCTGCAAAAAGAATATCCAAAACACCATAACAGATTGCGCCTGAGACGAGAAACCACAGAACGAAGAACTACGCACTAGAACGAAGAACGACGCATCTGCACCATTAGCCTGCGAACGAACCAGAATCGCAAACCATCAAACCTCCATGTGCGTCACCTTCGAGAGAAAGTAAAACGAAAGAAAGTTTGTGTGATTGCATGTTGGATCTGAGATGTTGGTGTGAAAGAAAGTTTGGAACTTTAGAGAGGATTGGGTAAAAAACCTTGAGAGAAGAAGAAGAACTTGATGCAGAGAAAATGGGAAGAAGAACCTCGCGAGCAGAGAAGAAGACGAAGTGCTGATTTTTGTGATTTGGGTTTTTATTTTAACCTAACTCTTCTTCCTCGGTTTAATTAAAAACCGGGGCATAAAACCATTTTCTGCCCCGGCTCTTGGACAACTGAGGTATAATCCTTTTCGTTCAAAATGAAAAATTAAAAATAGCGGGAAAGTTAAAATTTTTGGGAGGACCTTTTGGCACCGGGTTTTTTTAACCGAAGCCTATAACCCCTTTTGGCACCGGTTTTTTCTGAACCGAAGTTTATAATCCCTTTTGGCCTCGGATTTTTCTTGAACCGAGGCATAAAAGTTGCCTGACATTGCAAAAATGTCACCGCGCCATTATATGCTTCGGTTCCTTGTCAACCGAAGCCTATAAGGTGAGGTAAAAATGCGATTCTACACTAGTGTAAAGAACATTGTTGTCTAATGGCTATTTTTGAATTGACCTAGTAAAATTTTTTTTATGCTCAATGCTTATTTAAGAATATAATCTTATTATCTTTTAGTTATCTGGGAACATTTGTGTACTGACTTATCTTCTTTTTCTTTTTCATCAAAACCTATTGTCATGCTCGACTAATGCTAATACTATTAAGTAATTTAATTTTCTAACGTGGAAAAAAGTTCAAGATAATTTGAGCAAACTCAATTTTACAAATGCTTCAGGTTTATAAACATACCAGCAAACGCCTTGAAGACAAAATGGTGAGAAAAAGGCTTAACATGAATTTATCCCTTTATTAACAAAACTTAAGCCTTGCATTTTTCTGTTTAAAAAGTAAGAACAATATATCATTATGTTATAAAATATTAAAAAATCGATATACAATTTGTATGAGCTAATGTGTGATTATTAACTATGATACAAATCTAATCTTCCATATGTCTCTTTTATCTTCCACTAGTTTGATTCACAATTTTGTTTCGCAATCATTATAGTATCAGAACATTATGTTTCGTAATTAATACAATATATTAGGTTGAATTTTATTTTATTCTCTATAACTAGTGATCAAATAAAAAATGCTTGATGATTTTTTTAATTGAGTTAGACGCTGTTTTTTATTTAATTTTTTGTTTGTAACTCTTTTAGTTTAGCATTAAAACAATATTTTTATTTTTCCAATTGTAAAATATTACATTAGTTAAAATAAGTATATCACTATTTAATTAACTAATAAATCTATGTATATGTACATGATCATCGATAAAATGCAAATATGGACATTATTACATGTGTGTATGTATGATTGGGTCAATGGAAGGAGTTTTGAATTCGAGCATATTTTTTGTTAAGGGAATAGTGTAGCAAATTGACTTGATGATTTTCCTTACCTCAATTTTCGGGGTTCGGGTGATTCAGGATGTTCCACCTAATTGTTGTACTTTGAAAGTGTTTGGTGAGATTTGGTACTCCAACAAGAACAAATTGCAATTAATATACAATAATATTCAATTAATCTAATTTATCTATTTTTATCCATAGCGTATGGGTTTGCTTAATGTACGTAAGGCCTTTTTTAATAAATTTTTTCACTAGAACTTTATTTTTAATGTATCAATTTATTGTAAAAATATTACTAAAATATATTATTTGTTGTAAACATAAGCAAATAAAGTCATTGGGTATGACATTTGCCTTTTTCCTTATTTATTTGCTTATGGGTATAGAAAATAAAATATATTTGACTTTGTAAATGGTATTTATATACTATTTTTTCTCCGTACTTTCCTCACATGCGCACTAATCGGGTGAGATTAAGATTCTAATAGCTTGATTGAAATACAAGTATTTCGACCTATAGAATTGGGCCACCATAAGCTTATTTAGCCCATCACTAGTTACAAATATTACACCGTTACTATTTGCACCCTTTTTTACTTTTCATTCTCAAAATATTTTTGAGAATGAATAAAATACTGAAACTACCTCGTGTTGTTTGCTTGTTCTCCAGAGTTTTCGTATGCTTTTTTTCGACACTTACCGTTTTTTTATTCAATTTGCTGATGTGATGGAAACTCATTTTCGTCATGGCAATATGAATATGCACAACGAAAAGTCAAAACTTTTTACATTTATTTTCAACATTTAATAAACTATTTATTTAATTAACCTCTATTTTTATGTAATGCATATGCGATCGATATGATATGTAATACATATGATACAAAATGATTACGTCAAGGATAGGTACACCCAGGTTGAGAAAATATCTTTGACTTCCAAAAAAAATCGTAAAAATTATCATTTTGTTTATTTTTATATCATATACTAATATCGGAAAGGAGTTTTACTATTTTATATTTCACATAAACCTTTAAAAAACAACTAAAGTGAAAATTTATACTTCTTTTGTAAAACGTAGAATTAAAAAAAAAAAATTGATCACACTACGAAACCTAGAGATGGACGATGAATTGGTCATGTATGACTTCCTGGTGGCGAAGATCGATGGTGCCAATTTTCTTTTTCTTTGCTCGCATTTGATCGGGTCGTCTTCAAATATATTAGTGCATTCCCTCTTTTCCTATGTTGCTTCCTATGTTTTGAATTAATCAAAAGTTGTTTTTCCCGTCACTTGAATTTGAATTACCCTCGATATTCCTTTGTACGATGAGATTTGCCGCTAAAGCCACGGGTACACTTCACGTTTTGTTATAGTATCCACGTGTAAAAAGTTAGTTGTAGAAAAATTCCTTTCATGCAGCAGAGCAATGAAAAGGAGAGAAAAAGGTGATAAGAAGCCCTCATGAAAGGATCTCTCAGAATAGATAATATTTGGTTTAACTACTTATAAGCACAGTATAACCCAACGTTAATCAATAATTAAGTAACCTTATTAGATGCTTACATACGTACGTATGTTCTTTACAATTTCTATATAGTTTTTGACGAGGTCATGTTTTTTTTTTAACGCGATACTGGGTAGCGCGTATATGGGTGTTTTGGAGTCCAAGGTATGGTGCTTCCCATTTTTCAACCTTCAAACATTAATAGTCAAATCAAAGCACTATAAAAATTCAAACACAACCACTATATAAACCTAGTATATGTCTGTCCCCTTCCACTTTCATATCACAAAACCTTGCTCTAGTAACTGTTTCTGCAACTAGTCATCAATGGCTCTCTCTCACAGGAGGATCCTCTCCACAGTTTTGCAGATTCTGTTGGTGACCTTCATGATTTTCGTTGCTTCTCCAGAATCTGGAGTAGCTTGCAGGCCATTGTTCTTACATTATCAATGGTCATGGGAATATGGTCTTCTCTTTCAGTCCCTTCCAAACGCACCGGCACCACCATCAGGTGGAGATCCCACACATCCCTGATTCCATCACCTTCACTCTCTACACAGATTACTCCTTTTAGATTCAAGAAAAAACAAGAATCTAAGGACCCTATAAACCCTAATTGTCCTACGTGATGTGTCATCGGAGCAATTGCAATCTCGGTGCACACGTTTCACGTGGTTGTAGATTAATTATTTCCATTTTTATTTTTATTTTTTAGCGTTTTTCATGTTTTCACATGTAAATGCTTTTTCCTTTACTTGTATTCACATTCCAACAATTGTGATACTCTCACACAATATATATATTAGTAATCTGGGACATGTGTAGTATATTCTTTCAGGTTAGTTGCCTTTATTGTATATGCTAATCTTTGGTTTAGCATTAAAAAGAAAACCATTATAAATTATGGATTAAGCTCTTTAATCATTATGTGTTCTTTCTGCTCTCAGGCTGAAGCAGGGGCTGTTAAGCATGTCGACGATAAAATAATATGACTGAGGAAAAAATTAAATAATTACATGTTAAAAAAACAAGTTTTGTAATATATTTTAGGACGGCCACAATTTTTTTTCGTTAAAAAATTGAGATTGGCGCGGTCACCATGTCATCCTTGGCTGCGTGCGTTTAAAGTTGAAAAAAAAAATGGTTGTACCTAATTTTGCTCAAAGCTCCAACTAACATTCGATTTGATTTTGTTTAACTATGAGCATTACTAATTTTGTTGTTCTTGGACCTAACAAAGAGAAAGATGGGTTTTAGAGACTTAAACAGTTAACACGTTCCTTTCCGGATATTACTGCCACCAAAAGATGACGAGTTTTTAAATTGACCATTGAATCTTTTACTTGTTCAGTCGGCGATTCCAATGTATAAGAGCATCTCTGTTTGGCTACAAATCTCTTAATCTAAAACTATAGGCTAAGATGACTTTTTCTGGCTCAATGAGCGACTCAAATTTCAAACAAATGGATCTCTTATATTTTGTTAAATTGATTGAAACAGAGAGGTTAAACCATAACCCTAAGACAGTGTATGTCTTTGGGAAACAACGAAAACTTTTAACAAGTCAAGATTTCACTACTGAAATACAAGAGTACTTTGGAACCATAAAATATATATATAGTTCGCATTCGGAGAGAGATATACTTTGATTTATCCGTGGCAAATGTGTCATACATCAATCTAAAGTTATGATGAACCTATCATTTTGAAAACGTTAAATTACGATTTATTCTTTGTTTTTTTATCAAAATCTTAAATAGGTTTTCAAATTTTTATTAGTATAAATTATGTTCATATTTTAAAAAACGTGTAACAGTTCAATCATTCCCGAGGTACTAACAGTTTTAAGTATTATCATGTATCACCTCCTCATTTTTTAAATTTTTTTAATTAATTTTAATTTTTATAAAAAAATTATTCTTGTCATGTATCTTGTCAATTTCATGTTATATGTCAAGTCAGTATGGTTATTCGTGTTAAATCATTGTCTGAATTTCAAATTGATTCATATATTTGTTATTTTGATTCCATTTCAATACCAAATTTTTTTAAAATATTTCAATTTCATCCCTTCAAACTAAGGTCAAATTTAACTTTTATATAAATCTTATAATGATATTTTTATTAAATATTTTAACAATATTAAGTTTATTTAAATTTATATTTTACATTAACCTTTATTTATATTTTGTTTTAAACTTTTAAACATATTTATTTTAACTTGTTATAAATCTTTTAAAATTTTACATTTGAATTTATAAAATTGTTATTTTAAAACAAACTCTAACATTTTTATAGAAATTATTGATATATAATATTATACAAATATTTGAAATAGAAATTTATCAATCTATATATTTAAAATTTTAAAATAAAATTTAATGTAAAATACAAATTTAAATAAACTTAATATTATTAAAAATATGTAATACAAATATCACTTTTAATAAAAATATAATTATAATTTTTATATAAAAGTTAGATTTAGTCTCAATTTAGAGGGGATGAAATTGATTTTTTTTTTAATTTGGAACTAGAATGAAATCAAAATAACAAAAATATAGATTCAGACAATCATTTGATATGTCACCATACTATCTTGACACGTGACACGACATTGACGTTACACATGACAAAAAAAAAAATTTAAAAATTAGAAACGGACACATGACACATACTTAACGTGGTTAGTACCATATTAACAAAAATGGCCTAATTCTTACACATTTTAACAAAATATGAACTAAATTGAGACTAATAGAAATCTGGTAATCATTTGAGATCTTAGTAAAAAAAACGATGATAAAAAAAGTATTAACATTCTTGAAATAAAAGATTATTTTTAATTAAAGCTTATCCATTAAATATGTTTTTTAATTTTTTAACTTTTTAATTTTATATCTTTAAAATTATTTTTTTATAAATTATATATTAAAAATACATTATAATTATATTTTTACGTTGTAACTGATTAATTAATATCTTATTATATAATTTAAAATGATTATTATCTGTTAAAATATTTTATTATAATTAATAATTAAAATTTGATTTATAAATATTATTAGTTTAAATTTCACTTTTATTATATATTTATATTCTTCAAGTAATATAGTAAAAAAAAACTTATGTTTTATTTTAATTTTAATTTTTAGTTAAAAGAAAAACAAACAGTAACTTGAGCTATCAAAGTTTGACATGTTTTATCATCTCTACATATCATGATAACCTCTAACATCTATTTAAATAGAAAACATATGGTATTTTTTATTACATGCACCAACTGAAAAGATATTAATCATTACAAAGGAATAAGTGATTAATTCACATGTTGTAAGTTCTGATAAAAAGGAAACACAGGTTGTAAGTTTTTTAATTGACAAATGAGAAACATATATTAAAAACGAGGTATATAATTGTAATTAATTTATATATATAATTAAATATGATTATATGGAATTGATGTATATGGTTAAAAAGTGGGTTAAGTATATTTTTATATTTCTGTATAATTAGCACTTGGATTTAAAAACAGTAAAACTAATACTTATTATTTTATATTTTTCTTCGAATTAAACACATTGTTCTTGTATGGTCAGATTAGTCAAGTAGTAGCAAATCGTACCACTTATCATATTTTTCTATTTTTTTCCTATTTATAATATAATAAAGTCCTTTGAGAAATTTTTATGAACCAATTTAACAATCTTCATTGTTAAATTTCTTTTGATACATTAAACTTAATAAATACTACATACCATGATTAAAAAGGGAGATTATGAAATATAATATTTAGTTGTTATTTTGTTTTCCAGACTTTATGAATAAATAAATGTTTAAATAACTTTTTGGCTCTTTTCTTATCATATTTGTTTAATTTGATTTTTTTTTCACGTTCAATTGGGTTTTTATTTTTGACAATTTTGATTAATTTAGTCACTTTTTGTAAGGCCCATTAATTTTGGCTTACTATTTTCTGTCCTAGAGTAAAGGGTTGTCCCTTGTGCTTGGGCTTAGAGTTGGCCCAACTGATAAAACTTGTTCCAGTTTTTCTAACGCTCCACTTTTACTTGCATTCACAGAAACCACAGTCGTTTCCCTATCTGGTACGCTAGAGCTCTGCTAGGGTTTGTCCTTGTCTCGAACCAATTCGTCCCAAGAGCTCAACTAGCAATTTCTACTCCACGTAAGTGACTCTAAAACTATTGTACTTACTTTCTAAAGCTTTACATTCGTGTTCCACCGATTAAAGTTTGAATTAATCGTGTCTTCCGCTGTTCCACCAGTTCTGCAAGTCTGTCTTTCAAGCTGCTGTGCTCCGAGGTCCCGGGTCGCAGTTCTATTAGCCCTTTTTCCAGGTACGGGAAGTTAGGGTTTCTAGTTTCGAGTCATTCTTTTGATCTGTGTATGAGTTGGTCGATGGATTGTATGGTTTGATCTTTCGTTTTGATGCGCGGGAGTATCTTGCATGAGTTGTTTGGTCGGAAAACATGGCTGCTGCAGGTGAAACAGTGGCGAGACCTGTTAATCTCGCTCAGGCGAGTCAGTCTCGCCTAGGCGAGAAAAACAGGGGCTCGCCTAGACCAATTTACGCGAGTGGTCGCCCAGGCGACCCGCTCCTTGTTTTTGAGCGAGCGAGCATCTCGCCCAGGCGAGAGGGGTCTCGCCTAAGCGAGATCCCGCGTTGCTTCCTAATGGCCTTTTCGAGCCCTCGCCTAGGCGAAGGGGACTCGCCTGAGCGAGAATGTCTCGCCTGAGCGAGACCCTTCAACCTGAGCAAGGGATTGGGCGAGACTACCTTGTGTTTGGTTGTATGTTTACACTCTTATGATTGGAATTGTATGGGTATGACTGTCGTGATGAGATACATGTATGTGTGTATGGATATATGCCTAATGGTTTGCTATATATGCGTGACATGATTCATAAATGATGAATGATGGGTGTTGGGGGAAACTTGGCATGTGAAAAGAATGTGTGGTTTGAAACTAAAGGGACATGGTATTGATATGAGATGAGGCCCTAGACTCATGGGATGGTGATGATCAGAGGCATGGATTCGAAATGTGATACGAATGAGAAATTAATCTCAGGGATTGGTACGAAATTGTAAATATGATTTAATATTCTTTTACTTCTGTTTTATGAATGTTGGTCTGTGTCAGCGTGTAAATTCCTTGGGGTCTCTAGGTGGGACCTTTGGGATTGCGCTTAAGTGGTCGAGACGTAATTCCATGGCCCTGGTAGTGGGTGTCCATGGTGGTGCCCCATCTGTATAACTAGGTAAGGATTCAAGGTAAGATTGCATCCTGACACTCTGAGGAGCCAGTTAGTCTCACCTAGAGTTGACTGACTCCTGTGGTGAGAGTAGTAGGAGGCCTGAAATCCATTAAGGGCTAACCTTGTGGTGAGGGAAATTTGATTCATCGTAACACTTGTATTACGTAGCTTAGGATCAAGTAGCTCGGGGGTGAGCAGAGGTATCCACCATAAGTGCAAGCATCCGCTGAATCCGACCAAGTTATACGTATCCGGATGAGTCGAGTCGAGTCGTAGTGTATTGAATGAAGAGTCATAACATGTTTGGTTGTTGTATGGATATGGGATGATGAAAATATATTTGACTGCATGATGAATATGTTGTTGGCTCTAGCTTACCCGTTTTGTTGTATGGTTGTATTGTATGTGGCTATTCTTTCTTGCGATGATCATCAATTTGATTGATGGGAGCAGATGGGCGAAGTTCTCGTGGTCAACAAGGGAATGGTGATTCCGCTACTTAGCCATCTGGACTGGAGCTTTTCTTCATGTTTTCTTTAGGGCTATGGCCCATGTATCTCTTTATGCATTTCTACTCTATACTCTCTGTTAGGTTTGTATTCAGCTCCCCTTTTGCATCATGGTGTGCCCGAGTTTTTGTAGGGGTTGTGTTAAGGACCCCAGGATTACGCTACTATATTAATATTGTGTGACGTTTCCTTTAATTTCGCTTAATAATTAAATGAGATGTTACACTTTTGCTATTTGTGTTTAAATAGTTAATGTACGTTTTGTATTAGTTCGTGATTTTTATTAAATTTTTTTAATTTAAAAAAATTTCATGTGTTAAGACATCATGTATCAATGTTAATATCATGTGTTAGTTTGTGGGGTTGTAATTTTCTTTTGTTCGATTTAATCTCGTTATTTTCCTTTCATTCAATCCCATTTTTCTGTTAAAATGAAGGAATTTTGTGCATCCCTAATTGAGATTAAATTTATTTTTTATATAAATGTTATAATAATATTTTTATTAATTATTTTTTAAATTTAATTATAAATTATTAGATTTAATTATTAATTGAATATAATATTTAGATTTAATTATTAAATAAAATATAATTATTTAAATATCATTAGAATATAATGATTAAATGTTTTCTTTTAATAATTATATTCTAAATATTAATATTTATAAAATTTAAATTTAAATCTAAAACTTTAATATTTTTTAAATATTTCTAATATTTTTAAATGTAAATTTTAAAAATATTAGTATGTTTAGAATATAATTATTAGAAAAAATATTTAATAATTATATTTTAATAATATTATAATAATTATATTTATTTAATTATTGAATCCGACATATGTATTGAGATTAACACCTATGATGATAAATCGACACGTGGACAATTTTTTTTAATTAAAAAAGTTAAAAAATTGAAAAATTGAAAATCAACATGTAAGCTGCATTGTTCATACTATCGTAAACACGGGCGATAACGCCTGTGTGTACGCATTTTTTACATATGCATGATATTATAATAGTAAGTGAAGATATTGTAATGTTATTAAGTTAATATATAAAATAAAATTATATTTATTAAAAATAAAATGAGATATATCAGAAAAGATGAGAGAATAACGGTTAGTAAATAAAAAAAGAGAAAATGTAGAGATAGACGATTTTATAAAAAGTTTGTAAAAATAATGGTCAATTTTCAAAAATTTAATAAATAATTATATTTTAAAGGATAAAATTGAAATTTTGAAATATGGACAAAAAAAAAGGAATCTCTTTATATGTTATTATAGATACATAAATTATTTAAATTATGTTATCAAAAATTATTAAATTTTAATAAAACAAAAATTCAAGACAAAGCCATAAATGAGAGATGGGCCATGAGATTGTGATGGCATGAAATTCAAGGCAATCTACCTCATTCGTAATCTAGGGAACTTATTCAAGGCATAGCGCATTTTCCTTTCTATATGATTTATCTTGATGTCAATTCAATTTTTAGTTGCGTGCGTGCTAAGAAAAAATATCTGTCAAGATTTCTGTTCAATTCTCTTCGTAATTTTTTTTTTCAATTTTATCCAGTTTTTTTTTAATTTTTTATAATTAATTTGATATCAATCTTTTTCAACATGAAGATTTTATAGGAGGATATACATTTTGTAACTCTCTTTTGATGTCATATTTTAATTTGACAGTTTTACCTTTTAATAAATGAAAATAATTTATTTATTTAGTAAAATAAATAATTGAATAATTTTTATATTTTATAAAAACTAAATAATTTCTCTTTATTTCAAAATGATTCAATATTTTTTTAAATAATAGCTGCATAATTTTTTAATCCCATTTTTATAGAATTATATATATATATATATATATATATATATATATATTTAAATTTTTTTTTTTTTTAAATAATTACTCACAAAAATAATAAAATTATATATTTCAATATAATAAAAATGTAATTACGAATGGTTGTAAGAGTATATGTTTTGGGTAATAGATGACATCTATATATTTAAAATTTTGAACCATCAATTTTGTGATCACAATGTTACTTCTCCATCTACAAAGCCATTAAAATCCAAATTTTCAAAGACGTAATAAATTCAACTTCCGCTCATAATAATGAAAAAAAAAAAACTCGCTATGTACACATCCAATGAACTTGGTCCCCAAATCCAAACAATGCTTTTGATGTTTATCTGACATAATTTTATATATTTATCTCTCATAAATTATTCTTATAACTCATGATTAAAAATTTTAATATATATATATATATATATATATACAAAATTTTTTCTGATAAAAAATATACTGTAAAAGTTTAATGTTTTTTTGTAATATTTGAAGATCAGTAAGAATTTATGACAAATTACACATATAATTTATTTCCACCATTCAAAAGTTATATTTCCTAAGACAAACATTACCAAAAGTCATTTTTCCTCCAAAGAGTTTTCTTCATTTTTATCTGTTCAAACATTCTCGTAGAATATTGGGTGATTATTGGACTTGCGATTCATTTATATTGCCCTAGAACGTAACATGAAATGTTAAGCTATCTCATCTACATAGTCACTAATTGTTCTTTGATAACGCATTTCTAGGTTGAAAATTAACTACGTTATTAGAATAAAGTGATTTTAATATTTTTAATTTTACACTAATATTTTCCCTTCCAACAGCGGTCTTGTGACTAATTCAATGTAGAGAAAATGTTAAAGTTTAGTCAAGAGTTAGATTTTCTTCTCATCTTTTTACATTGATAATTAATTTCTATAATAATTCTACTTTATTCGATAATTAATTTCTCATGTATTGATTTTTGAAAACTAGTTATTAAATAAGTTTGTTTTTAAATAAAAATAGCCAGAAGATGTTTTATCTTATTTCACACTCATGCACAGCAACACTGCATACTTGCATTTCAAAATTGGAAATTATTTTTTCAAAATAAAAATCAAACATAACCTCGTATATTTCGCATTAAGAGTGTGTACATGTAAAATAATAATAATAATAATAATAATAATAATAATAATAATAATATTATTATTATTATTATATTTGAAAAACTGAAGAAGATGTATTTAATTTATATGTGGTTGCAATTGGACTTTTGCATTTGACCCAAATATACTATGATCACACTGACATGACCGGGTGTTTGGCGTTCAAGTTACGTACATTTGATTTATTCTAAATTTGTAAATAAAATTCAAATTCAAATTCAAACCTTTTGAAATGACTAGTACTGAGAAAGTCAATTCACACAGCAAGGATGCATTTGAGGAAACACAAAATCATAATCAATCTCAGTGTGTAAGGATGAGAAACTATTACTGCATGTTTAAATGTTTTTCCACCGTCACAATGTTGGATTTGTTAAATCATTCTAAATTGTAAATTAATTTATTTTAAGGTGTTCTTTCAAGTGCGGTGTTATTATATATACACACAAATCACACAAACGACACGAGTCAATATATCATTCAACCAAGTTAAATAAAAAAAGTATTGTTGAGATATAAACTTATATATACGATTCGTGTTGGAAAAATTAAACACGTTTGAAAGAAGTGAAATTTATAATTAAGGTAAAAAGTTGTATTTATTTGTGAAGATGTTATCGCATCACTTTTACACTGAATATTAATCCTTGATAAAGGTTGAGATGATATCAGATTTATGAAATTAGAGAATAATTATTATTAAGTGTATAGACAATTAAATATGTGGTTAGGAGGGGAAAACTCTACTCAAGATGAACAATTAATGTTATCAGTCAACGAATACTCTTCACCAATAACAATTCCTAAAAAAGTTATTAAGTGATTTATAATGATTTTAGATGAAAATTCATTATTTTTATTATCATTTCTATACAAATGTCCAAGTATAAAAGATGATCTAACAAAAAAATTAGATAAAATTTTCGTAATAAAAATTAAGATAAAAATGGATTGATCGTTAAGGTTTAATTAAAGATGTCTGTGAAGATTGAATGAAGATGCTTTAATTAGAGAGAAATTGAAAATAGCATGAATTGAGTTAAAAATACTTTGTTTGAAGCAAATATAAGAATATTTGACAAAATTGAATTAAAAGGTATTTTAGTTGACACTACGACAATTTTTTTTTTCATGTCTAATATTTTTAATTTTTTACATCTATTAATAATTTGATGTATTTGTAGATGATGTCAATTTATGTCGGACAAAACTGTAAATTTTTATTGAACAAAATTCTTGACATAAATTTAATAAAATTTTATAATACTCAAAGTATTTTTTTTAAATAATAATTTAGTTTTCACTTAAAAGCATAATATAAAATAAAAAATATTAATTACAACGATTTTGTTCTACATGTATATCGAACAAAATACAACAATATTTAAAATAAAAATAATCATATTAGAGATATTTATGCATTTTTATTGTAAAGATTCTAAAAAAATTATAGAGATATATAACACATAATGATAGACTCACAAAAATTATCGAAACAATCACCAAAAAACACCTACAATGAACTCATCAACAAATAAAGACATTATCCCGTGCTCTTTATTTACAAAAATATTACCATACTTTTTTGACTTCTAATTCTTTGTAATTAAATACATATCATGTGACATAATTGACCTCTTTTTCATTAATGTAAATGAAGTTAAAATTGTTGTAGCCAAAGTTGAGTAAAAAGTTTTTTTGGGTGAGACTTAAACCCTAGGTCACAATTAAGGCTAAATGAAAAATTTCTCAATCAAGGTCAAGCTAAATATGCATTAATGAAGATTAAAATATTGATGTTTTGATTGAGATTGATTAAAAAAAATGCCTTAACTTTAGAATTTTTTTTGATAATGCTCTTATTGACCCCTAGTTGAAGATGCTCAACTATAAGATTAAGTGGATGATAGTCTTACACTAAGTTCAGTCAATGATGCTCAAACAAATTTCGACGTGTAAATACTCTAGCCAATGAGAAATATTTGTTAATATAAAGATATAAAAATTAAAGTAGAATTAAAGATGCTTTAGTTTAAATATTCTAAAAAAGATTGAGGTGAAATTAATTTGGTTGAGATTGAATTAAGCGTTAAGTATGTTTTTAGTCCTCGTATTTATATGCGAGATTGGAATTCGTTCATCTCTCAAAGTTAAAATAAAATGTATCCCTATATTTTAGTGATGCATGAAATTTATCATCCAGACGTTGTTATCTTTTAGATGATGTGTCTAACAACCATGTAGACTCGATTGACATGTTAGAACACGTGGCTACCACATGATTGACACGTGTAATTTCATTTTTTAATTTTTTTTTTGTTTTTATATTTTTTTTCTTTTAGTTTTGAAGAACATATTTCATGCATTACTAAAATTTAAGGACAAATTTTATATAAACTTTGAGAAAGAGAGAAAAATTCTGATTTCACATGTAAACACAGGAACTAAAAACAGAAGTAATAGTTATTTGAGCTAATTAATTGATTATTATATTATATAAATGTTAAGCGATAACACTTATATAAATTAATATTGAGATGAAAATAATTTATTTTATTTTTAAGAAAAATTTAAAGTCATTTTGAAAATTTAACACTTTTCTAAAATTAATATAAGTTAGTTAAATTAAGTATTTATTAAAATATTAAGTATTTTCTAAATTAAAAAATAAAACATCTTATAAATTAATATTTTATTATATATAATTAATATATTACAAAAATTGTGATAAATTCACTAAGTGAATATATATTCACTTAATGAATATATAATGTACAAATAATTTTTAAAATAATTTAATCTATATTTAGTGAATATTTAAATTTATTTTATAATTCATTAAATTCACTGAATGAATATATAATCTACACTTATTTAGAAAACTAATGAATTTATCACATATTTTTGAATATATTAATTGTATATAATAATGTATTACGTTATAATAAGTTTTAACTTTTTAAAATTTAAAAAATACTTAATATTTCAATAAATACTTGATTCAACCCGTTTATATTAATTTTTGAAAAATGTTCAAATTTCAAATTAGACTTAAATTTTTTCTTAGAATTAAAATATATTATTTTCATTTCAATATTAATTTATATAAATGTTATTATTTAACATTTATAAAATTTGTCTCTATACTTTAATAATACATGAAATACATTCTTCAGAGCTAAAATAAAAAATAAAATATAAAAAAAAAACATTTTCTTTTAAATTACACATGTAAATCACGTAGCCGCCATGTGTTCTAACTTGTCGGTCCATTAAACATGACTGTTAGATAGGTCACCTAAAAGTTAACAATGTATATTTTAGAGGATGAATTTCATGCATTACTAAAGTATAGAGACAAATTTTAAATGAGCTTTCAGATGGATGAATTCCAATTTCACATGAATACAAGGACTACAAACATACACTACTAAAAAAACTCATATTTCCTACCAACTCTGTTTTGAAATTTTTTTTGTAAGAAATACTTATAAATTTTGTTATGAAAATTTTTTTGCAGGAAATTCCTACCAATTTTTTTTGCAAAATATTTTGTATAAGACACTTTCCGCAACAAATTTTGTAGTAAATACTTGCGAATTTTATAATTTTGTAGGAAATAATTACCCACGAAGGAATTACCTGCTAATTAAATTTAAAAAAAAATAGCAGGAAAAAGTCTTTTCTTGCAAATTTTTTTAACAAATTTGCAAAAAAATCTCATGTAATATGAGAATTTTTAGTAGTGATACTTAATCCTTAAATTAAAATCATTATAGTCCATGTTGAGTTTAAATTAATTTGGCCAAGGTCAAGTTAGATATATCACTACAAGGAAATTATTAAATAACAACAAATTTTAGAAACAAAAAAGAATTAGTTATTATGGAGACTAACTTAGATATCAATTTATAAATTAAAAATTATTAGTATTTAAAATAGTTTTTATTATGAATAAAAAATTATGATTAATTTATGAATTAAAGTCTAAATTTGTCTATAATATTAAGTCTAAAAAATTAATGTTCACTCCGATGTTGTGTCATCTTTGTTTGGATAATTTGGTCGTCAACCAATCTGTCGATACTTGTTAAAGATACCTTAATGCTAAAATCAGTTCAAACTCAATCAATTAAAATGTTATAATAAATGTGTAATGCACATTAAAACTGAAAACCATATAGATATCTGTTTTTCTTATATAACTTTATTTAGAATCATGATTGAGTGTTGTAAAAAATGTATTATTGTTGTGTACCATGGAAATATCAAGTTATTTATAGAGTGTAGCCACAATTTATAGACCATACCATACATGAAAAAAAATATGGTACAATGTCTCATTTTCAACATTGCAAAACAGACATTTATTTCATCCAAAGCATCATCCTTTTCCTCGAGGGTTTATCCCTAGTTGCCAGTTTTTTCGACTCTAAACTAAATCAACTCGTTTTGTTGTCTTCATGTTCTATTTACAAGCACTGTACATGTAGGTAGAGTTTGTTGTGTAATTTGAAGATCCATCTTCCAGTCAAAACCACTTATTTTCCTCCTGTAATTGGTCTCTTTCACTGTGCAAAACTGGTTCAAAACCATCTCTTCTCGGAAGATTTCAGCATATTATATTTTTCTTTTCAATTGTGATATTCTAATTCATTGTCTTCTTCGTACACTAGAATCTTATTTTCCATTTGAGTACCCCTTTTTTACTCAGTGATGTAATCAAAGATCTTATAGCTAAGTAAAAAAAAAATGTGGCTAGGGAAAAACCATCGTAAGTGTTTGACAATTCAACAGGCTTGCTTGCTACGCGGCGTTTATTCTGCTTTTATGTTCATTTTATGCTCAAGAAATAAGGACCAAACATACCAACACTGTTATACATGTACTTTTAAGTCTTTGAGAATTGACATCTGCTTTGTCTTTTTAGGGTTTCACGGACTTTTGACCTTTTCTATTTCCATTATTGATTTCCTCATTATATTAATATTAGTTTCCGTATAATATATTATAATAGCACCAAAAGAAGATTCACAATTTAATATTATATAATTAAACATACTTTTATTACTAATAGTTTTAAAAATATATCGTTCTTATAAAGATATAATTAAAGGATGGTTACCATAGTATTTTTTTATAAACATATATATATAATTGAAGTAAAACAAAAAAGAGTTTCTTTTTTAAGCTGTGAAGTTTATGTAAATCGCATACCTTTAATTTATTGAAAAGAGTGTTTGTATTTTTGGAACATAATGCTCTCTTTACCTGAACCATCACGTGAATTAAACAAAAAAAAAAAAAAAATCACCCAGGGATAACTGAGAAAAGGGGATCTCTACACTCTAATAATCAAGACTGAGTCAAGTAATATCGTTAAAAATCAGTTAACAGTGGCGTCGTTAAACAAAAGAGTCATTAATTACAATATAAATTTCATATATTTAATAGGTAAAAGTTGAATATCTGGATTGTTAAGCCCGTTGGAGGCAGCAGTTTTTGGAGTCCGACAAGAGGGTAATTTACTTTTGTTTTAATCGTCGATGTTGTTTAAGGTAGTTAATTGTCAATCTTCAACCATGCATACCCAGTCAATTGATCAAATAGCTTCTTGCCTACGCATATTATAGATATAAATATGGTTGGTGCTATACCTTTCACCATCTATACTCAAAAACTCATTTTGTTCCAGTTCCTCATCTCAGCAGCACTTTATAATTTTGATCCATTGACCAGTTACTTTAAAACCGCAACAAATGGCATTGTCTAACAGAATGATCCTCTTGGCATTTCTACTAATCATCTTCACCATTTTTGCTGGTTTTCCTGAATTTGGAGAAGCATGCAGAACATTACAAGAAGATCAGTGGCTGAGGCAAAACAACGGGATTTTGTTGCAGGCCCTTCCGCGGGGACCTGTGAAGCCATCAAGTCCAGATCCAGTTCATACATAAAAAACCTGTGAAGCCCTAAACAAACACATTCTTACTCTATTTTCTTAACTATTTTTTCTCTTTGCTTGGGGTGCCTGAGAAACTCCACCATCTTTGGTATGCAAGAGCGTATAGCTGGTCTGTATTATACTTGTTTACTATTCTACTTTAATTGTAATAGGATACAATTCTTTAATTAAAATTAAGAACGTTTGGTCACAATAATAATTTCACAAAATGAGCCTGTAAGATGTGATCTGCATTTATATATATTCTAAATTGAATTTCTCTCTAATCGATGTAAAATTTTCATATCCATAATAATGAGATGTAACCTTTTTATGATAACCTTCATGATATAGACTTTGCTGCAAGTACAGCAATTCCTTGCATTTCAATGAATGATCAAATGTATGATCAGTTGACATAAATAGATGAGCATCATTAATTGTAATACACCGATAATCTTTCTATTCAAAAATAGCGTACATCTTCCATATATGAGAGATCGCGTTACAGGTAATGAATAAATGAGTAGTTTCATTAATATTCTGCTCTAATTAGAAGAGTCACCAAATTATTTAAATATTTAACAATGGTTAGTTTTTCTGAACAAGTGGCAAATATATAATGGTTGTTTTTTGATTATGTATGTAAGTATGATTCAATTTTTATAAAAAAAAAATGGTTAATGGTATTGACATAGTTAACTTATAAATATTGTTAATTTTGATTTATAGGTGTTTCAAAGTAAATAAATATGGTTGTATCCATTTATGTGATTAATAATGTCATGAGTTTTTCTTTAGAAAACGAATAGTTCAACAGTGATTAATTGACACACTAGCTAGTGAAGACTAATGGTATTATGAAGGTACTAAAATTTTCAATAAAAATTAAATAATTGTGAAACAAATTTAATCACATCGATATTTAATTTCGGGGCATACATTTCACAATATAAGAATAACACTTCGATTGGAGGAGCAATTAAAGAAATGAATCAGGGAAGAAAATGAGAACATATATTTGAAGGAATTTTTCATTAAGATTTGTATGTATAACTGAATTCATCAAAGCAGAGAACTTAAGATGTAAGCAGCTGAAAACGCAGAATGAGAGATCTCCTTATTAGTCCTCTTCATCCTTCTATACTTTCATTTGTTTCTTCATATAATGTTGTGTTTCTCAGGGAATGCCCTCTTCGATCTTCCCTTTTATAGTTGAGTTATCGCAAGTATTTTAAACTTAGGGTGGGAAACAATGGAACGATGCTCCCGCTGACACATTCATTGTTCTACACAGCTTCTGCATGTTTCAGACAAGACATCACTAGCCACATAGAAAACATTATCGTTCTGGCTGCACGTCTATTTAGTTCCACTGTTTCATATTATTTTATATGATAATAAAGTGTTAAAGAACATACTGTCTTCCAAAATACCTGCAGGTGATCAATGTCTCGCTTATGTTTATTCTTGGGATTTCATTTATTTGGCGGCTAACATCTACTATGATGTGTTGAATTAATATATATGGTGTTCAAGAAAATCAATGTTGCATTTGCATCAGTTGAGAGTTGATGTGGTATGTGTTTTAGTCGGATAATTATAAGGTTTTCGTTGAAACTACAAGGGCTGGCCCTGAAAGATCTTCAGCAAAATTGTTTTCATGTTTGTTGTTCCAATCCATTGAATCTGATCAGTGTTATGTCATAAATCTGTTCTTTTCTTTTTGGTGTATGGGTGAGCACATCTTGAGTTCTCAATAAGCTAATGTTGCTGACAAGGCATTAGACGCCATTTGTGACATATAGGAAATAGGTTATTGATAATTTGACATGTTCGCATGCAACACGGGCGTTTATTTTACGTTATTGTTCATGTTATGTTGGAGAAATTAATAACAGCCAAACATGGTGTTGGGAGTCTTTGGGATCTGCTTTCTTTTTCAGCGTATTCACGGTCTTTTGACAGTTTCAAAATCAAATAAGTTATTACTTCACTTTCTCTTTTTCTTTTTCTATAATAAGTGTTCAAAAGATAGTAATTGTGTCAAGGATTTTTTTTTTTTCCTTAAGTTAAACTGACGAAAGATATATTTACTAACATATTGATATATCAGGGAATAATGTGCTAAATGTATTTATCAATTAAATATTATAGATATGTAATTAAGGAAAAACCATGAAACTTAGTGATTCATATTGCACATTTGAAAAACTTTGAATATACTTTATTTACTTCTATTTGTATTTGGTTTCTCTTTACCCGATTGGCAATTTTTGTCTACTGTTCATATCATGAACTTTATAACCACAACAATAATTTATATAACAAAGCTGACTTAGAAAAAAAATTACAAAAGTAATCAAGTAGATTTCAAAAAATATTAAATTCGTATAGGTGTATGCACTTTATATCGAAGAAGGCATACTTAAATTATTATTTTTAAATAATAAGTCATATTTTAAAATATAATTTTTATTTAAAAAAATAATAAAATCGTACTTTAAAATACAATTTAAACTTAAAAGTTAATTAAAGTTGTTTTAAAACATAATTTTAGCTTTTTCTAAAATAAAATCATATATAATGCATTAAAATATAATTTCTATTTTTTGAATGCTGTGAAGTTGTATATTAAAATAGTAATTACTCATATCTAGCAATTTGGTTAAAAAATTATCTATCTTTGTAATTTTTAAAAAAAATGTATTCTTGAAACATAAAATATGCAACAAAGGTTTTGGTTGGTATATATTAGACTACCAGTCCTAAATCATAAAGAATTTAGTTTGAGCAGTAAGGATTTGTGAACTTAAAAAAATTGAAGTGACCTACTAAAAATGCTAGCATGATTTTTTTTATTATCAAAATTCCTTACATTCTATTTTTTCTAGTATTACTATATTTTACAGAGTTACAATTAGTATGTACACGAAAAAAAAAGGGTCTTACTCAAGACAAATTTCTAATATTACTATAATAGCATTATAGAGATATATTTTTAATAAAAATATTCATATTTAAGAAAAGCACTCAATTTTTATGTAATTCAATTGCTTTAAAAAAAATATGCAATTTAATTTACATGGATGCTCGTATAGTATGTAAAATATATATATAAAATCTATTTACATAAACCATCTTTGAATAAAAATAAAATAAAATTCAACCACGGATAACTAGAAAATGGTGTTTGAAATATATGAATGTGACTTGGTCAATATATATATGTATTTGGAAAATCGTATAACAGTGGCGTCGTGAAAGAAAAACTGAGTCAGATATATTTGATATATAGAAATCGAAAAAAGGTAGAAGTTGAATGTATGAATTAATCGCGGTTTCTAGGCAACACGGTGTTTGGCATCCGACAAGAGGTGTTTTAGCGTCGGATTTACTTTTCTCTTGATCTTCAAACCATATATACCAAGTCAATTCAAAATTTCAAATACCTATATATACATAAATGCTCATGAGCCTAACACTTTCATTCCAATCTGACATAAAAATTCAGCAGAATTAGAGTTATAGTGTGAGTGATGGCATTGTCTTTCAGAATGATCCTCTTCATAATGGTAGTAACCATCTTCACCATTTTCGTTGTTTTTCCTGAACTTGGAGCTGCAGGAAGAGCGTTAGAAGAAGATCAGTGGCTAAAGGAAAACAATGGAATAACGTTGTTGCAGTCTCTTCCACGAGGCCCTCTCAAGCCATCAAGTCCAGATCCAATTCGTCCATGAACAAACCTTCAAATCTGCATGCATGGCTAATTAAACAAACACATTGTTACTCAAATTCATAACTATTCTTTTTGCAACTCCCTCAGAAACCATCAAATTCTTCCAGTTCTCATGTACATGTAAATTGTCTGTTATATTATTTATTTGTATTTGTATTCGCTACAAACTGTAACTCTTTTTATCGTAATAAGACTTTCTGAAACTATAATCACGAGCTACGTCTATGCATTAACCCAGTTCTGCCTAAAATATAAATGTAGACTTAAAAGGCATTTTTTTTTTGTTTGAGTTATATTATAAATATAATTCATCATTTTCTTATTTTATTTATAAAAAATTTAAACTAAAATTGTAAAATTAAATTTATAATGAAAGCAGTTTGTTAATATTTTACTCAATTTTAATTAATTTAATCACCCATTTGCGATATAATATAAGGAAAGTTATTATTTTTTTTTTTGTAGAGAAATTTGGTGTTGATTCATAAGTACTTTTGTTGCATGTGCATCTACGGTTCTTCATTTGCATGTAAAATTAGAGAACTTTTGTTGCATGTGTGGCTGTTCTTTTGTTGTAAATTAGAGTTTGGAAATCATGGGTTGCCTGTAAATTAAGAGTTTCTCTGTTATAAGTAGAGCATGAAGGATATAAGTGGGGTCTTTCTTCCTACACCTCCAAGCATTTCTTCTGCACCTCCAAAAAATCTTTAAATTCCCAAAATACCCTTTGACCATTTAAAGAAACGCACGGACATCACACCCCCAAAAATACTTCCGGATGTCAACTTCCGAAAGTCAAAATATATGACTTCCAGAAGTCAAAAATCATCACCGGAAGTCGACTTCCGGAAGTCAAAAATCATCACCGGAAGTTGACTTTCGGAAGTCAAAAAACATTACGAAAATCGACTTTCGTATATAAAAAAAAGTTATATATTTTATTTTATTTTATTTTTTAAAATACGTATACAAAATTATAAAATTTTAAATTTAAAAAGATTACTTTAAAAAATAAAAAATAATAAAATAATAAAATTACTAAATAAAAAATTGAAAAACAAAATTAAAAAATAATTTAAATTCAAATAATAAAACTTTAAATAATTTAAAAATGAAAAAAAAAAATATATATATATATATATATATATATATATATATATAAGCGGGACTTAT
>Ga0214542_1001779_pt1 | contig 44614 bp, 20 predicted proteins | sample CNSS1metaG_FD_160096 | JGI IMG/M metagenome (GOLD analysis project Ga0214542, IMG submission 160096) | Root nodule microbial communities from cowpea collected in UCLA plant growth center, Los Angeles, California, USA - CNSS1 | ecosystem: Host-associated > Plants > Roots > Nodule | place: USA... | reverse complement strand
AAATATTTTATATATTATATATATATATATATATATATATATATATATATATATATATATATATATATATATATATATATATATATATATATATACACGTACGAAGGGAGAATATTTTCATTCAAAACATTTGAACTTTATATTTTACTAAAAAAATATTCTTCTGCAAATTCATAACTGCTATAGACTATATTTGAACATATAAAGAAAATGAATGAATGTATAACGAGAGTATAAATAACTTTTATCTATTTTTTCCTATTCCTTCACAATTTCAACTTGTATTTTTATAATTTTTTGTATTTAAGAATGTATAGTCTATAATACAGTATTTAAGATTATACACTACAATAAAAAATAAATAATTTATTTTAATGTGTATAATCTAAAATATAATTTTTTGTATTTTGAATTGTTTATTAATATCATTTATACTTTTTAAAATTAAAAAATTCTATTTTAAATTATACATTCTAAAATACAAAATTTATATTTTAGATTGTTCAATCTAAAATAAAAAATTAATGGGAGTGCGGATTGAAATTATGAAAGTACATAAAAAAATTTCGTAATTTTTAATTTGCTTTTATGTCTATATATTTATTTTTCTTTTTGGACCACATAATATTTTTGGGTTTTTCACTTTTCTGCTTGGGCTTCGAACACAAACTCTAGCAGTTGTAATTATAACCTGTATTGGACTATGGGACCTTCCTGATATCAAATTGGGTTTTATTTGGGAATATTTCTTCCTGCACCTTTAAAACTTCAACCTGCACTCCAATCCATTTTTGTATATGAAATATATAATTTAAAATATAAAAATTATATTTTAGATTGTACTTTTTGAAATGTAAAATAAAAAACATTTCGAATGATTCAAAATATAGTTTATATATTTTGAATTATACATTCTAAATTGAATAAATAGAAAATATCTTATGAGTTATATAATCTAAAATATAAAATTTTCATTTCAAGGAATATAAAAATTTACGGGGATGAATTAAGTTACCTTATTCAAACCAAAATTTGTTTACTCATGTGTAATGTAGGTTTTTCTTTGTGAACCCCTTTATTACTAACTGCACCTACAAATCAATTATAATTGTATCTCCTAATTCTTTCTCAAACATAAAAATTATTATTCTAAACCAATTCTAATTCCCATAGAATTGGAATTGACATTATAGTTTCAATTTTCAATTACAATTCCATGTGTCAAATTGAATCTAACTTAAATATATTGATAATTTGTAAAATAGTGTTTTATTTCACAGGATAGGGGACCATTTAACATATTTTTCTTCAGCACATGTATGACATGAACATACTATAATAAGATAATTATACTATTTAATTGTAATATATTGTTTATTACATATTATCTTGTCACTTATTTTATCACATTGTAGAAATATATTTTTTACTCAAAAAGAACTAGTTATATTCGACATATACATACAACATAAATTCTTCTCTCTCCTTTCTTCATATATAGATAAGATACATATATTTAAATTATAATGATAATTATACTATTACAAAATAATTTTATAATTAAAATATTTTGCAAAGAATTGATTTTAATTATAATATTGATTTTAAAAACTTTTACAGTTATTTTAATAATATTTATATCATTACTTTTATTTAACATATTATATTTTTTATATTTAAAATTTCACAGTATAAAAAGTAGCTATGTAAATAAAAAATAATTTTTTATAATTTAGAAAAATATACTTTTCTTATACTTTTCATAATATTTTTAAAAAATAAACTAAGTCAACTTTTGGTAAGTTATATGTAGTTTTAAAGAAAAAAAAAATACTATTTAAACATAATTTATGTTATATGTGATCATTATTTATTTTGTTATTATGTTATGTGCACTAAAATTTGATATGATTAATTTCTAACATTTCCATTCACAATATCTTTACCTTATTACATTCTATAATTTGACCCTACAATATACCGTTCACAAAATGAGCTAAAAGAGATTTTATTAATTATGTTCTATGAATTTTGTTAGGATAAAATTAACTCATAAGGTTTTTTGTTGTAACTATTCATGTTTGAAGTTGGGTTTTTGAAGAAGTAAACGTTTTTTCTTTATACTGAAAACTTTCTGCATAAAAGTTTTTAAGAAAGTAAAATTTTTAAACACTCTAAATTTAATACAACAACAGTGAAGATATATAAAAAGAATATTGTTTCAGTTGTAAGGTGATTTACATATCAAAGGAGAGTGAGTAGTTGCTATCTGAATCAGATAGTTGTTCCATAAATATTCTTTGTTCTAGGTATGACCATTTTATGCTACTTTACCTAACTCCGCCGCAACTTTTAACTCTCAATATTCGTCATTTTCATGGTTGGACAACCTATGCACAGTTCAACTCTTCTGAAATTTCTTTTCGTTGGTTGTGCTATACCTATACTTAGATTCTAATTAAGACCACGTTTGATTGGGAAATGCAAGCTTTAGAACATCTACTGTGTTCCCTATATATATATAGTATTTTCCATTTTAGGTGCAAGGTAACAAGGTAGTTTGTTGAACAATGTTGGATCTGGTTTACGAGGTAATCAAAGTTGGCAACACAAAATCACGTAAGAGCCACACATGAATGAATTAAAGCGAAAAAACCAAACACAACACGAGGTTCTAAGTGGTGCACACATGACTAGAATTCATCAGGTGTTAATTTATTTGCCATAACAGAAGACATAAAACGTATACATGTCGAACATGCATGCATGGGAACCCAATAGAAAACCTAGCTATTTGTATATTTTGATGCTGCTCTAGGCATGACTGTGCAATCTTGTAAAGTAACGCGTGGTGATGATGATGATCATCTAAAGTTTGCTTTCAGCTTCGGAATCAAATAGTTTGAAACTATGCGATTTGTCTTTTCAGTAGGATGAAATGCATCCCAGAACACATACTTTTCAGCATCTGTGCATGTAAGAGGATTCCTGTCACTGCACAAGTAGCTCATCTCAAACGTTCCTGTCGAACAACACGCCTTGTCTACAACCTCGTATCCTGAAATCAATTTATGTGTTTCAATACTTTTCAAGTAATGAATTGATACTAGAAATTTACATGAACTGAAAGAGTAGCTCAGTTTTAGTAATTTCATCAACAATAAATGTGTTTTTTGTGCTTAAACTTGCAATGTCAAAAATCCATGGCCATCCCTATACCCTAAACTCATCCCTATAAAAGTCACATAATACTTAGGATACAACTGTTAAATCTGTGACAGTGATTCGAAGTATTTAAATAATTTATATTCATTTCGTACTTCTTATTCTAGAAATGTGAAAACAAGTGCTTTAAATTGATTAAAAGACATTTAAACAACTACATTAAACGTTTAAGCAGTTGGCTAAAAATATGCAGAACCAAGTTAGTTTTATTATATATGTATGTAAATCACAGACACAAATATGTGTGTTGCGTGAAATTATTGGACTCGAAATTAAACCTTTTCTGAATTTGATTCTGGTTGGTGATAGTGTGACTTGGTGCCAATAAATTAGTATTAATGATAAGAAGTGAAAGCATACCTAAAAACTGTGTATGCAAGCACACAAGGTTTCAGTGGCCATTAAAATTCAGAATTAAATGCTATGTTTTTCTTACATCTACTATTTCCTAATTAAATTCAAATGAACTAGATAAACAAACCACTCTATTTCTCTGAGATGCAACTGTTTACTTGATATTTTTATAATTTTGTTTGACTGTGTGACTGAAGTATTGAAGAGAGATTCGATCTCATTAATTTATAACATTTCTTACATGAAGTAGCTAATGAATTTATTTTTTTTTTCTTTTATTCTCAATGCTTTAATGATTTTACCATTTTTACCTCCTTTAATCTAATGTTTTGTTTTGTTCCACTTTCATATAAATAACTATTAGCTATATTTAAGCATAAAATTGCCAAAGTTACCACTGTTGATATTAACTGGTATTATGCATATCACATTATAGACTCGTCTATATTAATATAACTAATGTTTAATTTCCGTTAAATAAGGACTATACTGATGGAAATTTAACATTTTTTTAGAATATAATATTTATAATGTATTTGTTGAATAAGAATATTAAAATTAGTAATAAGCACCATTTTAAACATTTAAAAAAAACTAATAAAATGTAAATAAATATATGTGAACCTTTAAATAAAAAAATCGTTGAAATATATTTATTACATTAAAACTAAAAAAAACATATTAATGCAGAAATTTTTGAAATAGTTAAAATACCTAATAAAATATATTATTAATAAGACACTTGAAAAACTTGTAAAACTGTATTTGAAGAAGGAGACATAGTCATCCCATTTAAAAATTAAGAGAGGAGAAGAACATTCCCATATTTGTACTTTTCATAATATAAATATATTTTAACTTTCTGTTGCACAGTTTTATATAAATATGTTGTTTTATATGTGAATTTGAACATCTTAATATTCTTTATATATATATATATATATATATATATATTCATATATAGTTTTCTGATAAAAAAAAAGTATGATCGAATATTAATTGCATTCATCAATAAATGTATTTCTTTGGTTATAATAAAAACACGGCACAGCATTCTTTTGTATATTAATTGCATGCATTTACTATTTTATATTTTTACTTTGTATAATTGAATATTATAGTATCTGTTTTTTTTTTTTTATACAAGGCACATGCAATACGAGGAAGAAAGAAAAAAAGAGCACAGAGCACAGAACACCATAATCATCGTCACCATCATTGTGTCATGCATAGCAGATAAAAACAAAAACACCAGAGAAGGTGAGAGTAGAAGAAGATAACACATACCATAAGCAGAAGGTCTTGCAATGATATCACTGACAACAGAGTATGCATTTGCCGACAATGCTTTCAACTGTGGTAGTTCTCTATTAAGCCTTGCTATCACATTCTCCAACTTGGCATTGAAGGTCAAAGCAACGTTGTTGTATTCCTCGTTGCAACCATGGTCCCCCAAAATGTTTGTGGCCCTCTCTAAGGGTAGACACCCTACGGGAACAAGACCAGTTATGGACAACTTGCGTGCTCCAAGTGCGTACAATTCCCGCACAAAATTCTCTGCAATACTCAATAGAAAATCTTGATACTGTGAAACAGTGTAGTGGATCCTTCGGGTTGGGAACACATAATAGTTCTCCAGAAAATCGTTGGTTCCAAGGCTCATCAAGTACAAGGCTTCGCTTATGATCTCGTTCGCTCTTTCTACACCAACATGGCTTCTCAATCTCGCTTGGTATTCCTTGTAGAACTCTAGTTCCTTCCACAGTGGTATCACGTTCTGCAAGATTTAAGATGTAACCAAAAAAAAAAGAAAGAAAACTGAACGCGTTATTAATTATACAAATTGAATGGTCTCCATCCAGCCTACTGTATCACTGGCACAAGAAGACAACAAGATATTAAAGTGAAAGATTAAATACAACATTGAAGTGATTGAATAAAACATTGGGAGGATTGAGAAATATTAATGATGACAGAGGCAGATCCACGAAAATAATATTATATTTGGTGAATCACTTTCTAACACCCTTTTAAATATATAAGATAATATATCAGTAAAGTGTGTTTACTAATATATGTTTGTGGGGTGTGAGCTGATAAATCTGGTAAAAAAGATCAGTTATGTTATACAACTTCTTTAAAGTCATGAAAAGATAAAAGAATAGAAACTATTTCCTAAAAAGAAATCCGGCAACTGCAGAAGTAGGTAAGATTACTTTGTTTGGTGACTCAAAAGAAGAAGAAAAAAAACCCAAAACACACTTACTAGAACAGCAGAAGTAGCATTATCGTAACCAGTTCCAGCAGAGGCAAAGCAAACACCAGTGGCGAAATCCTGAATGGTATAAGCAGGATCTAAGTATGCAGGAATGGTTGATTTGACGCCAAAAGCCTCAGCAATGAAATCTGGAGGGACACGACCGTTGCAGAAGCGTCCCGTAGGACGACCACCTTCGAAGTCACGACCATAGGGCCTGAAGTTGCTCTTCAGAACAGTGGCTATGACGTTGTTGTTCCCAGAATCCACAGAGGAGTCTCCGAAAACTATAACAGCAGGGACATTGTTACTAGCCTCAGAATTTTTTACCACCAGAATTTGGGTTAAGAATAGTAACAGGCATGTGAGAGTCATTATGATAATGTGGTGGTGGTGGAGAAGAAAAGTTATCGGGGAAGAAGGTTTTATAGTAGTGGTTCGAAATTAGATGTGTGTGATTAATTGGCTGAGAAAGTTTGGTTGCAGATTTTAATGAGGGTTTGCATGTGTTTTCACGTTTCTGGGTTTATTCCCAATTTTTCCAACCTAATGTATCGCCTATCACCCACTAAATTACTTCGTGTGTATCATAATGATAGCAATAGTTGTTTTTGTAGCGTTTTTTTAATATAGTTATATTATTAATTAAATGTATTGAAAACTTAAAAAGCTATGCCCCTTTTTGTTATCTATTCTATGGTAAACCCGAAATTTAATCAATTTTTATTTAAATTATCATTCAATTTTTCAATTATTTTCAAAAAAAAAAAATTCTAAAATGTCTTTCATCAAAAGTAAAGAAAGGGCATTAAGAACAAAGTTTTAATTAATTGAACGGTATTTTTAGAATAATATAACTAATTTGGAATGAAAGTACTTAAATTGTTTATATATTTTAGTTAAAATTTATCCTTTTCACTTATAATTGAGTCCGAAAGGAATATTTTAAAAAGGTTATGCTGATGTTTAACTTATTTTATTATCTTATAAATAATACCTATATTAAAATTTTAAAAATAGTATTTAACATTACTTTTTATGCGTAATAAAAGTATTTTATATAAGTTATATAAGAAAATATTCAATTAGAACCCAATTTCAGAAAAAAAAATAATTAGTCACAATATAGTGACTAATTTAAATATAACTTTATAAAATAAAATATTCTTAATTTCTAAAATAGTCACTATTATAAATAAAAAAATTATAATTGGTCACTAGATTGATCACTTATTTATTAGAAACTAATTTAGAAACTAAGTCATTTTGATAAAAAAAACTAGATTTTGAGTGACCAATTTTTTTATAACTGAAATCATATTAATTAATTTTAAAGACCAGCAACCAATTTAGTAGTGACCAATTATAATTTTTTTTTATTACTCTTAGTTTTATAAATCGATACCTAAATTGGTCATCACTATATTTACTAATAATTATGGATCACTAAAATTGATCATGTTTTCTCGTTAATTATTTATTTAATGTACGTCGTACGTTCAAAACCAATTATAACTTTTGTCTGTTAATTTAATTATAAAAAATAATGTGGTTTATTTTTACTATATGAAGGTTTATCGAGAAATTTCCGTAATGATAACAACGTTTTTCTATAATTTTATAGTTTGTATTGACATTTGATAGATCTTGTTTGGCCATTTGGAGAGAGTTGACTAGCATTTAGCTAATATAGAACCCCTCATTTATTTATTTAACTATTTTTTTTTCAACATTTGATGAAATATTATAATATATAAATTGGACTTCTTTTTTTTACGCTTAATAAAAATAGTAATTTAAAAAGTGAGCTTTTGTATTTGAAAAGAAAAAAAAAATGAGATTGAAGGGTAGTGCCAATGGGGATAAAAATAAAATTGAACCTAAAATGTCCGTACAAATTTTGTTCCACTCTCTCGAGTTTCATACCATGAATTGAAGTAAAGTCTAAGTTTAATACCTCATAACATTTAAACCAAATGAATGTAATGGTTTGTTTTATCGTTTAGGAGCAACTTAAAACATAGTCAAACTTGATTTTGGTTAGTTTGAATTGTATGATCATTAATTGCACAAGCTATAACAACTCCTAATAAGGGTGGACAAGCCAAATTAGTTAAGCTAGAAGTATAACGCGAACCACATTAGATATATCGATTATGTTAGGTGAACAGATGGATGTTGTGTTTAATTTCTAGAACATGTTCAGTTTCATTGAATTTGGATCAAATTGGTTGAGTTTTGAAATTTTAATGATTTGTATTATTTAATTGTTTAGATATATAGAAAGCGTTAAAGGATATAAAAAAAATAATTAAGTTTTTAAGTTTAAAAGTGATATTTGACATGATTAAGTTTATATGAATATGAATAAAATATAATTACATAAAATTTATTTAATTTTTAGATGTCATATTACATATAGGTTAAATTATACTTTTGATCTTCATTTTCGTAACAAAATATCAATTTGATCCTCTATTTTTTTATCTCAATTTGGTCTCTGTTTTGAGAAATTTGATGCAATCAAGTCTTTTCCGTTAGTGGTGTAGTAACGACGTTAGATGGAGTAGTTCATGAATTTTTTGAATTTTTTATTTTTATTTTTGAATTTTTTGATTTTTTTTTTTAAATTAAAAATTTGCCACGTGTCAATCTGACATCGTGTCATATGATAGTGATGATGTGATGTGACAATGACAGTGTCACGTGTCACTGTTATGCCAGGTATCATTTTCCTAATTTAGTCACAATTTTTTGTAAAAATTATGCAATTTCGTCTCCACCAAATTAAAATAAAAATTATACTAATATTTTTATTAAATTTAATATTTTTATTCAAATTGATATATATTCACAAAGTTCATATTATCGTTTCACTAAGTTGAAAATCATATGATCCAACTTAAGAAAATATTATAATAAAATATGATTATATATTTAGATATTATAAATAATCAATTATTTTGTTTCCAGATATTCTTAATATTATATATAATCAATTATCGTGTTTTTTTACCGTTCAACTTGTTAATATGTTTTGCTGTTATAACTAGTATGAAAACGATAGATGTTTATTTAATAAATTATTTTATTTCTTTCTCTCATAATTAACTGAAATAAAATTATTTCAATTCCTTTTTTGAACAACTTTGACTAAATTTAACAAAGAAAAGAAATTATATTAACCATCATTCACCCACACAATATTTAATTAATTTTTTCAAATTAATATACATTTATTTAATCCTTTTATACTTTTTAATAAATCTAAATTAAAGTTCGACCATCAATACTACTTATATACAATATTTTATAATTTAATCCTTTTCTTTTATTTTTTAATAAATATAAATTGAAGTTCGACCATCAATATTACTAACATATATAGTATTTTGTAATTATAAGAAAAGAAAAATGCAAATAAATATGAATCTATGCCGTTAAAAACAGGATATTATAAATTTTCCCATGTTTAGCCGATGACATGAAGTTACTATATCAATAAATGAATAACATAGGTTATCCTATTTCAAAATAAAATTTATAAGTTTATTTATTTCAATTAAGGGTGATTATATTAATACGTGCTCCTGTACCCACTTTTAAATTATTATCGATTGTAGAATGTTACACAAACCTTTTATTTATTGTTCACTAACCAATTTCCATCCACAAGAGTTTTTGATGGAATAGACCTTTCATAAAATAGTTTATTTCTGCTTTCTATTAACTTGGTTGGTTTTCAGTCTAATTAACTTTCTACTTCTGAAATACTTATTATGGTTACGTTTATACAAACATAAACTTACAACTTTTTTTTTTTTTGTTTAACTTTGTTTGTTTGATTTTGTAGTGGATTTTCAACAAATATTTTAGGTCTGTCAAAATCTTTATATAAATGTATAAATATATCTTGAGATACCAAATTTATAAAATATATTAAAATTAAAAAAATAGTTAAAATTATAAATTAATTTATACAAATATAAATAAAGGTCCGTGGCTTGTTTATCATTATTCTTCTCATTGTTGGTTATTGTTGTTTGTATGTTTGCTTCTTACTTTTATATATATAAAAACTGTATTAAATAGCATCTTTTTTTTTGTCTCATGAGTATGTCTATTTAGACAATATAAATATTTTATATAAAGTACTTAATGTAAAAAGTGGTTCAGATTAAAAATAATTAATGATTAAGGATAGATTAAAAGTGTCATAATGTATATAAATGAACAAGATGATCAATATTAAAGAAAAACTACAAGCAAATAATCTATTATCTTAAAATTGATATTATGTTATCTTATATGATTCACTTATGATACATTTACAAGTTATTTAGGTTGTATAATAATATTTGACATAATATCAATTAATTTAACCCACCCACGTAATTAATACAAATTATATGGAGTAAAAATATGAATTAAATCTTAATAACTAATATTAATTAAGAAATACTAGTCAATATTTAGATCATCATATCAGACAACTAAAAAAAACAAAATAAATAATCAAAAAATGATTAAAATGATAAATTAAAAATGAATAAAAAAATGTATCAAAATATCATTATTCTGAAATAATCTTATTTTTAAATAATCTTCGGTGGATTTAGATGGATCCTTTCGCTCATTTTTTCTGTAGTGTTTATGAATTGAGGTTCAAATTGTCTTACTAAAGTTCAAGTGAAGAAAATAAGTAGGATTAAATATGTTTTTATCCCTCAAGTTTCAATGAATTTTAGAATTAGTCTCTTTTTGAAACTTTATATCAATTTAGTCTTTCATCTTTATATATGTGTGAATTTAGTCCTTCTTACCAAATTTTGTTAAATTTATTTGACATTTTAAACGTATTTTATGATAATGTTTGAGTTAACATTAAAGTAAAAATGTGTCAAATATTGTAAACAATCCAAATACTATCATGAAATGCGCTTCAAACATCAAATAAACTTAATAAAATTTGGTTAAAATGACTAAATTCACACACTTTTTAAAACGAAGACTAAATTTGTCAAAAATTTTGAAAATGAATTAATTCTAAATTTTACGAAAAACTTTAGGAAAAAAGAAACGTATTTAATCCAAATAAGTATTTTGCCTTGGTTTTATCAACCTCGAAATTATCACCATTTTAATTTAATTCAACATCGCAATGTGCAATTATTCTACTCATATACATTCCCCTTGTGCTTCTTCTTTTTATTATTCAGCATTTGAAATAGTTCACAGGAAAAATTAAAGTTTTTTTGCCTGAACGTGATGATCAATGCATTATTTTGTTAATAGTAGATAAATAATTTGGTTGGGTGTAATTAAAAGGAGACATGGACATATAAAATTGCACACAAAATTAGAGATCAGAATTGCCAAATGAGTCACTCATTCTAAATTTAATGTCATTTTCTCATCATTATCGTTGTGTTGAAGTTAGATATATATTGCAATCAAAAATTCGTATCACAGCATGCCTTGAAAAGGAGTAAGGAAACGGTATATTTTTCATTATAAAAAGAAGAAAAAAACAGAAACAAGATATCTATTTTACACCTAACAAATCTTTTGCTTTTCTCGATTTAATTGTTTCATTTGAAGGTAAAAATATTGTCTAACTATGATTTCATACCTATGTTAAAGATACAGCAGTAAATATCAATAAGGAATATAAGTATTGAATCCCAATCTATTTTTGTACTTTTTACTCTGAGAAATTCAAAGACTTTATCTAAAAGAACTTTTTATACTGATTCCTTAATTATTTCAAATTATAAAAATTCAAATGTTCTCATTTTTATTATGATTGAACGTTAGAAAAGTTCTAGGCACGTCAAATGACTAAATCATAATATATGATAAATACAATTAAATCATAATATATATAAGTTAGCATAACTCTCATTTAGTAATTATATTCATAATTTATTATAATAACTTTATTAGGTTTGTTGTGTTATTCATTATTAAATTCCTATTAAAATCATTTACAAATATTCAATCTTAATTTTCATAAGTTTATATTTATTGTGCTGGAAAATCCACATAAGTTAAAAATATAATCAAATTAATATATGAGTAAGGTACGATCTCACCTTATATGTAATCAAATTATAATATACAGGTGAACATACGTAAATTTTGTAAAATTAGTTCAACATAAACTTAATATTATTTTGGAATTAATTTTTTTATCGATTAAAAGATTTATCTAAACTTATATATTTTTAATTTTGTGAAATTAGTTCAACATAAACTCAATATTGTTTTGGAATTAATTTTCTATTGATTAAAGATCTATCTAAACTTATATATTTTTAAGGAGGCAAATAAATAAATAAATATAGTTTTATTTATTATAAATTTCTATTTCTAAAGTTCATATTCCAATTATAATTAATCTTATACATATTTTTTAGATCTACTTAAGTTTTGTCTACTAAGCATAGTATTTCTCATTTATCATGTTAAAAGAGAGGTTTACCGAATAAACACAATATTAATGAACAACACAATAAATTCACATATAAGGGATTGGTTTCACTTATCTAAAATTTATGATAATAAATTTACGAATCTTTTACTAATTTTAGTGACACAGAATAATTAATCACAATAATAACAAATTGGGATACAAATTTATAAACTAAAGTTACAAGTTATTAAAATAGTTTTTATTATGAATAATTGGTTCTAAATTGATAATTAAAATAGTTTTCCTTGAATTTGTCTCTAAATTGGTCACGAACATTAACTATCACGATTTTGACTACCAAAATAATTGATTTTTAATTATTCATTTGAAAACCAACCCAACCAATTTAGAGACTAATGTCTTTGATAGCCAAAACATTGATAGTTAATGTTAGTGACCAATTTAGAAATCAATTTATAACAAAAAATATTTTAATTACCAAATGAGAAATCAATTATTCATAATAAAAACCACTTTAGTTACCAGTATTTTTTAATTTATAAATTGATATATGAATTAATTATTATAATGACTAATTAAAATTTATTACTAAAATTACTCATTATTTATCTTCTTATAGTACTCAACTTTTTATCTCTACTACTTGTGCATCTTAAATTCACACATTTAAATTCTCTATAATATATTGTTAAATATTGATAATAACTCTCAAAACACGTGCTTTCTCCCAACGTCAAAGGGCAGGTACCGTTTACTTGAGAATGCTTTTGTGAGATGAAATTTAGCTTTACCTTGAAGGATATTGCAGGTCAAATTATTGATAACAATAATTATCTACCTTTTCCTTTATTTGTGTTAATATTTTATGATGTAATTTTTATTTAGATCATTTTTTATTTAAGTGTATATTTTAAAGAAAAATTTAAAAATAAAATAAAAGAATACCTACATGTATTTATAAATGTCGTAACAGAACAAAATTAACAGAGACAAAGCCAAATCATTCACACGAACAAGAAAAGTAAAAAAGTTATTATCTAAGATTATTCTTTTTCCTACTCTCTTACTAACATGGAAAGTATATAAGTATATATATAAAAGAATATTTCACCTTGTGAGTAGGACATAGTGAACATATAAATTAAACTCTACTTTATGACAGTGATAAAAAGGAATTTGAATTCTCCGCTGAATTTTATTGTGTTATTTATCTACTGTGTCTTCATAATACACTGATTATTAATACTAATTTTGATATTTTAAAATATATTAAAAAGATATTTAAAATACCAACACAGTATATTTTTAATGTTTAACGAAGGACAACACAAACAAATCATTAGAGAATTTAAACATGATAAAAAGATATATGAGAGATGAATTATGTGAGCAATGAAGGTGTTAGAAAGGGTGTGAATTAATGAAAAAAGTTGAGTACGTGCAGAGGCATGTAATAGAGGGTATTGTATTGAATTGGAACTGCAGAAATAAAAGCAGAATAAATGCAAGGCAACAAAATTTTATGAGGTGGGTATGAGAGCTACTGCTGTGTGAAATATGAGGGGTGAGAGTTCCTATGGACCATGGATATCATCAATTTTTACACTTCCCACCTACTCATCACCAAATATCAATTCCTTCTTCTCTTCTCTATCACCAATTAATTTATTATGCAAAACTTATGGTAGCTTTTAATGGAATCTATCTATTTAATTAATTACATTTCCTTAGGTCACAGTACTTAAATTCTATCTTATTGATAGATTAATGATTTCAATTTAATCAATGTTAAATTTTTTATCCTTAACTATTTTGTTATGTCAACGTTAATATATTTTATTTGGGAACAAATTAAAAGTAAAAAATATATATTTTATTAAAAATTGGAAACATCAACCCATTTGAACTTTTTAAAAATCAAAACAAACATATTTTACAAAGAAAAAGAATACATCTAAAGAAAAAATTTGTCCCACCTTGTTTTGAAAAAGTAAAAGAATTGGTTAAATCAATTGGATATTAATTTCTCATTACTTCAATTGTTTCTTTTTCTTAGGAAATGTTTGATAAGATTAATTATTTCATGTTCAAAAATCATGTATAAATCATAATTTCTAAAAATAACTAAAATTTATTTGGTTTCACGTCTTTAATTTCACAATCCATAATAAAATACTTGAAACTTTTGATTGATTTTCTCCCGTTCCTGCCATTTTTTTAAAGGAATATTAATTTTTTCCATCTCAACGCGAATAACTTAATTTAGTTAATCTGAAAAGAAAAGGTAATTATTTGTAATAAAATAAAATGTTGATGTAACCTTTTAGTGTTGAAGAAAATTTTTCCTGTTTATAAACAACCTTCTGAAACAATACATAATATATTTTCTTACAATTTTTTTTTCTCAAACATATATGTTGCTCTAATATACAAGTGGCTCAACACGCACACACTCTTCTTTTGGATGCAATTGATTCTTCAGCATGTTGTTGCGAATTCTACGAAGAAGTACCCTTTTACCCAAAAAAAGCGAATCTTCACGTCTGAACTGAATACCTATTACTACGCGGAAAAAGAAAACAACAGAACATGTTAATTTAGAGTGTGAAACGGATCTACCTTAAGACCAGTTCCAACATTAAAAAAGACAGTGTTATAAAAATAGTAAACAGCAGTGGTTTTAAATTCCCCCAGATCGTATTCTCCACCAAGCCTGCTCCTTTCATCATCACTCTGAAAGACTGAACTGAAGAGAGATTTTGCGCACGCAATGGCAAAATATTCCAAAGCAATGCTCGTGTTTGGTCTTGGGGTGTTGGTGGTTAGCATGTGGTGTATGAAGAGCACTGAGGGTAGCCTTGAGGATGATGCTGCTTCCATCATTCACGCAGTGAAACGTGACGACCCTAATCTTCTTCCTCATCAAGGCTGTGGAACCAGCTACACCGAGGGAGGAGTCGAAGAGTGCTCCGACGAAGACGACCGCCTCGGATTGTACGCTGATGTCGATGACACTTTCAAGGCTGCCGCCCAAAGAATCACTTATCATTTCCATTCTCAAGACGACAACGACGACTCTCCTAATCTTGCAAACAACAATGTCAATGTCTTGGGACACTGATATACGATATGGCATGTTTGGTTTCACGTTTCAGATGCGGCTTTTCACCTTCCAGGATGTGGTTTCCACCTTCTTAACGTGATTCCTTCGCGTCAAACAAAATTCCAAGCACGCTAGGATAAGGGTTTTTTTTTTTTTTTTTTTTCCTTTCAATCGGTTGCTAAGTTTAGAGTCCAGTTTTTGTTTGTCCTCTTCGTGGGATATGCATTACTTCTTTTGGTTGGTTTAGCTTAAGGATGTTTTTCCTTTTTGTCATGGTTGAGTAAGTGTTCGTAGGATCCAGCAATAAAAAATGCTTTTACGTTTTCAAAACAGTGTTTCTTCTTCTTCTTCTTTTTCGGTTGGCATGAATTTATGGGTGAACATTTATATCTATACCAATATCTACACCTATATGCTATTGTTATAGGTCACTGCAATATGCAGGTCAAAAAGCTTGTCATTTGTTTCTAATTGCTGCAGCATTAATATTAAACGTGCACGAATGGAAATTCAATGATGAGAAATAATGATGTATTAATGGATTGGGATGTAAGAAATTAAAACTATCAACCCAATAAATATGGTTTGTAACTTTTGGATGAATTGTTGAAAGGAAAATATTGGTTTAACACACTTGTACATGTTGGACAATCCAATTTAATGGTGTTTTTATCATTACAAATTATATTTTTTGTATAAAGAAAGAGAGAGATTGTATAGTAAAATATTACTTGATATAAAGTATGTGTAAAAATTTATTGAGTGTGAAGATAATGTACCTTGTTAAAACGAGTTTAGATTTTCTATTGATTTTTTTTTGTGTTGTTTTTTATTGGACATTAAAAATATATTGTATTTGTATTTTACATATCTTCTTAATATCTTTTAAAATGTTAAAATTAGTAATAATCAGTGTATTATAAAAGTACAGTAGAGAAACAATACACAAAAATTATTAAAACCTCAAATGTGTGTTTAAAATTGATTTATGAAAATAAAATGTGTCTTATGGCCATCATCAAACAATTGTGTAATTTTCGACTGTACTGAATCCATCTCAGTGAATTCATACAAAAAAAAAAACGCATCCTCAACAAGTTTAAGAGTAACTTGACACAGTAACAGAGAAATTTATTACGTTAATTTGTTGGGGATGAAACTGGCATGTACTCTAAAAGTGTTAAAGTAAGAGAAAAAAATCAACAACAATAATAGAACCACCAAAGTTGTTGTCTGTTTAATTTTGGAAAAAAAATTCGATATGCATGTGAGCTCAAAAGATAAAAAGGCAAGAAATATTGAAGTTTAAATGTAGTAATACTTAATACTGTATCGTTTATTTCAATGTTCAAATTCTGTTGGTAGGGTCAATGTTGAAATAATAAAATATAATTACTAAATCTCACTTTTATTAATATTTAATCATACTAGTTTTTTCTATATTATTTAGGTGCAAAGGCTAGTTATATAGGTTCGTCTCCCCTCCTTAGATATGTAAAAGAAAAATTACTTAATAAATCATTTGAGTTTAGAACATTGTTAAATTAATTTTGTTGAGAAATTGCAGATGAATACATGAATAGTCCAAGGATATAAACTTTTATTCATGTTGAATTTATGCAGTCATTTATGTTCTGCACATACTTGGAAAGAGATATTCAGATATTTTCAATGATTTTATTTTAATTTATCATGGTTTGTTGAATTATATGAATGATTTATTCGAGTCTTAAGAAGAGAAGACACTTGTACGCTTACATTACTTTTGTAAATAAATGCAATTCAAAAATATTATGTTTTTCAGGAAACTGATAAGTTAGCTAACATAAGTAATTTAAAATTTTACTTTCATATATTTATTTTTATTTTTACCAATAAATATAATTTGTTTATGTTTTGTGGAATGTATAATTTTTATATGAACTTGGTGTAGTCCTCTATACTTTATATTTATTTATTTATTTTTAATAAATTTTCATGTCACAATATGATTGATGAATTTTGATATCATATATCAAAATTCATAACGATATCTGACATGAACCATTTGAAAATTGTTTACTATCATATATTAGCTTTTTAATTATTAATTTTCAATTATTATTATCATTCTTTTTATAGTGTTCGACCAAAATCTAAATTCAAATTCGTTATTGATTAGGATTTTCTCCATCAGCACTAACATAACTATTTTTTTGATGTATACTGGTTAGGATTTTTTGTTGATAAAAATTAAACTTATTTTTTAACAAATGTAAGTTAACATTGTTTAGTAAAGTTAGACATGAATTATTTTATGATTATCATGATTGAAATTATTTATCCATTAATGGGTTAAATTATTTCTTAATTGATTTAGATTGAGTTATTTTTCAATTAAAGTTTACAAAGATTATTTTTTGTCTATGCGTACAATATTAAAATATTAATCTTTATATTTGATAGTAATTAAAATATTTAATTTAAAAATTAAAATTTAATAAATTTAAATTATTTCATTTGAACAAAGCATTAGAAAAATTAATCAATTTAAATATATATATATATATATATATATATATATATATATATATATATTTTTTTTTTAATTTCCTAAAATGCAAAGAGTTCGTAGTTAATTTTCATTTTCATAATTTTAGGAAAGTCTCCTATCCTGAGTTATATAACTTTTTCTTGAGAAAATGAATTCTATTTGAACGTTAGAGCAAAAATGTTATGATATAACCAAACTTATGATCGATATTACCAAACACTGCAAAAAGTGAAAGAGAAGAGTAAGTGAAGCTTGGTAGAAACCAAGGTAGTACAACATAACCCACGAGGTTCTCACCAAGTACGGCTTGGAGAAAATAAATGCAGACAACCTTGTTCGTATAAACAGAAAGGGTTATTTCCAAGATTTCAAAATGATTCTCTGCATAATTTTAAGTGTTGTCCCTCTGCACAAAATTTAGATTCTCTGCAAAAATTCGAGTACAAGACGAAAAAATTGAAATGTATCACTCAAATCACAAAGTGACGCCAAAAGTTGCAAATTTAATTTCCTGCAATTTGGGCTAAAAGGGCAAGAACTTAACATGAAAAGGACTTTTTGAAGCTTGAGACAAAGAAAGGAAGAAAACCAGGGAACATTGATGATTGCCTTCGTACTGTCAAAATGAATTGACAAGGCTTATGTCGGTAGACACAAGTTATATACGAAGAAACATGACTTCAATGCACCAAATACTATTGACATGGGCCTGGTTAAGTATAATAAGTGGAAAATGATAGAGTGAATAATAATGTTGATGCTGATGGTGAGACATAAGTGGAGAAATGGACAGGGTTCCGCGTGAATTACTTTAGAACTGTGCTATCGCAATAGAAAGATCGAAACATCACATTCAGTATCCAAATAATAAACATATCATGGTTACTTTAACATAGTGATAAAAATAAAGGTGAAAAATTGATAATGAATTTCAAAAACTTGTCTGTAAAAGTTTTGTATATTTCAGAACAGCACAACATGCTTGTTTACTATTGTATACTTTGTAGATAAGATTTTGCTTATAATATTAAAAACTGGATATTGTTGCGCAGATCTACTGAGACCAGTAAAATATGCTGTAACTCAATACTACAACCAGAGATGACTATAAAAAGATTTGAGAAAAACATGGGAAAAAAGAAGCTGGTATAGAATTGACAAGTCACTTATGATTGTTGCACCTTGACTTGAAATATGGCAGGCTGGTACCTGTAAACTTTACCAGAAGCCAAATTGTCAAGCAGCTTAATCACACATGTGGGTGGTGAGAATCAAGAGCCATCCATTTGTATATCAGTAGCATTTGGATTAGTTTGGTTGGCACTGAAGGGACTTCCAGCCACATTCTTCTGCATTGGTCCAGCGCCAAATGTAAACTCTGTAGGAGCAATGTCTAAGGTTGGTCTGGCGAATAGTGAAGGAGTTCCAGCAGTGCTGAAGGAAGGAAGTTGAGCTGGATCGTTGATCTTTGGGAAACCAAAGCTAATCGAAGGAAGAACTGTAGGCGAGAAACCGGGAAGCAGAGAGCTGCTACTATCGATTGCTCCATAGATCTTCTGCTCATACTCTTGTAGTTGCTGGTATACACCTACATTAAGAAATGAAGCATGCATGTTAGCATTTTGCAGTACTGAAATTGTTACATAATGATCATAAGATAAATGACTTCACCAGTTAAAAGTCCTCAATTAACCAATACGAATCTTATGATTATACTGGAGACTGGAAGCAAAGCTGGATACGGTAAAGATACGTACCTGGAGTTAATTCAACCGAATGTCTACGTTCCTTTACCCACTGATAACTCTGTGCAAGTCTCCATCCTTTGGACTTCATCAAGTATGCAATCACAATAGCTGGAGACCTGTTGTTAAATATGGCATGATTCAGAAAATTTAACATTTACATATATATATATATATATATATATATATATATATATATATATATTACATCCTCATTTGAAAGGCAGCAGTACTAAAACCTCTATCAATTCCATTTTGAATTTTGAGAGTCATCATCACTAAGTAATTCAAACTAAGCAGCACCAAATGTCACTGACATGTTGTAGTATTATCTTACCTACTCTTTCCTGACATGCAATGAACCAGAACACGCTCCTTTTCCTTCTCACATAACTCTGCAAAGGAAGCACCCGGCATTTGCTTCATTATGAAGGGTAGAAGGAAGAAATATAAAGAGAAAAGTATAATGTCAATTTAAAACAAAGATTCCATTAATTACCAGTTACTCAGTTAATAACAGCATAGGAAGTGTTATTTATACTTAATATCCCATTAATGTTGTCAACATTAAGGCTGAATATATTCTGGAAGACAAAAATAAGCAAAAAAGAATGCAAAATGCAACTCCATCAATGTTATAACAAGTGACGACCATTTAAACAAAATGAGAAAGATTTACAGAGATAGCAAGTTAAAATAAAGCCTTAAACAATAGAGGACTCATTAAAGATTAATTATATAATGATGGAAATGCATCTAATATTACAATACAAACCCACACACTTCTGCAAACATGCCCCCCTGTTCATTGTCAACAATAGTGAAGGAAAGAAGATGGGGGCATATTAGAAGACAAAAGGTAAAGGGCATGGAGAGGGACTTGGTGAAAAGCCACAAAAAGTTACCTATGATAAAACAATTTTGTTAAGGCGTAGACATTGAGTGACAATTCATGATAGAGTAAAAAATGTCCCTAGGAACATAAGTTATCAAATTGTTAATCAAAAGGCTTATTTTTTGAAACATGAATCAGAACATATCACAAACCATAAATTCATGATCAACTACTAAAATAAATTAAAATATACTTTTACCAAAAGAAATTTGTAAAACGGTGTATAAACAAATAATATATTTATTTCCTTTACTGGAACATTATCGTGGTTCTTTGTACATTTCTCTCTACCATCATTAATCAGTATATATTTTGCACCAAAAAACATTTTTTCAGTCACCCCTTTGTTTTCCATCCAAGACACTTGAGCACCTTTTCAAAAAACCATAATCGTGCACCTCTCCACCAAGAAGATTCCATCCATTACTGCCTTGGTCTATCACACTAGTGGTTATTTCGCTCCCTGTCCCTCCAAGTAGGAAATCTTGACAACATAAAGATTCCTAAAATTCAAATGATTCAAAATGTATTTTACGTGGATGTTATCACTTTTAACAACGATAAGAACCTAAGTAACTTTTCCTATGACAGAGGATCTGTACATGATCAAAAGCAACACTTGTGTTCAACCACGAACCTACCCTTTGGAAGGTCCATTAAGGCTCAATTAGAGTGTTGCTTGGACTTCCTCTGTGCACCAGATCAATTTTTCTCATTAGTTCTTCTACTGTTCTTACAAGGTCAAACCACCTTATGCGAGATTTTACTATCTCTTCCTCAACAGGGGCTATTGTTTCCTTCTCTCTAATGCCTTCATTCCTGATCTAGTTTTTGTACGTCCACTCCCCCACCACAACCCCACCTTTGTCAAACAGTTTATGCTCTAATTCGTTCTATATCAACCAAAATTCAATACCAATTATTAAAAAACAAGTTCATTAAGAAAAACATATAATAACAGAGTTAAGAATACATGCAATTCAAGAATGTTTTTCTTTTGTCCTTTTTACCCATTATTTCATTAAACTTGCTGATATCAAAGTAATTTGTAATAAAACTAACAGTTTGTTTGCATAAAAGAGCAAACTGTATTTAAACTTCATTCAAGATATGTCTCTAGCAAAGTAGTCAATTCAGCACATTCACAGCTCTACAGTAGGAAGGTCTGCCTCCTGTTTAAGTCATTGTTTTATGTCTTCTAGTCATGGTCCTTCACCAATCACAGTGCAAATGGAGCCCTTCACACCTATTACCAGCTGCTCCAGGTGTTACCAGCAAGAAGACAATCTCACGCGCTTTTTCGCGCTTTTTCCGTGTCGTTTAATGCATCTTAATGGGGTAAAATTGGAAAAGCAATAACACTATATTCTGACCCCATTTATTCTTCTTTGATGCCCAGTCAGCCCTAGCTTCTACACTTTCTCTTCAACCCCAAGCACAGCTTTAAATCCCTAAGGTTTCACATATGCGGCGACAACAGCTCATTCCCTTGCCCTTGCATGGTATTCAAATCATTCGGTGGTCAAGTCCCTTGCTTTGCTCAATTTTGACTCGTCAAATCGTCGCAATTTCGTCCCGTCACAATTTCGTCCTGTCACGATTTCGGTTGCGACACAAGTTTTAAGGCAAAGATTGACCTCGTCAGACCTGATGAGATTTTCTCTTCAAATACATTCTATTTTCTCTCAGAACTTGTATGCATTTCCAGATTGGTGAATGTTAAAATTGTTTTCTTTAGTGTTTATACTAATTGCATTACATCATAAAAAGATGCAAGAATCTGTTCCATTTGTTGCCATGTTCCAAATTTAGGTATTTTATTTATTTTTCAGCATAAATAGACGTTTAATGTATATACATAGGACTCAAAATGGTAGTCATCCCACAATTGCACTTTTGGGGGCGTGGATCTGGACCACTAGTCACTAATTACTACTATCGTCCCTCACCATGGCATTTATCTCAATAAAACAATATATTAAAGCTTTTGATGTTACCAACCTGACTATGCACTGTTGGGAAAGTTTTAGACTCTGAAAGACATTAAGATATGGATGCAGATGCCCATAATGAGAAAATTACACAAAACCACTGCAATAGAGTGATAGATGTTTGGGATTCTCTCAAATAATCAAACTGTTGAAGGAGCCTCCTTCAACATTGACTTTAAGCAGGCCCTCTAGCAGAAACAGAAACATAGGTAAAAGTGGATGGAAAAGGAAATTGCAATTTTAGGCAATGTTTGGATCGGAAGGGATGACTAGTGGAGTGGGCAATTAGTAGATAATAAAGTGTAGCAGATTGGTTCAAGATATAGTGGAGTAGACTGGTTCATAAACATAACAGAATGAAGTGAAAAGTACTAAGGAGTATCTTTCAAGACTTTTATTGATCCTATGCTAAGTAGGTGAACAACAAATATCTAATGTCTCTGTGATTCTATAATGGTCTTTTCCTTTGAATATACTGCTTGTTTTTTATTTGTTAATAATTGACTAGATGATTCATAGAGAAAATCCTTTAGAAGAAGAATCAAAATACTACAAAGTAGAAGTGCAAAAGAACAAAATAGTAAAAGTCCATGTAGCAGATCATTTACTAGTATTATTGAGCATGAACATATTGGCCATAGTTCCAATAGCAAGTACAAGTATTATATTTAGTAGTTATTATCAAAAAAACTGCAAATCCATGTTAAAGAAGCACCTGGGCAAATGGAAAGTATAAGTTTTAAATGGACAAACAGAAAAATACCTAGAAACTGAATTGCTTCATCAAATGGCAAAGTTTTGTCATCTGGGAGGCAGTGATAGGTAAATGAGTTCTTGTAGAGATTTTGACAAGAAGGAACAGTCTGCAAAAGTAGAGAATTCAAAAGTATTAGAAGAAAATAAACACACTAAAAGTTCGGATAAGCAGGTTTAAGGTGCAAAACCTCTGAGCAGGATAAGAATCACATACACCATGAAAACACATTTTTCAAATCATTCTTCTTTTAGTCACTTCTTGCTATGTCCAAATAGAATTAACTATTTTCCACTAGTATGGGCAGTAAGCTAATTCCACATCTTCGTGATTTTCCACATTAAAAAAAAAGTATCAGCACAATCACCCGACCAATGAAGGTGATCATTGAGGTTATGAACCATGAATCTGTATTCATTCAGTCATATTAGTCCCTAAACTGGAACTAATTTATAATGCCGCTAGCATGGAAACCAATTTGGCTCCCAAGATGCAATTCAAAATCCTCCAGCAATCTGACCATTAATCTTTTCTGAATCTACAATCTATATCAACAACTAAATGTTTAACTTGGCATCAAGGTCTTAAAAAAGGGTCCACAATTCAGAGGATTTTGTAATTTTCATGACTGTAACACATCTGGCAACAACCACAATTTAATTTAAATCCCTGTTTGGCATCATCATTCCTATGCATTGACCACTTAGAAATTATAAGTATGCTATAAAACCATTTCACCTATGATTCCTCATTATTACCAAAACCACAAACAATAATAATCCAAAATCTCAACCCCACAACACTCAACTGATCAACATGCATACATTCATAGTTAATCATTGGAACATTGAAATCAAAAAGATGTCAGATTCGATCACAGATTATAACAAACAATAAGACCCCTTACATTGAGGATTCGAGTAATCCCCTGTGTCTTGAGAAGCTCGGAACGTGATGCGTTGTCGTAGCTTCCTAGGTAAAGAAATTCCGGCAGAATCACCGAAGGAAAAGCACTCACTTGTATCGAAGTTTTCTCCGATCCAACTGGAATCCGGTGACCGCAAATGGAACACACCTCCCCTTCTTCATATTTGTGATAGTGGCCACACACCCCACAAGGATTCTCTCTTTCTCTTTTCCTCATAATTAAACAACAACAATGAAAACAACAGAAGTTTCCTTCAGACCCAGATCGCAAAACAAGGGATTGGGAACCAAACCGGGCAAAAAATTAGATCTTTTTAGGGGAAGAGACACAGTCAGAAAAAATGATTCCAACCTGAAAAAACCAAACACCCAGATCGAGAAAAAAAAAAATGAGAGAAGGGAAGAAAGAAGATGTGGTGTCGGAACAACAAGAGAAGAAAGAAGGAGAGGAAGGGAAACGATATGGAAGTTTCCTTATTGTAAGTTTGATGTAATAATAGTGTTATCAACTTAGGACATGACTACAATCTATGTATCTATCTAAGTTAGAAACACTCATTGGTTTGCACTACTGGATTGTGATAGAGGCAAAGCCTTAACCATGGTTTGGTAGTAATTAGAGAGGGATTTGGTTGGATTGGATGATGGTGATTATGGTAGACACAGGGGTAAATTTTTTGGGTATATGTATTAGTTGATGGATTTTGGGGGCTTCCAGATTTTTGGTTGGCACGTGAAGTGAACAATCCAGGTTTCTTATTCTCCTAGAAATGAGAATAGATCTGGTAAAAATACAACTTGCCTAACACTCAACCATCTCAGTTTCAGGTAAATAATCATCATTTCTTCCATCATAACTCTAAAGCCTTTTCCCCTTCTCTCTTTCTCCATTTTTAGACAAATGAGAACATGCATTCACACTGTAAAAATATTCAATTATGATTGGTGGACAATGATGTCTTTTAATGGGTGAGGAGTTGATTTTTTCACAGAATTATTTTGATTTTTTAGATGTTATTTAAATTAATGTACTTGTTTATAGTTATTTTTATTATGAATATTTTTTTTCTGAGTTAAATAAATAATCTTTTTCAAATTCTATTTAAACATAGCCAATATAGATTTGTATTTTTTAATATATGATAAATTTTAAAATATAAATTTAATAATTTTAGTATAAATTTAATATTTTAAAATATTTCCAATATGTGTGTTTTTGTTATAATTTTAGTATAAATTTAATAATATTTTGTTTGATTGTAATAAATGATTTGTTTGAGTACATGAACACTTATATACATGTCCCACTGTTCAACTTATAATCCCGTTTATAACAAATAAAAGATATAGAAAAATATTATTTATGGATTGTTTATACCCATTCTTAGCCATAAACTATTAATTTGAATTTTGGTTCCTATAAAATGTTTGTCTTACTTATGAATATTTATTAGAGTTAAACTAATGCGGTACCTCTAATTTGATTGAGATTCGCATAATGTTTAATTGTGAACTAATTACTCTTCTAACAAGTTTTCACCTTTATAAACCTATATTGAACCCTAGATTTAGAGAATAGATAGGAAGAGGAAAAAATAAATAATATTTTTTAATAATTCTATTACAAAGTTGTACTATTTTAAAAAAAAAAATCTACGTAAGTCTATGACAGAGAGTAATTTGTTTTAAAGCAGACTAAGATAATTTTTGTTTCATCATAGGATAAAAATATTTTGGTTAGTGTTAAGTTAATCAAACAAGTTACTTACCTAATATGTTTGGTAGCGGGAGACAAATAGTATTGCTGATAAACTTGACCTATATTATGTTTCTAAACACGCAAACTATATGATCTTGTAAGAAAACAAAATTAACATGACATTAATTAAATGAATTTAATGTGCAAATATTTTTCTGTCATACTAAAATATCATGTGCGTAGTTGGATAGAGATACAATTTGAATAATTTGCATAAAATATTGAATTATATATGAACCGACTTTGTTATGAAGAGGTTTATCCATTTGTTGATGTGTTGTTTGTTTGACGTATCATAGTCAATGAATACCAAGATGCTGTTCATTGATGAATCAAGTTGGTTCCTTTGCCCCCACAAATATGAGTCTTTAGATACGATGTGGACACAACTATGGCACACCTTGTGTAGGAAAAATGTTCCCAAATTAACCAACTAACTATAATATCATCTCTAACTACCTCAATCATCACATGATGATTTTTGTTTGATTAGTGTACTGTGTTTGATTATTATTTTTTTTACATATGTAATACTTTTTTTAATTAATTTTACTTAAGTGAAAAATAAATAAAGTTTGGTCAAGATTTTTATTAAATTTATTTTAGTCAGCATTTCATTTATATTAATTTTGGAATAAAAGTATAAAATATTAGTTAAAACATTCAATTTATTATTAAGAAAAATTTATTATTTATGTGTTTTATTTAATATCTGAGAAGTTCTAAATTTATATTTTTCAATATTTTTGAACTAAAATTGTGGTTATTATTTTTAGAATTAAATATATTTTTGGTTGTTTAATTTTCAGTAAAGATTGAAATTAGTCTTTTCTCAATTTTGGATTAATTTAGTCTTCATTTTCAGAAATATGTGGGTTTAGTCATTTTAACCAAATTTTATTACATTTATTTGATATTTCAAACTCATTTTTTCAACTAACATTGAAACGTAAATATACTAAACAATGTAAAGAACTCAAATAGTAACATAAAACGCATTTAAAACATTAAATAAACAAAAAAAAATTAAAAGAATTAAACTCACATTTCTAAAGTTTGAGAACCTCATTGGATCAAAGATTCAAGAAAAGACTAATACTAATTTTCACATCAAAAACATATTTAATCCTTATTTTTATAATTATCTTACTTTTAACATAATTGCATTTAAATATAGATTAGATTATATAACTATTTTTGTAATTTTGTTAATTTTTTTTAATTTATTTCCACTATTTTTGCAGGTGTCAATTTAATTTTAATCTTAGTTAATGCAATTTCTTATATTAAATTGATATTAAATAATTTTAGATAATCATATATTATGTAACTTATACACAGTTACAAAGGCAAAGAATGTTTGAAAAACACTCTTCAAACATGCATGAAATTAATAATTCCCAACCCAAAAATATAAGTGTAGTTTCATGCTCTTTATGTTAGATTGTGTGTTTGAGTACCCTTTCAGAGGGGACAAATGAGACACATGATTTTGAAGAAGGTACAATTCAAAAGAAAAGGAACAAAAGAAGTAACGTACAAGCTATCTTTAGTGAGATAATGGTGTACTTTATCTTTATATGGAACAGGAACAGAATGACTGCTGGAATATATTCTGAGATGATTGGAAAGTAATGAACACATTATGACTCTACTTTTTTTTCAAGGGAATAGATTATGATTAATATAAGTTTTCCAATACTTATATTAATATAGTTTCTCTAAAATAAATAATTTTCTATAAAATATTTTTTTTTAAGATCATAGAGACAATAACTTTTTAATGTATTTTTCATGCCTTTAAAATTAACATTTTAAAGAATCATCCTTGGACACCAATTCTGTCAAAAAAAAAAAGGTCACTAATAATCTTTTAAGGACTAATGATAAGTGATTTTCTCTTCAACAAACAGACTATGTGAAAAAGGTGTTTGAAAATTATTAAAGGACTATTGTGTTTCACATACTATTTGGTAGCTTTTCTCCTTTTGTTTAGGTGGGGTTACTGCCTCAACAGAAGAATTTGATTACAAGCCACAAAAAAGAAAGTGGTAGTTTTTATCTTTTTCAGCAACCAAATTAGTTTGATTAACTTTTTTCAGGGACCGAATTAGTGTTTAATCAAGACAATATAGATATAAAAAAGAAACTACATAACTCATAAGAGACCAAAAACATGTCTAATTCTCTATCCTATCAATCAATAAAGCATATGCATATGAAGCCAAGTTGGGGAAACAATAACTTTAATGCTGTGCAAATTACATAGATATAAATTGAAAGCTTACACGTTCCAAAAAAAAAATGTACCTCTCTAATTTACATGAAATAAACTGTGAAATGTAGATATATCTAGGTACACTTTTTATCCTCTACTTGATACACTGATAATGGTGAAGAGTGAATATACTTTGATTCCTAAGTGTACATAGATTTGAAGCCTTCCGTAAGAGGAACCACCTTTGCGGACAGCCTGGACTGCAATTTTGATGCAGCTTGTCGAATATCCTGAGGAATTACAAAAGATGCCTATTTTATTCACCGGTTTTTTCCTTTATCAAAACAAAAACTTAGATATAATTCCTTAAGAGGCTCTGGTAGTGGTGTCTGATTAGAAATGGAATTGTATTCAGATAATATTTACTAACCTTTGATACATATACACATTGTTGAGATAAATAAAACTTTAATTATGATTGAAGAGCACCATATAAAATACTCTAGGAGTTGCATCCAAGTTTTGTTTTTGTCATTATATGAATATTTAATGTGGTACGAGAGGGTATGCCCTTGCAAGTTAAAAAACTAAAAGGAAAAATATAGTATTACCTCTAAAGTATATCTTGGTGAAAAATGAGTCAACAGAACTGCTTTGTTGCGAATCCACTGTGCATTTGCAATGATCTATATAAATATCATAAGTTTACTGTTCAGGAATTCCACAATATATTATGAAGTAGTGTGGAAATTCTGAAATAATCAATCACCAAGAAATATTATAAGTTTACTGTGAATTTGTCTGAGCAGGTAGAGACTCTAGTTTATTTTTAATATTTTCAAATGGTTCAAGATTGACTTATGAATGCAACATGGTATACGACTTGGCCCCAGAAAAGTTATGTACTTAGTTGAACTATTCTGTAACATTTGTCTAAAAAAAGCTGCTGACAATACAATGATTATGGTATATATGACTATAATTATAGCTATACTAACATGAATAGCAACTTAATCATAAGTGACAGCAAAATAAAAGAGAAAGTACAAGCATGATAGCAGCAAAAGTTGGCCTTTGTGCATCTATGATTTGTCGAGTTAAGTTCAGAGTAGCCATGAAAGAATGAAACATGTTACATACCTCAAATAAATGAGTATGACCATGTTGCCGAGCATGATCTATGCTGAATGAATCATCTAGGAAAGTTGCCTATTAAAAGAGTTTCAACAAGCAAAGCAATCAAAACAAAAAGATCAATTAAGATAGCCAAAAGAAGAGCACACTACAAAGGAAGGCAATAGCAATTTTTGAGAAGTTTTATTCCAAGTTTTTCAAGTAGGCGAAAAACCCAATGTCTAAAAGTACAGATGAAATGAACTTAGATGACTCTGATAATTCTAGTAACACAACATAACAAAGAGGACGACAAACCTTAGGTATACAATAAAAAAATGTTTACATTTTAATATTAATAGATCTTGTCACAGTTAAGTGTAAGAAAGAACAGAGAAGAAACAATAAACGAGAAAGGAGAAGAAAGAAAAGAACAAACAAAGTCCAAAATAAGATTAAATAAAAAATTATGATTTATCACTGACAAACAGGATCTTTTCTTGTAGCCTCCCACCATTCTCTTATTCTGTCTTCACTTTTGTTGTATAGGCAAGAAAATATTATATAAAAATAAAGACATTTCAATGTGATAGAAAAGGACGACAAGCAGAAAATCATTATCTCTACCCCTCATTCTTCCTTTATCCTTTGGGACAAAACAATAAAGAAAGACTATAAAAGAATATGATAACAATCTGCAAGAAAAAACATGTGGAGAAAGTCAACAGGAAAATCGAGACCAAAACACCTTAAATAATAAGGGCCGGCAATCTTTGCATATAGCCATCAAGGAGAAAACCCCCCTTAATTATCATTTATCAATAAACTGAAAACCATAGAAATTATAATATCATCCTTTTCACTATCTGTTTTCATTCCTTCCAATTTCACTCTAACCAGGCACAAAGAAAAAGTTAACTAAAATTCCCCTGACAATACCCCATGTTGTAATATGATCATTTTAAAGAATTGGTTAAGGAACTGTTAAGCCATTTATGAAACTAGGAAGGTTGTTTTTATGCTAAAACTTATTACATACGCATTTTACACATTGTCCCACACTTGATTACTGCAATGATGTCAAAGTCCAGAGTAAACTTGCAAACTTGAACGATCCTGTGAATAAAGACACCGCCACGAACTGATGCAAATGGCAGATTGTGCCAAGATCATGATGTTGCTTGTTGAATCGCAGGATTGTGCGCTGTGTAAATCCTTTCCATCTTGTGAAGCTAGGTTTGCCAACCCATATGTTGGCTAAAAAGTAATCCAACCTGACCCAAAAACAAAGCCTAACACTTGTGTAACCCTTTTGTTCAGCTAGGGTTCCCAGCCATTCGTAAATCAGAAACAAAGGAGACTCAAGACTGTGCACACACCTCTTACAAGTTGACTTATGATACTTGAGTTACAATATTTTATCCCTCTTCGGATCCTCTTATAATCTCCAAAGATTACTGAACCCCCTTTTTTTATTCTCCATTTCTAAGGATTTCAAATAATCATACTATCAATTCTCAAAAGTCCAGTGAACTAGGAGACAAAATAATTGTACCCGTTTCATTAAAAGATTGTACTATACCTCAGTTATGAGAATTTTGGCTCTCAATGCATCAGAATTGCATGGGTCAAGCATAAAATCTGGTGTTGTATCACCGGTGAAGGCCACCTCAGGAGATAATATAGTGTCTGTAATCTAGAGAGGAGAGTTCATTAAAGGTAAGGATCAAAGAAGATTTAGATCCAAATTGAGCTCCAGCAATCACAAACCTCAGCACCCGCCTTCTTCAATTTCTCAATTTGTTTCCCATTCAAGTGGGCATACTGTTTCCTCAATTTTTTCCTGATTGAGTAGAATACATAACCCTGCATAAAACAAGTATGTGTTTTCAGCAGATAAAGGTGTTGTGATGCCAAGATCGGAAGTCTTCACACAATTTCAAACTGAAATATCAAGAAAAAGAAGACAATACTGTAGACAACGACAAAAATATACTAAGCCAAAACCCGTTAATTTTTGAGCCAAATTCTTTGTTCAACAGTTTTAGTACACAGAACGAGTTAACTTCCAGCGCTTCAGTTAAAAGAAAATGGCTACAGAATGGTTGGTTGAAAGATACCTGGCTAGGTATAACATGTTGTGTACTGAATGGTCGGACAACAAGGTTATTCCGTATCTCATATGTCTCCCCTGAAATGAAACTTTGCATATCATTTCCTTGAAGTTATCTCCTGATCATTAACAGCAGACAAATGACACATACCAACATCCAAGGCAACCACTTCAGCATTCAATTCAACCTGGCCCATTGTTCTGTGAATATCAAGCAGCTTCTCAACATCCTCTTTGATGCAAGGAGGCACAAAGATAGTCGGTGGTTTTAAATTGAACAAACCACGGCTAGCTACATACATTGGAAGCCCTCCCTAAATCATTCAACATCATAGCACACTTATCCCAAATTTACAGTTAAGATCCAAAGTATACACAGAACAGAACAAATAAAACTTACAAACAACTTACTAGGATGCAAACGCACATTTACAGATCACAAGTAAGACCCACAGGGATCAGTGAAAACCAAAAAAATAAACAGGTCAGCATTGAGTATGTTGTTTTTAGAATGTGTTTGGTTTAGCAGAATTCCATTTTCCAATGCATGTTAAACCCAAACCTCCTCTCACATTAGATTCACATTCAATGTGACTGAGCACTTATTCAAAAACAGCCTGTATATGCCATCAACATTAGTCCTTGCCATCACCACATATAGGCCTAAGTTCTAACAGAGAAGACTTTAAACATCGTTTGGTTTGAGAAATCATTCTCTGTCTTGGTCTTCTGCTTTCACTTTTAATTAAAAATGTCAGTGTTTTTACTTTATTTTCAATTTTCAAAAGTTTATTTAGGAAACTATAAAATAACTTTTGTATTATTCTATGTTTTCACTATCTCCTATGCAAACTTAAAACATAACATTTTTTCATAACAAACAACCTTCTGGCCATGCTAATAAAGTATGAATTGGCCTTTCATAACAAACAACTTAATACAATCTATTAAGCTAACACAGAGCATATGAAATTTACCCTTTCTTCCCTTTTCTACGAATCCAAAATAAAAAATCAAAAGAAAAAGCATCACCCCATATAAAGTTATTGGTGAGAAAGGTGGAGAACCTTACAATGTGATCAAGATGAGCATGAGTAATGAAAAGGAAATTTTGATTAATAGCTCTACTAGGGCACCTCCCAATATCAAAAGTGCACTTGAATTCAGGTATTATGATACATGTCTCTTGGCCTCCAACTGAAATACCCTCAATGGAATAACCTTCCAATTCCAGAACTTTCCGGTTCACCTGCGACCGGGCTATACGGTACTGCTCTTCGTTATCAATTTTTTTGCTGATTTCAGACAAATACCCCGACCCTTTCAGCACATTCACATGGCTTTGCGTTGAAACTTGGTGCTGCAGCAGTGGCTTTGGAGGGAAAATGGGGTGGTGGAGTGGGAAGAGTTGAGGGGTCTTGAAGGCTAAGTTGCTAAGAGAAATATGCATTGTTGTTTGTGAATTTGAACGGTGATGGATAGAAAGAGGGACTGAGAAAAAAAGAGGGTTTATTCTGGGTTTTACAGACGTTGGTGTCTATCTAAATCAACCACAGGGACATTGGTGATGGAATTCGAAGATAAGGTTAACTTGCTAAACACTGTCGTTTTGACCTTCGGGTTTTATTGCTATTTCTTTTAAATGATCCATTTCCAATATTTGACAAAATGGGTTCTTCTACTTCTGTGGATTGATATAATTATTATAATTTCCTAGTGGAAACATGGTCTCCACTTTTATTTTACTCATGATAATAAAAAATCTAAGAGTAAAAAACTAATTATTATAATAATGATTAAACTAAAAAGTATTATTAAAATTATGAAAGACGTGTTTATAAAAACATATACAAAAATAAATCAATTTTATTATGAGTATTTTTCATAAAGGACAAAATTGTAAGGAACTGTATAAAAAAAAGTAGTTACAAAGACAATCTTTTTTATTAATGGTATAAATTATCATTGTTGAATAGTAAAGTTAGGCCAATAATATTTTTGACTGCTTTTTTGAATTCGATTCTATTTTTATTTGTTTTTGTTTTTTAAATTGAGAATAGATTTCAGTGAGAATTAAGTTACAAAAATAATATGTTTTTACTAACTAAAAGCTAATAAAGAAGCATGCATAAAGAGTAGTTCCAATGTTTATTCAAGTGTGGTTTGAAAGTAAGATTTTGTATTGTATTGAAATAAACCTATATACACCTTTTTACATGATAACTGAGATGAAAGAACTTGTATCAATGTTTATGGCTACTTCATTTCCTAGCAATTAACAAAACCAACAGATTGCACAAGTAGAACAAAAGTATCATCTTTGATTTCTGGTTTGAAATATTTACAATCCACGAATATTAACAACACACTCTTCATCTACTGAATGAAATAGGAAAACGTTTGTTTGATTCTGTTGTAAATGCTACATCACTGCAAACTGCAAGTCTTGAAGTTGACAAGATTATCTCTGCATTTTGTAAGATGAAGCCATGAACGATGGGCAAAGGTAACCCTTTACTTAGACGTGTATTGGCATGCGGCAAGAAGACAGTTTCAATGAGAGTCCACACAACTGGCTGCAGTAGGAAAAATCACAACACACCCTTTATCAATGAGGTGTTATAAAATTAAATTTGAAGTCACTGTTGTTATACGTCATATACAACATAAAGGCACCTGAATGAGGTACATCCGCAGGTTGCCAATTTTGCTCCATTTCAATGACATTTGAAAGTCATTCAATCTGATATCACCAACGAGGTTGTTTCCACTGATTTTGAGCACACTTGTAGCTTGAATTACCTGTGGAAACAGGATGTAATATAGCAATAATGTTTGGTCATCCTTGTACTTAATTTAATGTGATAAAGGTATTTAATTTAGTGCTAATGATCTTACCAATGATATGCATGCCACTGGTATTACTTTGTCTCCTTCTAAAACATCAATTGTCATGTCTGCAATTGTGTTGGCACCTGCTTTCTGATTTGAAATCTCCACAACTGGAGGAGAAGATAAAGATATATTCAAGTTCATGTCATGATTTGGGTATTTCTTGTACAGCTGGGGAATAATAAATCTCCATCCTGCAGTGTTCAATAGAGACTGATCTGGTATTTGATCTACGATCCAGTGCATAAACTTTGCCTGAAGAGAGTAAGCAAGTTCTTTGATGCCAATAGAAAAATATTTTAAGAAAACATGATTTAATATCACAACCAAACATCTAAACTTACATCATAGTATAAGGCTGATGCAGAGTTGAAAACAGCCTCATCTAAAGTGATTCCTACCATTTTTGACGAATTTGTGCATAGAATTGGAAGTTTCAAGTTATTGTGGTAGAGGTCAAGAATAGGTAGGGAAGGATTTCTTTTAATAAACAACCCATTGGTTTCAAATCCAACAGATGAATCACTTAATAAAACATCATTCACAAAAGTTACATTCAGAGAAGTGTGGTCATCAACCGGAACTTCCTTTGGAAGAGTTTCCAAATACGAATCTAGTCTTGAAATCCCTTTTGTAAGTTTCTTGGAGATGGCATTTTCAACCGCTGAACCAATTTTCTCTTCAAAGGCATCAACTACCCTGTTAGATATGAGGCAAAACTAAAAGTCAAAAAACCATAGACTCATTTTATACCAGCAGCACAAGTTCTATGATGTTACAAAAAGATATGTTCCTTTATGAGCTAGAATCTATAACATGGATATTTTCATACCCTTGATAAAGCCAAGATGCACCTCCATCCAATTTTATTGAAATATCTTTAACATTAGACCCGCAATCCTTGAGTTTCAGCTTCAAAGACCCTTCTTCATTCTCCAAACCCAATGTGAGTCCTACTTCCATGCTTTTAACCTTTCCAGTAGCATGCATTTAATTGTCAACCAATCAGAAACCATCATGGATATAACTTTCAATACAATTGTTATGAAAGCCAACAAACTTAAAGTGCATTACAACTAAATTCTCGCTATATATAAAGTTATAAACAAAAACAAAGGATCAATTTCTTACCTGAACTTCTGCTCTACCTCTGTCGGAGATCTCAACAGGCACAAGCCATGTGCTGTAAGAATAATACCAATTCATGCTCAAATCACAAGTAACCCCAGAAGCTGTAATGGAAACTCCGGTCTCCCCTGGCTTGACACGTGAGGAAGGAACATAGATATGATAAATTGTGATGTTGGAAAGCACCATGTAGACATTACCCACAAATGGGATTTTCGCAGTCTTTTCAATATTCGGCAACTGAAGTGGGATGAGTGAGGAAATTGCCTTATTCACCAGCATCTCCTTCACAAAGTCAAGGCCGTTTTGGGTAATCGACAGGGATATAAAAGCTTCGTTTTTGGGATGAAATTGAGCATACCCATGATTCAAGGAAGACGCTAGTAGAAGCAGAACAAGGAAAGGTGCCATTTTGATTTATCGTTTGCGAAAATTGGATTTGATCATCTGTTGCAAAAACAAAGATAACATAGGGAAAGCCGTACAGAGGGAGAAATCTTCCGAGGAAGACTAGAACACTGTTCATGGACTGAAATGTCTAATTTGCCCTTTCTGATTTGGAGTTCGTCTAATTGAAAATAAATAAATAAATGCTGACAAATTCTAAAAAAACTAATTTCCGATAAACTGATTCTGTTCAAAATAGTTTAGAATTATTTTGAGTTATTATATTTAAGAATTCAATTAAAAATTATTAATTAAGCTAAAATAATTTTATGATAATTTGATTCTCACGGTTCAAAATTTATATATATTACCAATACCATACTTCGTTTTTAAGTCAAACTTAAGTTTTACTGAACTTGTTTATGACCATCACATTAATCGTGTTTTCAATATATCATCACTTTGAATTGTGATTATTATTTTTTAAACACCGGTTAGTCTCCTTAACCAACCTATTTTAGCATATTTCTAATATAATGATTAGTCCCTATGAAAACTAATTTTATTTGGTTCTTGATTTTGCAAGAAGTTTCTTCCATGTTTGTGACATAAAAACACATATTGAATGGGATTAGCCTTTAATGTATACTCCTTTTTCATGAAAGGCTCCAAGAATACAAGTGATAATCACTTGTTTGCGTGCTCAAATATATATTAAGAAACTATTAACAAAATGATTAGCTATTGCTAAAGTGACTTATGAGTTATTCACAATTTTTATGCCTCTTAATTATTTGCAATTTCTCTATTCTTATTTGCGGCTGCAATAAGAATAGAGAACATTTTATTCTTATCCATTATTAGGACCATCTCATATTTAAGATTCATGATTTATTTTCTTCTAGAGGGTCAACGTTAGGGATTATCTTAGGTCTGCTCTTTATGTTGCTGTCATTTTTTGCTTTCTGATATCACCCCAACCTAATTTCATACACGTCAATCATGTGCCGTTTACTTTAGCCATGTGGGAAATGATGGAGACTTTTTTGGAGGCTTTTTTTAACCTAATCATGTGCTTAAGATATTCAAAATCTTTCTATTAAACCAACACACATTGTTTTTTACGAAACAATATACAATGTTGAATCTTAACATTGAGCATTTTCATGTCTGTTATAATAAGATAACAACTACTGTCCAACAACTAATTGTGATTGCATTATTTTACTGCTAAATAATGGATGAAACTTCGGAAAACAAATCTCAATCAGAACAACCATCTCAATCCTGCACTTGTCATTATGTACAATGTACACATAAGATTATGGAATCAAGAATCTACAAGAGAGTCCAACCACTGCACCTAAATATAGTACCAGAAACATAATATCAGACTTTATTTTATTACAAGTTACACATTAGAAGCTTTCGAGGAGCTTAATGTAATCTCTGTCCTGCTTCCCACTTGCTTTTGCTTTTGCTTAGCATCCTTGCCAGCATTTCCCCAACCATCTCTCTTGCTTACCTGTGAGAGCATTAAAATCTATATTTTCAGGAGATGGTAAAGATACACAAGCAACATTCTCATGCATTCATATCATATATATCTTTGGTGATCATCACATTGTATTAGAAAGGTTAATGAATCGTTATTTTGTTTCTTGAAGTTGAAAGTATAAAGTGCTGCTATGTTAAGCAAAATTTCAGTTTATTCATCTATATCTGTCGACTTAATTGTTTAGTGTCATTCCTATCTCAGTAAGGAAGGAATACAAATGAAAGTTTGTTCTTTTAAAAATCAGGAGACATAATCATGAACTTGTTATGCTTGGCTTGGATAAATAATGAAAAATTCTGACCTTTGGCTCTTCATGGAATTGATAACTTGGCACTGTTTTCCTCCTTGAAACGGTTCTCCTAGCCTTGAAGTTGGACTTTGCTGTGTGGGGTTTGAAGCTAACTTTTTCTTCTTCTGAATTGATTGAATAGTTATCAAAATGAAGTGGCACCTCGTTTGAACCGCAGCTTTCCTTTTCTTCCCCAGCAGCATCTAAAAATCTTGTCATGATTGTGAATTTGTGATTACAGTTAGAAGTGTCATATTGTTTCATGGCATGGCTTTCAACTGATGAAGTCTCTGGAAGACGTGTTGCCATCCATCTCTCAAGCCAGCTCCAACTCATATTTGACTCCAAGCTGTTGTGTTTTGTTAATTTTCTCTTTGAACAGATTCTCAGCTGAAACAACAAGGATCAGTATTTTGCTGTCAGCCCATGTTTGTCCTTTATCCGCATTTGATTCTATGTATTGTCAATGTAATAAGAAATCACTGATTGTGCGACTTTTAAGTTAATTGTTGTACAAGTCAAACAAACATATAATACATGGTTGCTTGTAATTGAATGATAATGGAAAATACACCAGTAGTGTTTACCTGTTGTGAGAAAGCATATGCCAGTGCTCTTTCTCTTCTGGTTGATGCCTCCATTCTACTCTGCATCCTCATTTTTGAAACATAACTACTTACAGTGCTGTCATCCCAGTCTTCCTGAAAATGCCTTGTGTTAATTTTCAGCTTAACACAATTTTTATTGGTTCAAATTATGGCCAATTCAATTATGTAGAAATGTTCAAACTATGTGTGATGTATGTAAAGTGAACCAACCTTGCTTGCTTTAGTTGTAGCTCAAATTAACATAAATGATGATTTATCATGTTAACATGTCATCTTCGTTATCCCCTTTTGTAAAGTTTTGTTTTTTCTTTTCTTTTTCTGTAGAAGAAAAAAAAAGGATATGATATCATATTATTAGCCACTCTTTCTGTTAGTCATCTGCAGTTTAAAATATGTGGGGAAGGTGTCTTAAAATGCTAATTTTATCTAATTTCTTTGTCCTTTTCTTCTGAATTCATTCTCTTGAGCATCTTAATTTTCATTTTCTCTTTTAACCAAAACCAAAGGAGCTAGTTCACAACGCATCATTAGGTTGTGCTATACCTTTTGTTTTATTACTTGAGTTCTGGTCCTGCGCTGAATTCGGTGGCAAAGGCCCTTTTTTTCTCCTTCAACCGAGAAAACTTCAGTGGAGTTTGCAGTTTGGACTTCAACTGATGTGCCCATGGACTTTCTATCAGGACTTTCTGTTACCAAATTCAACTCCTCTTTTCCTGTTTCTGATCTGATTTCTCCATTTTGACGCCTCAACTGTAATGCAGATTATACTGATGTTAACAAGCGAGATTATACGCTATGATCAATGAATAAACAAGGTATGAATCAAGCGATTTTTTGCACAAACAACGGCTAAAGATTGATGTAAACAAAGTTTGGTGAGTTTACCAGGAAGCCTCTATATGCTGATTGAATAAGAATTGCTGCTTCTTCCTCGGTCAATGATCTGGAATCTGAATTTGGTCTTTTCTGTGTTACATTCTCCACAGTTTCTTCACTATCGGTGTCTCCTTTATCATTCAACTCTTCCAAAATGGACTGTGAAACCGTGACTTCAGTGCTCTTAACTGAAGCTGAATCATTCTCTGCAAGGACCGAATTGAATTCATCGCCACACAAGTACGACCTAACAGATAACCATCTTCTATTTTCAGCACTACTTCGTTTCACCTGCTAGCATATGTCATAATTCAAACCTGGTTAATGAAATATTCAGTGAACATCACTGTGACACATAGATCACTGTGACACAGAAAAGAAAGAAGTTAAAGAATGGAGCTTGAGATACTGACTTTGGTTTCATGCGACCCATCAGAACGATTTTTGGAGAAGACAGTTCTTACGAATTCCCCAGTGAAGCCCATTTGAGTTTTGGAATTTCACAAGTGAAATGTGGTTGAGTGTATTAATATGGCAATGCAGAAAGGTGGAGAAGGGTGCATTATTAGGATTGGATAAAGTATAATAAGGAAAGTGAGAGATTGTTACTTGATGAAGAATATTAAGTGTTAAATATGAATAAAGTTGGGTTATTTTAAAGGTTACAGGAAAGTGGTAGGTTTAGTATGTAGGGAGAGAGCACATGTTAACTAGAAATAGGTTGATGATGATGATGATGATCTGTGTGTGCAGGGATTGCAGAGCTGTAAGGGTAGCTTATAAGTGAGAAAATAATAGAAGGTGGAAAAGTTAAAGAAGGATAAAAGGGTATATGGACTTGAGTGCATGTTTTTATTGCTTTTGTATATACTTTTGGCACATGGCTTGCAGATGGTATAGGCTTTTATAAAGCTTACTTGTTACTGGGGTAATGCCTATTATTCCTTTCTGGTTACTACTTCTTCTTCTGTCCTTAGCCTCTTATTTTTATTTTATTTTATTTATTTTTGTTACTTTAGTTCTTTGCCAGTGCCTTTGGGAACAGGTTAGGAAGCCTAGGATTTTTTATTTTTTTTTCCATGGATTCTTCATTGTCAATTTTGTAGTGCTTTGGCAAGAGTTTGTGTTCCTTTGTTTTGAATGACCCGTTGATTATGTGTAGGAGAAATGATTTAGCTGAATCAATTTTGTGACACAGAAACAACAATAAGTTCTCTAATAACTTCACTAATTCTATTTTATGTTTGCAGGTCTTTTGTATGTATTGTTTAAAAAGTGAAAGACTCAACGATTATTCATTCACCAAAATTAGAAGTTAAAATTTTGATAAATAGGGATTTTGTTCTTTTAAGACAAATCCTGACCATTTCTTAAGAACAATAGTTAAGGAATCAGATTTTACTACTTAAATTTAGAACCTATATGCCGATGCTCATCATTTTGATAGCCATACTAATGATTTAGTAGAGATTTTCCAAAGAGTTTTTAATGTACATTTGGGCCAACACATCAAACATAAACTATTTTACATTTTGCGTTAAAAAAATCAATTCTATATCACTTTATACAAAATAAATACGTAATATTATTTAAAAAGATTAAACTAGACATAAAAGTTATTTTTTAATATGTGAAATGGTAATAATTGATATTTTACTGAAGAAAATATATTTTTTCTTCTTTAAATCTTAATAGGATACTTTATTTAATGATTTGAGATTCAGTGTGATTGAAACCACCAACTAATGTTAGTGTAAGAGGTCATGCATGGTTGGAAGAAAAAAATGTTTAGAGAAAATCAAGGGAAGTAGTTAAAGAGTAGCCATCAGATGTGCATGGTAATTAGAGAATCATGGTTTGCTGAATAAAAAGGAAAAGGTTAGTTAGAAAACCCTACTTTTCCTTACTCTACCAAAAATAGATATGGTTTCTTTGGTGGAGCTTTTGGGAAATGGTGGTAGTTTAAGTAATAAATAATTAAAAGATTATTAAATATTTATACCTTTTTTATTATAATAATTAGTTATTTTATTAATATTTATATTCTTTATTATAATAATAAATGATGAATAAATTTACTTTACTTTTTTTTATTCTATTTAAACAATATCGTATTTTACTTATATTTTTAATTTGTTTTACTTCCTACTTTTCATAATCTAATTCACCTTAATTAAAAAAAAAATCGATTGTTTGAATAAAGAAAGTGACGTTCCCTTCATGTGGTATCACTTTCTTTCGTGTTTCTTGTTGTCCAATATTTTACTTTTACTAAATAATAGTAAAACAGTACAACATCATTTTTTTAATGAAAAAAATAGTGATTTTATTATATGCTTAAATGTAGTTTTTTGAATAAAAAATTACATGCTAGCGATTACTATTAAATGTGCTTAAATATATTTTTTGTATTTGTTCCTAAAAAAACTTATTTTGTATTTTATGTTTTCTAATATGTTATTTATATTAGCATGGTATGTCACCATATAATAAAAAAAAACACATTAACTATTATAATAAGAAAATTTTAAGGATTAATTTTTGAAAAATATTTCAATAATTAGTTAAAAGAAGCATAATGGTATAATCAAATGTAAATAAATATTTTTAAGAAGTAAATACGAATTTCAATAATAAAAAAGTGAAGAAGAAGTTTATTAGATAATTTTTATAGTTTACAATTTTTAGAGACAAAACTATATTTAAGCATTTCTTATATGATTATTTTCTTGTTTGATCATAATACATGATTTGTAAAGTTGACAATTATAGATTTAAATAAATAACAAACTTATGCTTAATTTTACACTTAATAAGGACATCAATGAACCGAGTTTATGTTTTATAAATTAGCATCGGTGTGTATAATAATAATAATAATAATAATAATAATAATAATAATAATAATAATAATAATAATAATAATAATAAAATTGATTTAGTAAGTTGCAATTGTGATCAATGAATCGCTTTTATGCTTAAAGTTCTTCTATTATGTTTTTTTTTCTTTTTTTTAGTTTAATTTTTTATATGGAAATATTTATTAAATCTCCCATTAATAACTTAAACTAAATAAAAACTTCAAGAGTATATTTACTGGACATTGAAAGTAATAAGAAGACGCGAAGGATATAAATTATAGGCTAATCCAAGTAGTTAGGGAGATACAGTCTCATAAAATAACATTTTGACTAATTAAAAATTATCAAGATAAGTTATAAATAAAGAGATGATGAAATTAATCTAGTTAATATAATTTAATTCAACTGATTGAAGAGAGTGCGTGAGTAATTATTATAAACTTTCTCTCACATGTTTCGAATTCTTACTAATAATAAAAAATCCAAAAGTATTTCCTATAACTCGGAAGTAGTAAAGAAAACTCAATAATAAGCAAGAGTAAACAAAACCGACGTAAAAGACAAAATTAGGATTCAAACACAAATTCCATGTAGAATAACAAACTACAACTCAGTCTTCATTGATACCTCCATTTCCAAAGAAGACAAAGTTGAAGTAAAATGCAACTTAAAAGAAACAATATGCAACAAAACAAAACAAAAGCACACCTATAAAGGATGAAGTTTTTGGATCTTTCAATTGCGAGGGAGGTGCTACATGTTGTGAATTATATTTATTTATGAAAAAATTATAAATAATTATTATTACAATTTTTAAGACTATAAGAAAATTTCTAAATAGTGATTAATTTACAAAACTAAATATTATTGGTTACTAAAATAGTCACTATTATGAATAAAAAATTATAATTGATCACTAAATTTGGTCTTTAAAATTAACTATCATGGTTTTGACTATCAGATTACTAAAAATTAACTACCTAGATTTTGATTACCAAAATGAATTAGTCTTTAATTAATTACTGACAATTTAGTAATCAATTATAATTTTTATTTATAATATTAATTATTTTAATATCTAATAATTTTTAATTTTGTAATTAGTATTTAAATTTATCACTATAGTGACTAATTATTTTTTGTTTCTAAAATATGTTTCTTAATAAATTTTTTTGTAGTGTATATAGTATATAATTACTTACAAATTTTTAATTTATTTAAATAAATTTGTTGAATTCAACAATTACTACTAAAAATTTTCATATTTCATCGTTTATTTTTGTAATTATAAAATTTTGCAAGATTTTTTTTTCAATTTTTCTAAGAGTTTTAATTAATATGTAATTTTTTCGTGGATAATTATATCTTACCAAATTATAAAATTTTTAAATATTTTTTACAAAATTTCTTGTAAAAATATTTTATGCAAAATATTTTGTAAAAAATTGGTAGCAATTTTTTGTGAATCATTTTTCACAACAAAATTTTGTAAGTATTTTATAAAAAAATAAAACAAAATTGGTATAAATATATGCTTTTTTATAAGGGAAGATGTTGAATACATGCATCTACCCTCAAACAAATCATATAGAACTTAATGCATGTTTGTTTGAAATTCAGGCGATTGCCGATGATATAACCAGTAAATATGTTCCGCCTCATGTGAACATATTTTATTGTTTAGGAAGAATTACACTTACTTGTTTTTTAGTCTAAGTAGCAACAAGATTTGCTATGACTTTTTATTGTCGCCCAACCGTTACTGAAGCTTTTGTTTCTGTTTAATATATAATGACTGAAACTAATTTTGGTTGGTTAATCCGATCAGTTCATCGATGGTCGACAAGTATGATGATCTTAATGTTTGTTTTTCAGTTTGGGAATTCAAATCCAAATTTACTTTACATAGAAAGTCATAAATAATATTTGATAAATTTTTATTATGTTTTATTGAACTCCAAACTAAGATTATTTTCAAATCAAAATTATAAAACTTTTCTGTTGAATGAAACTGCATTCCAAACACATAAGAATATATGTACATACGCTATAATTTATAAGAGCGAAAGGTATTAAACAATATTAATACAAGTAGAATTTTTTGGGGAAATAATTGATAATTTATAGACACGTGTTCGAAATGATTACTTCTGAGCACATGCATGTGGGCAACACATTGGTGAGCCCTGCAATATGTTGTGCCAAATAAGGGATATGGTTGGAATTAATATTACTATATTTAGATTTTTAATTGCAAAATATTAAAGTTACGAAGAACATGAACATGTGCACTCCACCAAAGACCGTGGACTTTCTACCTCTTTTTCCTTTGAGGGTTAGTACCAACATCACGTAACGTGATTAAGTGCTTTAAACAAGTTTTTCTTTTTTTCTTATAAAGTTTATTTCATTTTGCTTTTCTTATATATATCTTTTTGAAGTTTTACGAAAAATGTTTGTGAGAAAATGTATGATATGTGGTAGCAAGAAGTAGTTCACCTGAAAATTGTTAGAGAGAATGTGAATATTTCTCTGCCGTTTTTGTGTTTGGTTATATATATATATATATATATATATATATATTCCCTATCA
>Ga0214542_1001775_pt1 | contig 44656 bp, 37 predicted proteins | sample CNSS1metaG_FD_160096 | JGI IMG/M metagenome (GOLD analysis project Ga0214542, IMG submission 160096) | Root nodule microbial communities from cowpea collected in UCLA plant growth center, Los Angeles, California, USA - CNSS1 | ecosystem: Host-associated > Plants > Roots > Nodule | place: USA... | reverse complement strand
AAAAAAATATTATATATATATATATATATATATATATATATATATATATATATATATATATATATATATATATATATATATATTCTTTTGGTAACTAACAGGTTGTTGTTTTTTTAGAAACATATTTCTAGTTCTAAAATCCTTAACATATTTTAAGGTTGGCAGTTTAGTAATAGGCAGTTAATATTTTTTATTTGGTTTTAGAATTATCATAAAGTTCATTTATGTTTTTATTGTTGAGTGGTGGTTTTAAATGAAAGTATATAACTTTAGTCGGGTGATAAAATGCATAAACATTATTATTATTTAAACATTAATTTATTTAATATTATGTATATCTTATTATGTGCAACAGAAATATTTAAACTCGTCATAATTGGCAATTGTTACTCTTTTAGTAGTTGACAAGTACGTTTTACGAATTGATATGTTATGTATTTTATAATTTAATGGAATATCAAAATTGACCTTAAAAAAAATAGGGTCTCTAGGAGCTAACCTTGAGAATAAAAATAAGGGGCTCTAGGAGCTGGTCCTGAGAATAAAAATGAGGGGCTCTAGGAGCTGACCTTGAGAATAAAAAGTGAGGGAGCTCTGGAAGCTGACCCTGAGAATAAAAAGTGAGGGGGTTCTGGGAGCTGACCCTGAGATAAAAAGTGAGCTGGATGCATAGTAGAGAGGAGCTTAGGATTGCATTGGGAAGAAGAATTTTATTTCGAATGTATTTGGAACGGTTTTAAAAAAAATTGTAATCCTTTTTATTAAATAGATCTTAAAGCGTGGAACAGTTATTTGATGAAATAAATGAAAAAAAAATAATTTCCAAATATTTTAGTAGCATCTTGATGGGGTGTTACAAGCGCCACACATTCCAAGACCCTCTAATTTGTGGCTATCGCCTGGCAGTATTATTCTTCCTGTTAAGCGTTACACTAGTAAAATGTCTCCTACTGGTTTAGGCATCGTAGAATGCTTTCAAGCATATGAAAGCATTGTAGTCGCACAACCAGAATACCAATTCAGTATTATTATAGTTCAGATACCACAAATTTCATCATTATCGTTCTTAAGTACCAATCAAGCATAAGACTTCATAGATTTCAAATTTGAAAATAGGACATCACATGAGTGTAGCTAAGAGTATCCATTAAATATACAAATCTATATAACAATAGTCCAATCATGCATATAATATATTCACCACCACAACACCTATGATATTCCTTCATACTAATGCACCACATAAAAATAAATATCTATCAAGCCATATGATCACATATTCATACATAAGCCCCTTAGTAACTATTTGATATTTTTAATAGTTCATTTATACAATTGAAATACTACCAAACAACAACCTTCCACACTTTTAAATCATACCAGTGATTTAATGATATAAGCAGCACATGTCCTAGTCATTACATCATCATACTATTTTAAAAGTCCAATTAGTCCCCAGCCCAACCCCACTACGTTATGAACACAACCAACCAAAAGTATCTGCTGGAAACCCTAAACCTCCCAGAACATGATTCAATCATTCAGTTGCACATAATTCACAATCAATCATACTCCAACATGTATACACATTCAATTAATCCATACAGTCTTCAAAATAACCCAAATTTGAATTGTGCACATCACATTTTGCATTCATGGCCAACACATAGGGAACCCTCATGTGCATATAACACGCATTTCGTCAAATTACCATCAAAAGCGAATATTATCAGTCGATTATGCAATTAAACATTCAAGTAAGAATCCAGGAATCTGCTAAACATCCAAACATATCACAAAACTACCAAAAATGCAGGAACGCACTATTCTAGTTCGCGTTGCCTAGCAATTCTTCATTGTCGCCTAGCGGTTCTCCATCGTAACCAGGCGGTTCATCATAGAACCCATAAAATTGGGTAAATATAGGTCGACTTGCCTTGTAGGCCTTCACAACCGCCAGGCGGTTTCTAGGCAGAAACCTAGAAACTACGAAAAATAGCATGAATGGAGAGAAAATAATGCCCCTAGACAACAAAAATTCACGAAATATATCATTCAACTTAAAAGCACATAGTACAACTCCCCTTACCTAGATTTCTAGCTCCAATTACAATCCTAGTGATCTTCTTTGCCCCCAAAAGCCTTAACTTTGCTCCCACACCAAAAATTTCGTTCCAGCATTCACTACTCTCTTTTGGAAAATTAATTTTTTTATTGATCTCTCTTGCTCTCTCTACTACCACACTCAATTGACTCTCCTTTTTTCTCACTTAGACTGCCATCTCCCTCATTTCAATCCAAATTAAATAAAAAAATATTAATAAAACTAAAATAATAAAATTGAGAGTTAATGGCCATTTGAGTTTTTACTGCACCACGATTGCCACCACTCTACCCTTCTAGTTTCTCAGAGAATTTCTAAAGTTTCTAAGTTTTCCATCGCTTAGAAAAAATACTAAAACATGAAGAGGAACTACTCATGCTAGCCAAGGTCAAACTCGCATCCCTCCACCCCATCAAGCATATGCACAACCATCAAACCACTACATGTTTCACTACAAGAAAATACTCCATTAATAACCAATTTTAGTGACCAAAAGTGGTTAGTCACTATAGTGACAAATTTAGATACCAATTTAAAAAATAAAAAATTATTGGTTACTAAAATAGTCACTATTATAAATAAAAAATTATAATTGATCAGTAAATTGGTCACTAATTAATCAAAGACCAATTTTAAAACTAAGTAATTTTGGTAGCCAAACCTAGGTATTTTTAGTGACTACTTTTCTTTGGTTGCCAAAATCATGGTAGCTAATTTTAAAGACAAATTTAGTGACCAATTATATTTTTTATTTATAATAGTGATGGTTTTAGTAACCAATAATTTTTTACTTTGTAAATTGGTATCAAAATTGGTCACTATATTTAGAGCCGTCAAAATGGGTTATAACCCGCGAGCCAACCCGGCTCATCACGGGTTCGGGCCGGGTTGGGTTGAAAAAAAATTACAAATTTCAGTACGGGTTAAAAATGAACCCAACCCACTAAGAACCCGGCTCATTCGGGTTGAACCCGTGATAAGCCAGGTTGGTGCCAATAAATTTTAAATATTAAATTAATATATATATATATATATATATAATATTAAAAAAATAAAACCCTAAACCTAAATTTTGTTCTCTTTAATTCACCACTACATCTTTTTGTTTGCTATTGTCGTCTTGAAACCGCTGCTTCCAGACTTCACATTATTTGATTGTTCATCATTTTCACAGTTCTAATTTCTATCTCTCATCTTTCTCCCTCACTTTCACTTCATACTTTATTTTGTTTTAAGGTTATGCTACTTGACATTTTTTGTTGTTTGTATATATAGTTAACGTTTGTGGTGATTACAGAACAAAATGAATTCTGAAACAATAGATGATCAACGTGTTAATGATAATTTGAATGATTCTTTGCCACCAACCGTATAAGAGATTGATAATGAGGGTACAAATTTTGGTAGGGAAAGTAAGAGACCTAGGGGAACTTCTTCTATGGTTTGGGATCATTTTACAAAAATTAGTATAAAAGAAGGTAAAGAAAAGGCAAAATGTAATGCATGTGATGCAGAGTATGTTTCTGGTGGTTCAAATATAGGGACCTCGGAATTATAATTTAGTTTTCTTGGGATTGAAGAAAAAAAATTGTGTGCCTTTTTTTTTTTAATTAAGTGAGCCAATGAGCCAACCCGTTTAACTCGCCAACCCGTGGTGGGTCGGGTCGGGTTCTATTTTTTTGGCTTGCTAATAAGTGAGCCGGGTTGGGTTGACCCACTAAGTAGCCAACCCGTCGCGGGCCGAGTCGGGTTGGGTCGGGTGACCCATTTTGACAGCTCTAACTATAGTGACTAATAACTTTTAGTCACTAAAATTAGTTACTAATGAAGTATTTTCTTGTAGTGTTTAATGCCAATTCATGCACACATAGAATGATAAATCACCTTTCCACACCCAAAACATATGTGCAAAATAAAACACAATTAAAATGTCACATTAATGGCATACACAAGATTCAAACCCAAGTCCTCTCAACATATCCAAGTCCTCTCAACCACTTGAGCTAGTATTGTTCCTTATCCATGACTTGCCAAGTAATTCTCTTAGAAGTACTTCCAACCCATAATTATTGGTAATTAATTACTTATTATATATTTAAATTTCTCGGGTCTTACAAATCGGAGAGAAGAAGAACTCATGTCGATGAATGATAAAGAAAGACGTCAATAGTATGCGACTAATTATGCTGAAACGATACCGGCAAAGTTGCCCTAGTTGAAGATAGTAGTGGTAGTGGTTATGACAGTTTTAGGGTTCGTGTGTTGAAAGAACGAAAAGGGGTGGTGTCCAGTGGAAAACGACGTTGTCGGCAACGATTGTGGCTGATGGAGATTGTGTGACAAGTAGTTATGGTGTTACCCTTAGATAGTCCTGCGTTAATGATGAAGGAAGGAAACCCTACGTGGCTTTTTGTGTATGAGAAAAACGAGAAAATTGGGCCTAGACAAGTATTAACCCTGTGCACCCCCATTTTACTCGTGCACCTCTATGTTTGATTTTGACCCTTTTGTTGTTTTTTTAATTTATGGTTTGGGTATGTTTTGTTTTCCATTCTACACTCCTCATATCTTTTTATCCCACACCCCATATGTTTTGTTTGTCTCATTTTTGGGCATGTGCTTTATTCACTACATACCAATCGTTGCACCTTTATGTTCGCTACAAACACCTCCAACTATTTACTATTCCTACACCTATATATGTTTCATTTTCCATTTTGGGCTTTTTTTTATTTTATTTTGTAAACATTTGTCCTTAGACTTTCACCTCATTTTCTTTTTAACACCCCACTTTCTCACACTAAACTTTTGTTTTCATAATATAAAAAAACATACGTTATAAAATTAAAATTAAAAATTGAACTTTTTAGCTTTTAAAGTACTCTTGTGATCGTTTGTGTTGACCTAGCACTTAACGTCTATTGTTTTTTCAAAATAATTAAAATACGCTTTCAATGTATGGGTATTTGTGTGACCGTTTGCGTGATCCCTACTTCTCCAAATTTAGGTATGTAGAAGAAAGGTTTGTCCTTGTCGAGTTTACTTTCAAAATCAAATCATATTTCAAATAATTTTTTTCTACAGAACAACGTAACAATGATTTCACATTTGTCGGGTTTACACTCCTCATATCTTTTTATCCCACACCCCATATGTTTTGTTTGTCTCATTTTTGGGCATGTGCTTTATTCACTACATACCACTCATTGCACCTTTATTTTCACTACAAACACCTCCAACTATTTACTATTCCTACACCTATATATGTTTCATTTTCTATTTTGGGCTTTTTTTATTTTATTTTGTAAGCATTTGTTCTTAGACTTTCACCTCATTTGCTTTTTAACACCCCATTTTCTCACACTAAACTTTTGTTTTCATAATATAAAAAAACATACGTTATAAAATTAAAATTAAAAATTGAACTTTTTAGCTTTTAAAGTACTCTTGTGATCTTCCATGTTGACCTAGCACTTAACGTCTGTTGTTTTTTCAAAATAATTAAAATAAGCTTTCAATGTATGGGTATTTGTGTGACCGTTTGCGTGATCCCTACTTCTCCAAATGTAGTTATGTAGAAGAAAGTTTTGTCCTTGTCGGGTTTACTTCCAAATATCAAATCATATTTCAAATAATTTTTTCTATAGAACTACGTATCCCATGTCTTGTTTTATAATTTTCCATAGTTTTCCATTATAAACTATAGTGGTGACTCCAAAACATCTTTTTAAACTCATTTCTTTTTTGTTCACGCGTTTCGGTTGCGACAAGTGCAATTGTTGGTCAATGATATCCCTTCCTGTACAATATCCATTTCATTTTTTTCACCATTGGAGTGAGATCCATAATACCATTATGGACTTCTACCATAGCTAAATAAGGTTCATGTTTACCTAAGCACCGAAGCATTACTCCTTCGTGGCTTTTCTTATATAATTCGTTATTTAAAATAGTATAGTTATTTGCTCGACATTTTAGTGTTCATTCAGTTAGATTTCCACAATTCCTTAAATATTCCACTATTGGCTTTCGCGAATCATTATCATCCAAAGTTTCAATCCAGAAAACATCAAACTCTTCGGGTAACTTTTGTATTATTTGCATCAAATTCTCAAGTCCTTGTTTTGAAATTTTATATCTTGAAGCCACCTAGGCTAAATCGTTGATTCGTGATTATGAACTTGAGGCACACACTTAAAATCAATTTGCTCAAAATGGTTTACCAATTTAAAATATTTTGCATGCTATTCGAGAAATTTAATATCAATGCATTTGTATTCTCGAGTCACTTGTTTAATCACTAATTGTGAATCCCCACTTTTCTGTAATTCAATTAATGTTTCCAAACCTAAAATTAAGGCTTCCTACTCAGCTTTCTTATTCAAGCAATTTGGTCACATTTCACACAAAACTTTAGTAGGAGTATTGTCTGGTGAATTGATTAACACTCCTACCTAGTTCCATTCATTGTACTTGATCCGTCAAAATAGAAAACTCATTGATCATACTTTGCGTAATAAACTTCTTCGACACATAAATTTTCATCCATGAAATCGGCTAAGGCTTGGCCATTTACTGCTTTTAAACTTTCAAATTGAATTTACTGCTTTCAAACTTTGAAATTGAAGGGAAAATTTGGTCAATGCTAACGTCCATTTACCCACACGATTGTGCATAATAGGCTAAAATAAAGAAATTAAATACATTGTTCTTTGAGAATACAATTACTTCATGAGGCATTAAATAATATTTCAACTTACAAAAAGAATAATATAAACATAAACATAACTTCTCAATATCACTATATCAAGTTTTAGCATCTATCAACAATTGACTCAAATAACACATAACACACTCTACTCCATTTGAATCTTCTTGAGTCAACATGCTTGCAATGGATTCCTTTGAAGCGAAGACGTACAACTTTAAAGGTTTGCCTCTCATTACTGGAATCAATACCGAGGATTAGTCACGACCTGTTTCACATCCTCAAAGTATCCTCATGTTTTTTTATGAAGGCTTGACCACACAAGGTGTCATGGAAGTTCTCCCAAGAAGAGCCACAAGGAGCATGTATAGATGGGAGACTTCTAGTCCTTCCTCTTTATCTTTGTTTTGCATTTCATTATTGTGATTTTCCTAAAGTTAATCTAATTGATCAACCTTAGTTGACTTGTTAACTTTTGACTAGGTTTGACTTGTTGACTAGAGTTGAGTTGACTTAAGCTAACAAGTTGATCTATGTTTAGTTTTTTTTTGTAGGTTAATTAGGCTTAAGGAAGAATGGATAGGTGGCACAACACTATTAGAGAGCATGGATGATGTGGAGCTTAGGCGAAGGAGAGAGGAAAGCAAAAAGCATAAAGCAAAAGGAGCTTGTTCCTTTTGTCTTCTTTATCTTAAAATTCCTTTTAGCATTACTAGAAGACTTCATTGTCTCATGTGGAGAGCTTTGGCCTAGAATCTCTTTAGGGTTTCCCACCACCATTCAAATTTGTGCTACTTTAGAATACTATTCTAAAATAAGGGTTTTCCTATTTTACTAGCTAACCCTTTTAACTTTAAGTTTATTTCCTAGAGACCCCTAGAACTCTCTATGTAAGGGGTGCTCTTGAACATGTAAAAGGATTGATCATTTTGAGTTTATACACAGTGTTTCAACCATACAAAACCATGAGCTTCCTCCTTGGAGTGGAGATTTCACTTAGCCTTATCTTGCTTTGCAAGTGGTGGCATCAATCACTCATTTCTAGACTTGGTTTGCATTATGGCCCCTCTAAAACTAGCGTGCTTCATCTCCATTACCATCTTCTATATCTTCCATTTTAATATTATTTTCTTTTACTTCTCTTCGGTTTATGTGTTGTTTTTCCATTGAATCTTAACTCAATCCATCTTTATCATTCTCTAAAACCTCTGGAAGTGAACATTCACATCTAGATAGCTTGCTATCTTAATGTCTAGTTGGAATCGTCTCTAAGTTTTCTTAAACAACTCCTCACCATATTAAAAAATTTTAAAATGAACCAACTCAATCCTTCACCATTCTTTGTTCCATCAAAAAATATAAAATATGAGTTTTACCTTCCAAGTTTTATATAAATCTTCGTAAATAATTTATATTCCCCAACAATGATTGTAATTGTTTTTTATTCATTGGGACATTCGTTTCAAGAATTACTTTAACTTTATTTTTGTCAATTTCAATTTCTTTTTCATGGACAATAAAACCCAAAAATTCTCCTGCACTTATACCAAGTGCATGTTTCAAAGGATTCATTTTTAATCCATGCACTTGCATTCCTCTAAATGCTTTTCTCAAACGATCTAAATGAAAATCCTTAGATTTGGATTTAATCACAACATCAATGTACACCTACATTAACTCTCCAATCAAATCATGAAAAATTAAATTCATGGCATGTTGATACCTGGCTCCAACATTCTTCAGCCTAAAAGACATTACTACCCATTCATAAGTTCCAAATGCCCTCAGGCATCAAAAACTTTGTTTTTAAAATATCATTTTCAGTAAAAAATTAATTATACCTTGAATACCCATTTAAAAAGATTTCATTACCTACCAACCCATCGATTTACAACTCGGCTACAAGCATGTGATATTCATTTTTAGTGGTTTCTTTATTAAGATCACAAAAATCAATACAAATCTTCATTTTTTTTCAATTTTTCTTAATTACGGGGACTATAATAGAGATCTAATTCACATGCCTGATTGTTTGAATAAACTTTGCTTCCAATATTTGCTCGATCTCCTCTTTGATTTTGTTTGTCACCTCAAGTGTGAATCTTCGAGGTGCATGTTTGATTGGCTTCTTTCCTTCAAGAATCAGCAATTGATTCTCCCATGCAAAATAGTCTTTGTAATCTTGAGTATCTTGAGGATCTGATGGCACACCCCTAGCCAAGGGTCCAATCACAATGAGGATGGCCAAACAAATTCAATAAGTGTTAGCATCTTCTCAACAAGGTGAAGCTAAGCTCCTAATCACTTGGGTCATCATAAAGCATCTTTAGACCTTGTATTAAGGGTATTGTAATGTAGGATTTCCTTGGAAAACCTTGATTTAAAGGCCAAGTAGTGTACGATTTTAAACACAATATTGCTTAAGTATGGAGCATCATATGCACCACCCTTAAGCAAGTTTTTAATATTTAATTATGTTAACCCTAGCTTAAGAGTGGAGGACGTCCTACACATGCCACATAACAAGCCCCTAATAGAGAATTCTCTTACAAAGGTAGTGGCCATATGTCATTGTCCTATTGGAGAGGCTTTTCATAAAGTAGCGTTCTACATGACAACAGATGAGTGGTTCGATTTTCATGAGAGTGAGAGTGCTACATGTCAATCTCTACTTCACTAAGATAGCATTTTTAGATTTTTTTGTGTATTTTAGCATTCTAGGGTTTTAGACCATTTTAGAGACACCTTACTCTATAAATAGAGGTGTCTCTCCCATGTATTCTTCATTTTGAGATTGATAATGTCATGTTGTCAAAATCATGTTTGAGCCATATTTTGTCTCTTAGTCACTTGTTAGAGCATCTCGTAAGGTCCTTCTAGCACCCATTTTCTTAGAATTCGCCTAATCTCTCTTAGAGCACCATAAATCATCTTCATCTAATCATCAAACACCACAAAAACTAAGAGCTCAACCTTTCCTTCCACCATAGCATCATTTTCAAGCTTTGGCCCAACCTAGCTTGAGGAGGAGCCTGTCATGATCTCCATTTTTTCCTTCCCTTGTAGTAATTTGTTGATAAATACAGGTCTTATGTCCTTTTCATCCACTAGATTAATTTCTCCTAATCGTTCTTGTGACCCTACCCTCCTAGAACTTGAAGTAATAGACTTCTCAAATCCCAACGGACCATCATGATATATGTAATCCAACAAGTTCCTACCTACAGATTCTGATTTGATGGATTCATTTGTTTAATTTATATTATTTATACTTATATCAGTATTTTTGCTCTATTGATCGACTTTGGAGCTTGAGCTCATCTCAGCTTCGATCTTGGTTAAGAAAGATGAGTACTTCTTTTCTTTAGTCATTTCCTTATACCACTTCGAGGTTGGTCTCTTCTTCCTCCTACAGTACAAACCCGTCATTTAAATTCAATAATGCTTGACCAATTACATAAGCATAGTTCATATAGTTCTACTGATCTCCCATAATTACTGTAAGATGACCATCTTGATTTCACAAACAAAGTTTGTGATGGGTTGTTGAAGTAATTGCCCCCCACTCCATGAATCCATTCTTTCCCCAACAAGACATTAAATTTGACTTGAGACTAAACCACTACAAAAATAGTAGCTCTTGTGTAGCTGCCAATTGTTACCTTCAACACAATCATCCCCATAGAATTCAAGGACTTTCCACTAAAATTGGTCACAATGACATTATTTTTCACCAAACCCTTCGCACTTAGGTCGAATCTCCTTAACATGGTTTTAGCAAGATTTTGGCACTTACTCCCCAATCAACTAAAATCCTATCAATCTTTTTCCCTTCAATGTCAATACATAACATTAAAGGTTTCAGATGAAACCTGTCGACCTTAGAAGGTTTTTCAATAAAGGTGGCCTCTCAATCCTACACATATTACTTATGCATCTTCACTCGATATGTAATGATCTTCCCTGGACATATAATGTATTTTTGATATACTTTCCAACCTACAAGAATATTGCACTAGGAGAATCGAAATAACCCCAACATTGAACCCTTGGTGATTCAAATTCATAGCCCCCACTTTTTTGACCAATGTTTTGTAGACAATAAACCTCACTTGTGAAAAACTTTATTCAACTCTTGTTGTTTCCTATTCATGCCATCAAAAATACAATTTATAGGCTCACAATTTTTTGACCATTTGCTCAAAACGGGTATAAACAGCTAACTCATTAACTACTTAGACTCCAATGACTAGTACATTTACTACTCACAACAACTAGTTTCTTACAACAGCTAGTTACCCACAATGTCTAATACATTTAAGTTTATTAAAAAACAAACAAAACTCCCCTGTAAGCTTAAATGTTTCTTTTATTCTCCATCACGATTAGTTTCTTGCAGTTATTGAACAACACAATGGGTAGTGGCTTTTTAAACAAATCTGTAACTTGATCTCGGCTTCCCACGTGCACCCAGCTCCACATTTCCTTCCTTTACCTATTCTCAGATGAAATGAAAATGCATATCAATGTGCTTGCTCCTTTCATGGTTGACTGGATTCTTTGCCAACTCAATGGTCGACTTGTTGTCCACTCGTATCAGTACCTTCTTCTTGTTTCATCTTTAGTTTGCTTAAAATATTTCTAAGCCATACCACATGACATACACACCATGATGTTGCAACATACTCAGCTTCACATGTTGACAATGTTACTATGGGTTGCTTCTTTGAAAGCTAAGTGAACTTTGTGTGGCCCATGAAAAATACATACCCGGATGTGTTTATTCGATCGTCTACATCTCCGCACCAATCACTATCTGAGTATCCTGCTAGTTGGTAGTTGTCCGACTTAGTATAGTATAGTTCGAGTGATATTGTTACCCGAATATACCTTAGTATTCGCTTCAAAGCCTTCCAATGGCTGTAGCACGGATCTTCCATATACCGACTTACAATTCCAACTCTTAATAGTAAGTCGGCCTTGTACTCGTCAAATAGCGAAGGCTTCCAACCAAGTTGCGGTACTTGTTAGCATCAACTCGGTCTCCTCTATCAAACTTCGAGAGTTTTGTACCTGGTTCCATTGGGGTCAAAACTGAGTTGCAGTTTGTCATCTTGAACTTGTTCAAGATCCCCTCGGCATACCTTTCTTGGGACACAAAAATTCCTTTCTCACCTTGTTTGACTTCCAAGCCAAAGAAGTACTTCATCAATTCGATGTTTGTCATCTCAAACTCCTTTGTCATTATGTCCTTGAATTCTTGAATCATCTCAGCATTGTTCCCCATGAATATAAGGTCATCTACATAAAGAGCAACAAACATTACATTACCTTTATTTTTCTTTATGTACAGAGCATGTTCATATGGACATTGTTCATATCCTTTCTTCTTAAAGTACTTGTCAATGTGATAATTCTATGCCTGAGGAGCTTGCTTCAACCCATAAAGCGCTTTCTTCAACCTTAGTACTTTCTTCTCCTCTCCTCTTCTCATGTATCCTAGTGGTTGTTCAACATAATTCCTCTAGGACTCCATTCAAAAACGCTGACTTCATGTCCATTTGATAGATCGACCATTTGTGCTGAGCTACCATTGAAATTAGCAGCAGAATTGTCTCCATTCTAGTGACTGACGCAAACACCACAGCATAGTCAATTTCCTCCTTTTATTTATAGCCCTTAGTAATAAGTCGGGCTTTGTATCGCACTCATTTCACACCAACGGGTCGAGCTCCTTTTGGGAGATTGGATAACTCCCACATGTTATTGCACTCAATTGCATTGATAGCTTCATCCATTGTTAGGTTGAGTTATTCCTTTGCTTAGTACTTGGAATTTCTTGGAAACGAAGTCCTCGAATGTTTGCTGAGTACACATTCTTCACACAATTTACTTTCGAACTCAATGCTTGGCAGTTCATGCACTATACCTTTCTTCACCAGCTCCATCAGCCCATCAAAATGTAAGTGACCAAACCGAAAGTGTCACATCATTGTCTCATCCTTGACATCAAGCTTCAAACAGTTCTCTTGTATGATCTTTAAGTCTAGCTTATATATCCAATTTTTCTTCATCTCTATGCGGGCAATCAAACATCCAAGTTTGTCCTTCAAGTATAGTACTCTGTCTTTCGTTAAAATCGAGTCACCATTTTCCATCAATTGTCCCATGCTCAAAATTTTGCTTTTGAGATCAAGTACATAGTACACGTCTCAAATTTCCCTAACTCGACCATCCTTCTACAAGTACCAGATCGTTCCTTGACCTTTTACAACAACCTTTGAATCATCTCCAAAAGACACATCTCCAACTTTTACTTTAGTTAAGTCTTTGAAGAAGTGCTCGTTTCCGCACATGTGGTTGCTTGTACCCATGCAAGGTACCACACCGAGTTGGTTGAACTGCTTTGTTGTTATGTCGAGTTGTTCAATTGCACATCCTAGGCTCTTAACATCATCAACAACCCCCATTTCTCTTCAACATCTTCTGTGAGAAAATTGGTTGTCACTTCCTTCTTATTTTTAGATAGGCACTTTTTTGCAAAATGCCCAACTTTACCACAATTGTAACACCTATCCGAGTTACAATCCTTTGCATAGTGACCATATTTGCTACATTTGTAGCATTCAACATTTGAGTTGCTCAACCGACCTCCTCTCCATGGACCTCGTCCTCTTTCGTGCCAATTTTGTTGACCGGATTGTTCTTTCTCTTATCCTCGACTTCTACCACCAGGATCGTTTCCTATACCTCCTCGGTATCGTCCTCTGCCTTGAGTTTTCTAAGCCTTTCCCTTCATTGGGAGTAGTTGATCAAGTGGTTTCGCCTTCTTCTTCTTTCGTTGCTTATGTGCCTCAAGGGACCCAGCAAGCTCCTCAACCGTGAGCGTTGATAGGTCCTTAGACTCCTCAATCGCGCACACCACGTTCTCAAATATTTTCCACAACTCGGCTAACGGGCAACGTCTCTCCGTTTCTACTAAGTTGATTCGCCACAGTTTCAACCTGAGTTATGTACTCTACTACTCCTTCTGTCTTCTTCATCTTCATGCTCTCCAATTTGCCTCTAAGTGTTTGAAGTTGCCTGCTTCACTCATTCATCTCCCTTATACGCCTTCTCCAATATGTCCCACGCTTCTTTTGAAGAATTATCACTTGCAATCTTCTCAAAGCCGGATGTACAAAGCTGCCTTGTCCTTCACACGTGCGTCTTTTAGCACTTTCAACTAGGCATTTGACCAACCTGTAGTGTTGGCTGGTTCATCAAAACCATCTTCAACCACCTCCCAATTTTCTTGGGATCCAAGAAGGGCCTTCATTTTGAGACTCCAATTGTCATAGTTGACAACCTTTGTCAACTTGGGCAGGGAAACACTGTTTGTAAGACTGGACATCTCACTATCTTTTTTCTCAAACACTTAGCTTTCTAGCTCTTTCTTTTTTTCACTCAAACACTCAAGCTAACAAGCTCTTGATACCACTTTGTAGACAATAAACCTCACTTGTGAAAAACTTTATTCAACTCTTGTTGTTGTTTCCTATTCATGTCATCAACAATACAATTTATAGGCTCATAATTTTCTGACCGTTGTGCTCAAAACAACTATAAATGGCTAACTCATTAACTACCTAGACTCCAACGGCTAGTACATTCACTACTCACAACGACTAGTTTATTACAACGGCTAGTTACTCACAACGACTAATACATTTAAGTTTATTAAAAACCTAACATGCTTCAGCATGAATCTTGCCATGATTTGGCCTCCTTAAAGGCATATTTTTTCATATTCCACTTGTTCCTCTAATAAACGTTTCAGTGAAACTTGGGTTTCCCATGCACATCGGGACTAATTCACAACCAATCAATCATGTTCCTCACTCCATACACCTTTTGATTTCTAAGATAGAAGAATAGTTGTCTTCTAACCCACTAGTTAACTTATGCTTTGGCATCTGGCAGGAAAACCTTCACAAGTTTATTATTTGTTCCTATGTATACTTCCTGCTATTGAGCTTTTGTTGTCACAATCTTTTTTTTTTCAACTCAATTTTTGTTTTCAAAAGATTGATCGAATAGCACATTGTATCTTGGGCATAATCGTATATCCTTATCCTTTAACTTCAAATTCGCTCAGCTTAAACTTGAACATATCCTCGATTTTTTAGATGCTCTCACATGTCTTGGGTTGACATCTTCAATAATATCAACCATCATAACATTCAACCCCTCATTCATCACAACACCATCATTTGTGTTGAACTTTGGTTCCATATAGCCAATCTGAGTTTGAAAAGGGTCAATATTCATTTTCATCATTTTTCCTCCAATTTCAATCGACATTGTTCGATTGGATCCTATATAGTATTCTTGAAAAGTAAACAACTTTTACTTATATGCCCATAGGAATTATGAAACTTACAATATTTCTTTCCTTTCTTTCAAAAGAAGGCGATTTATGACCCTTATTTAGTTTAATTTTGGTTAAATTACTCTTTTGGTCTCTCTACTTGTCTAGTAATATTAGTTTCGTCCTCAAGTTTTTTTTTATCTCAATTTGGTCCTTAGTTTCTTAAAAATGATTCAAATTGGTCATTGCTATTAATTTTGACCAAATAGTGTTAAAGTTAACGTCACGTGTCAATTTCTGGTTTTTTTATTTTTTTAAATTTTTATTTTATTTTTTTACATGTATCACTCCACTATTGTGCCACGTATCAAAATGATTCAATTTGGTCCCTATATTTGTTTTTAATTTCAATTTAGTCTCAATTTTTGTAAAAATGAAACAATATTGTCTCTCCTTAAATTGATACTCAATTTACTTTTTTATAAATTTTATGGTGATATTCTTATAAAAATTTAAATTTTTTATTAAATATTTGTAGAAATATTTATAAACAAGTTTTTTTTTAGTTTTATTATTAAACAAAGTTAAATCCCAAACTTAATTTCAATAATTAACAATTTTGTCATCATATATAAAGATGTCAAGTGTATCATATTATACAAATTTAGTGAAGATTAAAAATCAAATAACTTGTCACCCATAAGTTTAAGAACTAAATTTCAAGATAAAAACAAAATCAAAGTTCAATATTTTGTATAGAAATTAAAGTTAATTTAAAATATTTTAGAAAAATTTAATAAAAATGTTAATTTTAATAAGAATGTCACCAGAAGATTTATAAAAAAGTAAATTGAGTGTCAATTTAAGAAGGGACAATATTGCTTCATTTTAAAAAAAATTGGGACTAAATTGAAAATAAAAATAAATATAGGAACCAAATTGAATCATTTTGACACGTGGTACAAATGTGAAGTTACACATGTAAAAAATTCAAAACAAAATCAAAAAAAATTCAAAAAATAAAATAAAAAAATTCAAAAAAACAATAAATTTACACGTGTGTTGACTTTAACACTATTTGGTCAAACTAACAGTAAAGACTAAATTGAATCATTTTTAAGAAAATGAGAACCAAATGGGAGAAATAAAAAACTTGAGGACCAAAGTGATATTACTTGACAAATAAAAGGACCAAAAGAGTAATTATTAAAATATTACATGTCCCCACCATACCTCTGTCCCCATTTAAATTATTAAAATATTCACAATTAATTAATTAACCATATATATACTTTCTATTTTTTATTTCTTCTAATTATTTGGTTTGTGATGAAACTCATTCGCATCTCTAATGTATTTTTCATCTTATCATAATCTTTATGTAATTATGTTAAAATGATGTATGTCAATTAATAATTTGTTATGTCTCACATTTGAATATTTCTATTATTTTTTAATATTACTATTTATTTTATATTTTTCTTCTGCATGAGAATATTTAATATTCTCAATTTAAGGTTGAATAGCATAAAACATTTTTTTACTAGGTAATATAAAAAAAATCTTTACTTATTATTATTCATTTTTATTTCATTTGAAGAACTCTTTTGTTTTGCTAAAATAATTTTTGTTATTTCTCAACCATTGAGTATATATGTTGATATTTGAAAAGTTTTAGTAGATCTCTAAGGTATTTTTCATCTTATCATTAATTATACATTTATTTTTCTTTGTGCGATTTCTTTTAGTCTCTCAAGTTGTTTCTAAGACACACATTTGTTAAGTTTTTAATATTTTTATTTGTTGTTTATTTTCATCATGTAAAATACTATTTCGATATATTTTATCTGATTATTTTTTATTTTCTAACTCATTATCAATCATATATAATTTTTTCACTATAATTGTATAAATAACTTTTATTTACTACAATATACAAATTTAATGTAATTGACATGAATATTTTTTTATCACCATCCAACATATATTAGAGTTTAAAAGATACAAGATCTATGTCAAAATTTTATTATTGTGTTTATTATTTGTTCTTTGTGTCATTTTGATCAAGTGATGTATTATAACTTTTATTAGTGTATAAAAAGAGATTCATTAGAATTAAAATAATTGAAGTAAACAAATATTTAAAATATATTTTAGGCTTAAATAATGATTTGGTCCTAGTTTACGTTCAGTTTTTTCAATTTGGTCCTACCTTTTTTTTTTAATTTGGTCCTAATATTCGACAATTTTATTCAATTTGGTCATTTTCGCTAACACCGTTAAAATAGTTAACGGCTTCTGAACAGTAACTACCACGTGTCATTTTGTGATTTTTTTAATTTTTTTAACAAAAAAGTATTATTTTTTATTTAAAAAAAATGTTCACGTGTCAATCTCATATCATGCAATGTGTCATTTTTGTGATTTTTTTTAATTTTAATCTTTTTTAAATTTATTTTTTTATTTAAAAAAAATTCACTTGTCAAGCTAATATCATGCCACGTGTAAGGATTTTTTTTATATTCAATTTGCTCCTAAAAAATTAAGACCAAATTGAAAAGAAGATAACGAATATTAGGACCAAATTGAATATAAAAAACTGGCCCTGACACATGATATGATATTGGCTTGGCATGTGAAAATATTTTAAATAAAAAAATTAAATATAAAAAAAATTAAAAAATGAAAAACAACACAAAATGACACATGGCATGATATGAGCTTTACACGTAGAAATTTTTTAAAATAAAAATAATAATTTAAAAAAATCACAAAATGACACGTGGTAGTTACTATTCATAATCCGTTAACTATTTTAACAGTGTTAGCAAAAAGGACCAAATTGAATAAAATTGATGAATATTAAGACCAAATTAAAAATAAATAAAAAGTAGGACCAAATTGAAAAAACCGAACGAAAACTAGGACCAAATCATTATTTAAACCTATATTTTAATTTCAATATTTGTTTTCCTTTTATATTTTTTTAAAAATATTTTTAAATTTTATCAACTAGGTTTCATTAATGTTTGCAAATTTAATAAATGTTTTGGTTCTCATAAAATTTTATTTGGTATTATAATCTAATGTGTAAACAATTATAATTTATTTCAAAGTATTTGATATCGAAGAAATAATCATCCTCAATATTTGATAATATTATGTTTCCTTTACCGTAATTTGTTATTATTTTATAAAAATTAATATTTAAGTAGTAAGAAAACGTGTACAGATACGAGAACGGATATAAAATTATACCTTTTACCCGGTGGGGATGGGGATGACACAAAAGTTTGATACCTATTGGATTTTGGTGTAGGGATGTGGATGAATTTTTTCTATGGGGATGGGTATGAGATAGCGAAACTCGTCTCACCCCGTTGCCATCCCTACCATCCCTACCCACTTTCTTATTGTTTCAATGTTAGTTAATTAATTTTTATAAAATAATAAAAAAGTAAGTAAAGAAAACATAATATTATCAAATATTCAATATTAAGAGGAAAGTTGTTTCTTCGATATCAAATTTAGAAAGAAATTATAATTATATACATTTCAAAATAGAATACAAAACAAAATTTCATGACAACCAACACGTTTACTAAATTTGCAAACATTAATGGAACCTAGTTGATAAAATTTAAAAATATTTTTAAAAAAAGTATTCAAATTAAAATATATTTTAAATGTGTGTTTACTTCAATTTTTTTAAATTCTAATGAATATCTTTTTTATACACAAATAAAAGTTATAATACATCATTTGATCAAAATTATGTAAAGAACAAATATTAAACTAATAATAATAAAATTTTAACATAGATCTTATATCGTTTGAACTTTAATATATGTTGGATGGTATTTAAAAAAATTCATGGCAATCACATTAAATTCTTATATTATAGTAAATAAAATTTATTTATACAATAATAGTGACAAAATTACTGTATGATTGATAATGGGTTAAAAAATAAAAATAATTATATAAAATATATCAAAATAGTATTGTACATGAGAAAAATAAACAAAAAATAAAAATATTAGAAAATTATCAAATGTGTGTTTTAGAAACAATTTGAGAGACTATTGGATGAAATTGCACAAAGGAAAACAAATGTATAATTAAGAGTGTGTTTAGATAGAGTATTTTAATGAAGCAATTCATTTTTTTGAAGAATTTAGATTTCTTTGTAATGAAATGTTTTGTTTGGATAGAGAAATTAAAGAGCATTTCAAATGCAAGCATTTTTTTGAAGGATTTCAATTAGCTAAATTAGTAGAAATTCAAATACCCTCAAAATAGGTGGAATTTGAAATTCTTCTCACTCAACCTCACATTCTAGATGATCCGGACGGGCACGACGACCCAGACAGACCCGACGACCCGAACGTGCCCGACGACCCGAACGTGCCCGACGACCCAGACAGGCCCGACGACCCAAACGGGCCCGACGACCCAGACAGGCCCGACGACCTGGACAGGCTCGACGACCCAGACGGGCCCGACGACCCGGACGGGCTTGACGACCCAAACGGGCCCGATGACCCAGACAGGTCTGATGACCCAAACGGGCCCGATGATCCAGACGAGCCCAATGATCCGGATAGACCCGACGATCCAGACGAGCCCGATGACTCGTACGGGCCAGACTGTCCGGACGGACCCGACGGTTTGAAAGGGCCCGTACGAATTGTTGAGCCTTTTCGAGTCTCGGGCTCGTCTAGGTCGTCGGGTTTGTTTGGGTTGTCGGACGTGTCCAAGTCGTCGGGCCCATCCGAGTCATCGGGCCTATCTTGGTCCTCAGGCCCATCCTAGTCGTCGGACCCCTCCGGGTCTTTTGGTCCGTTTGGGTGTACGGGCCCGTTCGGGTCATTGAACCTGTCCAGGTATTCGGACCCGTCTGGGTATTTGACCCCGTCCGGGTATTCGGCCCTGTCCGGATTGTTGGGCTTGTTTAACTCGTCGGGCCCGTCCAGGTCGTCGAGCCCGTTCAAGTCGTCGGACCCGTTTAGAGCATTTGGCCAATGACCTAGACGGGCTTGACTGAGCCATATTGACGAACTTGACGGCACAATCGTGCAGTATGGGTCGTCAGGCCTCTAGATCATCGGGCCACTCAGCCTGTCTAGGCTTCCCAATCGGTCCAGTTCGGGTGGGTCATCGGGTCTAACCAATCTGGTTGCGTAGTTGGGTCTGCCCGACCCATCTGGGTTGTCGAGCATGTTTCCAAATTTATCATGAACTCAAAACATAATTAAGCGTAAAATAAATATTGTTAAAATTAATTTTATCTCATAATAAATTCAAATTTTGTTTCCAAACAAGAAATTGAAATATAAGGTATTTTAATTTCCTTATCCAAACAAGGTATTTAAAAAATGAATGGATTAATTACAAGCAATTCAAATACAGATCATTTCAATTTCTAAGCATTGTTGAAATGCTCTATCCAAACACAAGGTAAGGGAATGATAAGATGAAAAATACATTATAGATATAAGAAAACTTTTCAAATACCAACATAGTTAATGGTTGAGAAATAACGAAAATTGTTTTAGCGGAACAAAATAGTTCTTCAAATGAAAAAAAAATGAATAATAATAGAGTAAAGAAAATGAATTTTTTTTTATATTACCTAGTAAATGAAAGGTTTATGTTATTAAATGTAACATCCCAATTAAATGGATAAAATCAATTTAAATAAAACGTCGCATATAACAATATTCAGAGAATGCGGAAAACTGGAAAATGAAGTACACAGTATCCAAACATGACCAAAAAGGGAAGAAGGCTCCACACGGCCTAAACAAGGTACAAGATCTCGTTAAGTGCGAGAGGACTACTACTACTAAACTCCCAAAAGTAATGGGTCTCCCAAGTGAGTCTGATAGGCGCCCAAGATTCATCAAACCGCAGCATCTCCATTATTATTACCACTGCCGGAAGTTCTCACATCTGCTCACATCAACAAGGTTGATGATCATCACGAAGGAGGAAACCACACAAGACACACAAGCAAGCGAAAGGGTAAGCTAGTGAAGAAATCATCATATCATACACTCAATATACAATTTAAATATTCAAACATACATAGCAGACATCCACATATGAGGTACCAAACCATATAAAACACCAAGACTTGACTATCCGGATAAGCTTAATGAGGTACCACCACGAGATAGTGGAATTACGTCCTAGCAGTGAGGCGTCACCGCGAGGCCTTCGCGGAATTATACCCTTACAAGAGGCACCACCACGTGGCCTTCGTGGAATTATGTCCTGGCCTTGAGGCACCACCATGATACCCTCGTGGAATTAAAACCTGGTCTCGAGGCACCACCGAGAACCCTCACCTCGAGGTTCATGGAATTAGGTCCTATCGCTGAGGCACCACCGGGGACTCCCCTTAGAAGGGCCCACAGAATTACGTCCATAAGATGAGGCACCACCACGAGCCCCGCTACAAGGGTCATGGAATTATGTCCTACATAAACCTTACTCATACATTATCAATCAGTCATGAAGTTCTTACACATACCATTAACATGTCATTTAGTATGGGTGATCAACCATCAAATATATCTCATGCCAAGCTCATTTCCAATTCATTTATTCTCCCCCATACATACATAGTACATGCATATCCACCCCCATTTGTACATAATAAGTCAATGAACCAGCCAATCAAACAACCATCAACATTCATGAAATAAAGCATAGCAAAAACCCAAAAGAGGTCTCGCTCAAGCTGGAGTCCTCGCTCAGGCGAGAAGAGTGCTCTCGCTCAAGCAGTAGACTCTCACTTAGGCGAGACTGCAATAGTGGCTCCTGGAGAATTTCGCGAGCTCTCGCTTAGGCGAGGCTGTCTCGCCTGAGCGAGACAGTTCGTAGCTCTAAACACAGCCCCTCGCCTGGGCGAGCGCTCGAGTAGAAAAATTGGGCGAGTTCCTGTTATTCTCGCCTGGGCGAGGTGAGCTCGCCTGGGTGAGTATATCAGTACTCACCACTGAACCACGCGTATTCAATGAGGGACTCACTCACAACAACACCCAAAGCATTTTCGTACCATCAAAACAACATACTATCACTAAAACGCGAAACAAGACCAAAGTACACCAACAGTGAATCAAAAGCATGAAGTCTAGCTTCCCTTACCTGGAATAAGCTATCCAAGACTCCCAACCCCGAATAGCGAGCACAACAGCTACGAGTTTATCTTAATGAACTAGAGATTAGAGAAACAGAGCGAAACTGGGATTAATAAGGGAACCTCTGTCGAAACCCTGACAATAAAGCTAGAATGAGGAGAGAACGTTTGGGCGGTTAACTTACTTGGAACAACTGGTCCTCCTAGCTCGACGTACTGTGAGAGTAAAGCCCTAGCAGAGGCGGCAACAGCAGCTCAAGGAATGCGGGAATCTGTTTTACGCAAAATGAGCACAAGAATTAGGGTTTGGGCAGATTTAGGTATGTTTTCCCCCTTTTTGGGCCAGCCCTAAGACCCAAATGGTTAGGGGCAGCCTTAAGAAAAGGGCAGCACAAAAAGTGGGCCTTACATTAAACACTTAAATTGAGAGTGTTAAACATTCTCATGTGAAAAGAAAATATACAATAAATAAAAATATTTAAAAAGAATAGAAATATTTGAATGTGAGACATAAAAAATATGTAATTGACATACATCATTTGAACATAATTGCATAAAGGTTATGATAAAGATAAAAAATACATTAGAGATACAAATGAATTTCATGACAAACCAAATAATTAGAAGAAATAAAAAATAAAAAATAGAAAGTGTAATAGCATAAACCCCAATCATACTTTATTAAATACGAATATTTTAATAATTTAAATAGAACGGAGATATGGTGGAGACAAGTATTATGAGGGGTATGGGACAGAGATGAGGTAGATTTGTACATTCTTATATACCTTCTCATACCTAATTGAAAAAGTCGGAGATTCTCCATACCCATACCGAATCAATATGGGAATTCTCTATTAAAACAAGGACGAATTCGGACAATATCCACATAATGAATTTATTTGTCATCCCTAGTTTTTGCCCCACTCTCTTGCCATTTCTACCCCTAGTTGAGTATGTACACAAATGATATCGATAATAATGAAAGAGAATCAAATGAATTATAATCGATGCTCCTATATTATAAGCTTAAAACTTCTAAAATAAACTGCTTTTACATTAAAACAATATTTTGGAGACGTTATGTTTAGAAGTACTAGTTAAATAAAACTAACATTTTCAAAACTCCAAACAGTTACAAATAAATAGAGTATTCAGTATTTAATGTTTTGAACATTTAATATTGTGCATTAAATATTTTATAAACTAATAAATGATTTTAACATTTAGTATACGGTAACATTTTTTCTATCCACATAATTAAAATAAAATATATTAATTCTTACTGTTATATAAATAAATATTTAAAATTCATAATTAATTGGAAAGTTGATAATTAATAGTTTAATTATTATTCTATCTACATAAATGAATATTATTAGACATCATATTAAGAAAGAAAGAAATAAGTCAAAGAGTATATTTGAATAAATAAAATTATGTTTTCAGCAGCATTTACATTTTCAGGGAAATTTAAAACTACACTTTAAGAAAATCACTTAACAATTTATATCATTAATTAAATAATTATATTTATACCATAATAATCAATATAAATAAAATAAGATTATATTAAATTATTAAGAAGTATGTTAAATATATGGAATGTCTACCTATTATTGATTTTTTTTATGGTGTTCAATGTATTGATTCAAAAACTGAAAATTTCTAATTCAATTTTTAACTATTATATTAATGAAATCCCGCTATTAAAAATAATAATATCCTATTTTATTGACAATAAAAGTTTAACAATAAATTATTTAAATAAAAAAAATTAAAGTAATAATACACGAACACTTTCATTTTATCTATATTTATTATACATTTTTTTTTCTTTTTATAACATCAAATTTTAAATATTTAATGAAATATTTTTTTTATATAAAAATTCAACTAAAAGCACTTAAATTAGTAAGATTACTAAAAGTCAATTAATTTTTCTTATTTTTATGTATTTATTCGGCGGTGATGTAAGTGTTTTTCCGTTAACTAGTTGGTGTTTTTTGCGTGAAGACTGAAGAGCTTCTTACTGAGCATAGTAGTCGACCGTTTCCAATCAGGTACACATTCTTCAAATAACTAGCACTTAGCTAAAAACCATGATAAAACCTTATTCCTATCACATAGTTCCTTTTGCAGGGTACAGTGGAACCAAAGAGAAATAGATGTTGAAGGACAAGTTCCTTCTTCGTTTTGGAAGTAATCCTGTGCGGATTGCGGCTTTCTGCTTCAAGAACCTCAGGAAAATTCAGGTCCTTGATACCGACATTTCTTCTGCTGTTGGTTAGTCTTCTCTTTCTCTCTCTCATTCTTTACGTGATAAAATTGCAAATGCTTTCTGTCTTACTTCCAAAGACATCCAAAATTTTGGTTGGCTTGTTTCGTTTTTCATCGATATAAATGAAATTCTGTTTTTTTTTTCTGTTGTTGTTACTGTTGTGTTTTTGTTCCATGAGTGGTTATGGCGGCTTAAAATTTTATTTGTTTATGTTCTTTTGTATTTGTGAGTAGTTTGGGGAATGGTTGGAAAAGGGGCAGTTTTAGCTGAGGTTAGTTTCAAAATTGTGGATGCAGCTCTGCTGGCCGGGGAAAATTAGTGTTGGAAAACAGTTTTTGTTTTTGTAGTTTTCAATTATTTATTGCTTCCAAGATACCCTTTGGCTTTTGGTTTAGCAGAATGGTGTTAACCCTGTTGGCAAAACACTTAAACGTTAAGGTAAATACAATGAAGCTTCTGCGACTTTAGCGCTTTCTTTAACATACAATTTTAATAATTGTGTGCAATTTACATGTCTATTATATATATATATGAAGCGATTATCCTAATCATAATCATTTTTGTGTGGAAGTTATTGGCATTGGATTCAATTTTAAGGAGAATAAATAGTGACAATGATGAATGTGGTTGCGGTCACATTGATTGAAAGTTGAAAAGAAAATCCGTTTTGGTGAAATGAGTCTGATTTGTACTGATAGTATGTTATTGTACATATATGTGAGAAGAAGTTAACAGTAGCCTAGTAGGGTGTCAAATTCTAACAGAAAGAAAGACAGCTAACAGTGATCTAAACTACAATCATATACGTGCATAGATAGAGGTTGCAGAAGTGCTATTTGATACTTGTATCAGCAACATTGTCAACAAGTTATCAAAAGGGGTAATGATTATAGGATGTTATGGTATATTTCCTATGTAGTTAAAAATGGAGACGAAAATTCATTAATCAGTTTTTGCTGGAGGGATAGTAGCAGACCAAATCAAATTTCCTCAGCCATTTGGCTCTCCGAACAATAATAGATATCGACTACATTTTGTCTTTGACAATATTATTTTAGGACATAAACTACTAGTTTTGTTAACTTCAATGATCAATTAGCTGATATATTAACTAATCTCCTGTGAGGGCCGTGGGTTGATTTTGTCTCATAAGCTTGGTGTCGGTAGCATACATAATCCAGCTTTAGGGAGTGCATAAACTTGATTTTATTTACATTTAACTTCTGCTAATTCTGTAGCCATTCATGATGGTTTTTTTAATCCTGTTGATTATGTGTGGAGTTGTATATTTGCCAAGGGGAAAGGTCTTGGGGCCAAGGGACCCTGTGTTATTTGTTTAAATATTTAGAATTTTAATTTTTCTTCACTGGGTTAAATATTAAAAATGCTTTCGCTAATAAATTTTATTTGCTCTAGTAAACTGGTTAAGAGGTTTGTAAGAACACTTTTATATGGATCATGTTTGATGGTGCTTGGTCCTGTTACTCCCAAAAATTGTTAATAATTTTCTTGTTTCTGTTTATAATCCACTTGTGAAATCCAGATTAACTTTATGCTAATGTTTCTCCATTTTTTTTATCTTCTTTGCCTTCTGCAGACAAGATTTTGCAAGATGAAATGGATGTTGTATCCTATAGAGTGCTAGGTTATCTTCTTCTTGGCATTGTCAGAATATACTCTAGAAAGGTTGAATATGTACTTGATGATTGCAATGAGATGCTCATTAAATTTAATAAATTTGTGGACAATAGAGAAGACTTTGCCCATGTGGAAACCTTGCGTATGTCTATTAGTATACCTGAGAGATTACAGTTGGATGCTTTTGAGTTAGATGTACTTGAAGATACTGGCAAGTAAGGTTTTACTAGATTATAACATACAAATTTACATGCTTTTGGAATTTTATTTTAGTTTTGAGAATTTCATTACTTATCTTCTTCTAATGTTTCAGAGACCATACTGCTCTTCCAGAAGAAATTACTATCAAAGACAAAGGTACTAAAATTCTTTCACTATTTTACTTTTATAGTAAATTTAATTTTATCCTATTTTTTTGAGTAATATATGCTGTGAAATGCAACAGAGGTTGTGTGTAAAACTGGGGAATTTGGGCTGTTTTCTCAAGAGAAGGTATGCATTCCATAGTTCTTCATAGTGTCAAATTGTAGTGTCTCAATTCTTTAAGCCTTACCTCAATAATGTTTATTCTTTTTTATCCATGCAATTATTTTTGTTTCTGTTTGTCTTGGATTGTTCACTAATATATTGTCTAATAAATGCTTTTCCATGATTATATTGGTCTGTTTCTGTTGGATTCAAGAAATAAACACATTTAATTCTAGATAAACTATATAATCATCTTATTGTATTTAGTTAAGATTTTGGTATAAAAATCAACAAATACCGGTTTCCCTAAAATAGATCTCTTTCAAAACACCAAAACCAACAACCTCACCCCTTTATTGCCTTGTGGAAGTTGTCAAACTATAACTGGCACACCATTGCATAAAAGTGCTTTGCTCGAAATTAATGTAAAAATAACTTCCTAATTCAGAGGTATAACTGCCTAATTTTTGTTTTGGCCTATCAATGCCTTATGTTACACAAGAAGCCTTACACCAAGTACTGAAATAAAGCAATTGTTCCTAGCAACTCAGCTATGAATTTGGTCCCAACAATTCAACCTTTTTATCTTCATCTCCCAAAATAAGCATTCTTAAAGTTTTTTCATGATACCCATGATGTGGCCATAATAATGGTTGGTCACATTGAAAACGATCAACTTCTTTCTTTCTAACATTTTCTCAATTTAAATGCCTAGTGCTGTAGGTTTTGAACAATGAATTAATTTTTTTTAATTACCACTAGTATAACTTCTTCCCAGTTCCCATTTTATCTCTATCAGGTTTAACCCTTTTTAAAGAAACAAAATGTTGTTCTCGAGCTCAATTTGGACACAAAATTCTGGTTATAACAGCCCAGACCCAGTGTTCTGGTTCTAAACCACATTTCATTTTTTTTTTCTCTAAGCCTAACATTATAAATATAAAATTTATTGTTTATCTGTTTGTCTAAATGATTGACAATGGGCACAATTTGTTGATAATGAGTCCTCAATTTTCTTCTACATACTAATCACATTCAAATCATTCATAAAATAATCCTAAAGTCAATTCTGCTGTAATTTGGGTTAATTGGACCAATGAACATTATAAATTCCTGCTCAAACTCCTACACACAATTTGTTTGATTGCAAGGTTGGTAATTGTTCATAGGGATTTTCTGTTCCATTACTAGAAAACCTATTCAATGATTCCACTTTGAAAACCTCCAATGTTGATAGAGCCCAGGAACAAGGGTCAGCTGGAGACCAATTGTTGGGTCAACACATCCCAAGGTTTCGGAAACTTTACTCCAGAAAGAAGGAAACCTGGCAATCAGCAGCAGAGGTTGTAGTTGTTCACAGTGGAGTGCTGATTGTAGCAGAGGGAAAAAAAATGGTGTGGCTCATAGAGTGCGGATAGCAAGATGAATTGTGAGTGAAATGGCTTGGTACCTACAGTTATAGGAGCTGAGAGGTTTGTTCTTGTGATTTCTAACTATACAAATACTTGTTCTTCCACATTTTTGGCATTCTGGTCTGTGTGAGTTTAATGCTAGTGTTTGGGTTAGTTTGTGTAATTGAAGGCTTCCAGATCTAGTCCAGTTTATATTAGTCCCTTCCATACAAATCAAGCCCATGGACAATTTGAGTTCTGGTTTAGTCTTTTGCTTTTCAAAAAGGCCATGGTTATAAATATAATTAATTAAAAACTTTTCAACCCTGGCTTGCTACCTAACAGGATCTTGCCCATGAAAATTGGGTATTTCACTTTCCACTCTTTCTTTTTAAAAGCATTTGAATCCCCATCTTCAAGGCTAGATGAGTGACCAATGACATGACCTTGATTATGTAGTTGACTAGTTCTGGAATGGTTAAAACATCTTCCATGGTGTTTTTCCATTGATTGGCCTTTTGTTCTAGGCCAAAATCCTCCAAATTATTTGGATAGTGTCTCCTATTATTTCCTTTTTCTTGGGTATTTATATTTGTAGAATAAACTATTTAGTCTGTATTCTAATATTTATGTTGGAAGTTCCACGTCAACTGGAGATAAGGTTAATTTAAAGTATATATGTGGGTGTAAATCTCACTTTACAAGTCGGTTTTGTAAAGTTGAGTTAGGTTTAAAGTCCACTTCTTAATATGGTATCAGAGTCATGGGTTAGAGTTTATCCTAACGAAATTTGATATTTGTTGGGTATATTGTTCCACCCGCTATCGGGTCGCTATCGAACCACCCATTAATGTCTAGTCTCATGTTCGAGATGTATATACCTCGGCGTGAAGGGGTGTTGGAAGTCGCACATCATTTGGCTTAAAGTCCACTTCTTGACAATTTAAAAGAGGGGTCATTTGCTTCATGCTATCCTGCCATCCTGCTTGCCATTTTCAGAGCTAGCTGCCATGCACTACTGTCAAATATGATAACAATTCAAGCATCAACAAATACATGGTTTCTTCTCAGCAAAGAGTTTTCACCTTGAAACTTCAAAATGACAATCTGATGCGTCAATTGCCAACAACACTACAAGGATCATGCATGTAACTGTGAGATCTAAAATTCATATAAAAATAGAAACCTAATAACATAATACAACCCTATAGCAGCCTAATTTAAAATTTGACCTATTATCTATCATTGGTTGGCAATCACATGCTGGTTAATAAGTAATTTCGCTTATGGAGTTCCACTTAGGGATTTAATTGATTATGTAACGCGAGTAATGTATAACATAGATACTGTTTTGCTTCGGCTTTACCTTAAAGCTTAAACTTTTAGGTGAATTATTCCATTACATTCATATGAGAAAGTTATCTCAGTTTTTAATTCTATTGAATCTGTTTCTTTTTGTTTTTTTATTTTGTTTTTTATCTTTCTTGTTACAGATTTTCTCCAAATAGTATTAAAATGAAATCAAGGCAGATAATATTTAATGAAAATTTGTTTGGAACATGTATGGAAAAAATATAGGGCATAAATTTGTCCCAAATAACTGGATTACCAACAAAGTTAATTGGGGAATATGATCCTGAGTGATAAAATTGTACAATGATTGTAGATTATATTTAATCATAAATGTTTGAAATGATATGCAAGGTTAGGGTGACAAAGGGAGTTGACCTGCCAAAATATGTTTTATTTTGAATGGAATTGGTAATAATTTGGTATATTGTATCATATACATATATATGTGTGTGTATGTATCTATGTATGGTGTTAATAAATATAATTAATTAAAACCGTACTGTAAATTAAATTAATATTAAAAGGAAATAACATTCTTAAATATTGGTGGATTAAGCAACTCAACCGACCTTGACTTGGTGGGTTGGCGTGCTTGTACGTTGAATCATCTAAGCAACTCCACTAATTTTGATAGATTGACTAGTCTAGTTCTACCGCTTTGTCGCCATCCATGCAAGATGTTTTATGCCAATTTGAATCATTTCATTGACCAAATGAGCTAGTTACATTAAATTTCACCTTAATTGTAGCCATAATATGTTATAGGCGTATTGATGGAAGACATTTTCATATACTTGATAGTGTTAAATTTACTTCAAACACAAAGAGCAAACCCTTGTGTTATTTTCTTGATTCTGCACATACTAAATGCCTTTTACTATGCAGTTTGAGGAGTTTGATGACAGCGAAAATACCTGCTCTTCTGATCGCGATAAAGTGGGAAAGTATGTTGACCAAACTTATGAAAATATTATTTTATTTCTTCTGTCATGACATGTTGCTGATTATAATTTGGATTGTTCTGTATATTCTTCAATGAACTTATTTGATTGTGCAATATACCTTGCAGTGCTCATCTAACTCAACTGTTGAGTATGATGGGTATTAAAGTTGATCCACTTAGTCCAGTTGGTTTACGAGAAGGCAGCATGTTTTCTCTAAAGGAGCCAATGAACTTGGAAAGTGTTTTAATGGTAGAAGGACGACTAGAGAAAGAATTTGCTGGTCAAGATCAACAAATTGTTGAAGATCAGACAAGTAAAGATGTAGTATCAAGTGAAGATGAAATGCATGAAGACAGTAGTAGAATCTCTCAAGATGAATATACGGATATCAGTATATTCTGTGGGAGAGAGGAGGAACATGTGTCATCTATGGAAGAATATATCAAATCTTGTCAAGTTGACGCCGTCCAGAGTTCTGTCAAGGAAACATTAAGCTCGTTTTGCAACATGAGTGAGGAAATTATTGAAGTTCTTGAAGCCAGAAGTTTGGAAGAAAGTACAGAAAAGACTGAGGATAATATACACCAAGAAAAAGAATGTGTGCCCCATGTCAATTCATCTGTTACCAATGACATCCATGAAGAGCTCATTGAAGGGTCTGCTGAAAAGTGTGATAACAAAGGAAAATTAGGGTTTCAAGAAAAGGTTTCAGTTGAAGATGAAAGGCTTAGTTTTACTCTATCGAAAACAAAAAATCTAGATGTAACTCATGTGTCTAAGTTTCAAGATGATTCCGTTGGAAGGCCAAAACGAGGTTCATGAAACCATTATTCTTCTTAGGCCTTGAAAATGCAACTGCTGATTAATTTTCTGTCTTTGTTTTCAGCATTTGGATTCTTCAAATTTTTTTTCTTAAAATTCTATTTTGGCAGGTGCTACTACGCCAGAGTCAATGCTTATTTCTACACCAGCTGTGAGAGACCGCTCACATTTCTCAAAGAAAAGAAGAGCTGTTATTGATCAAAAAAGAACTGTCCTACCAAACAAGTATGTGATAATAAGGTCCTTTTAAATTATTCTTTTTTCTAGATATTCAAATATTCAATGCTTTTTTACCTTGCTTCCTTGTGCACTAGACTGGTGGTAAAGGATTGTTCCATGTATCTAGAGTTTGAAGCTGTAATCTAAGTAATAAACTATGATTTCTTCCAAATATTAGTATAATATGTCCATTCACATTGTAATAAATAAATGTGTCACAAGTATATGACGTTTGTATTTTACCTAACAGAAAATTTGCTCACTGTTAGAGTGGTGTGGGAAAATCCATTTAGTTATTTAGGAAATATTTTGAATATAGTTGTTACCATAAAATTAGGCCGCCCATTTACTTCAATTTCTTACTCTTATAGGAAAACCCTCCAATCATTGGTTTTGTTTCTTTCCTTTTCCTATAATTATTTATGTGTAGTTCATGTGATCTTGTAAATGAATTAACAGTTATTCCACTCACGATAATTTTAATTCAATTCTTATTTCAATGTGCAAGTCTTTTCGTTATTCTCAACTGAATGTTACATCTTGAACCATTTCAGGGTAATTACAAAGATATTATGCACTGCAGAATCCATAGTTCGTAAACGAAGAAAATACCGTCGTACTTCACTTACTTGGAAAAGAGAATCTCTCATTTCCTTTCATCCTGATAGATTCTTTGAGCCCTTGCTTCCTTGTAAGTTTAGTTTTATCACTTCTCTTTTTGTTTGTAAACTCTTCTATCTTTACTGATCTTGGTTTTCTCCAGGTTGTTCCTCAAAGCTTCAACTTCTATTCTCTAGAAAGAAAATGAAATTACCCGATTCCCTCAAGATTGTGGAAGCTTCAGGGAACCTACACTTGCAAGAGTCTCCAACTATTGCCACTCCTCTAAGCCCTCCTCATAATGATATACCAATTGTTCCAGAGACTCTTTCTTTGAGTACAAATGAAAATGAGTTTCCTAGTCTGTTGGATGAGGTAAAGAATAACTATAAAGAAAACCATATTATATGAAAAAGGGTGAAGATTGTTAGAATATATGAAAATATGCAATATTATCTTTGATTATGTCTTATATATCCTTTACAATTAGTTTCCTCCAAATTATCTCTTAGGATTTTATTTTTTTACCATTTGTTTAGCATTATGATTTGTAGTCTAGGATTTATGATTTTCTCCAAAACTGAGTTATTACTCTAGGTTTTAAATTCTATATTATCCTTTAGGATTAGTTTCGTCCATATTATCTCTTAGATTTCTATTTCCTTCCCATTTATTATTTAGTAGTACACCGGGTTTTATTATATCTTATTGTTACACATCACAATACTTGAGTATATTATTTATAGTTTCTACTTTTATTTTCAGTTTCCTTACTTTATAACCTAAAACCTTATATTTTCAACATGACATCGTAGCTATTTCATCTTTATGTCCTATCTGGCTAGTGCCAACAATCCATTGTTGATGCTGGTATTTTTGTTTATTTGTTTTTTCCCCTTAGCCCTGCAGCAATTTTTTCGTAGGCACCTTGAAACAGATATGAGAAAACAAGACAAAGAAGAAGCAGATATAAACTCACAAAACTAAATTATTCACTATCAGCTGAAAAAGCCAACGTTTACAACGGAAAAGGCTTCCTTTTCACACAGGGTATTTCTTGTCACAAGTCAAAGATGCTCAATACAAAAAGAAGACCCCTAACACCTCCCAAAGGGAAACTGTTTATAGACTTTCTCAGAAATTCTCTCCCCCAAAACAACTAACCGCATAACTCCCTTTTATTTCTAAATTTCCTTCTATAATGCACATTCCAATTTCTCATTATTTCCCTGCCTAACAGATTCCTAATCGTTCCATTTCCTCTGGTCCTTTAATGAAGTTTTTGTCATCCAATAAAATAACTTTTTTACTGTCATAAAAATATAAAATATGTTAAACGTGATGTTTTTATGAATCAAAGCTAATTTCCTCTCTCACTGTCGAATAAAAAAGTCTCACTCCATTAAATCTCTTTGCTGAAGAAAAAGAAAAAAAAAATCGCCAATCGGCTTTAGCAGATGTACATGTGAGACTGCATTTCTTGGAATGTTAGGCTTCTTGAGTATATCTATTTTTTTAATGAAAAAGCCCCACTTTACTTTTGCTTTTATTTCCTCCATATTTTTATTCAATGATCTAATTGATGTATCCATGCATTTATTTTGTTTATATCAGGAAATAAATTCATTTGGAACAGATAATGCAAAAAGTGAGATCTCTTGTAAATCTCCGTCTATAAATTGTTATAATTCCTGTTGAATTCAATGTTTTGCAAATCATTTGGAACATGATGTCTTTATTTATTTTCTCTACAGTAGTTGGGTGGTCTGATCGAACCAGGTGAGATGGTTGGCTTTTGGAATACCAATAGTTCAAATGTTGTTTTGAGATTGATGGATGATGGTGTTCTTTGATGATGTTCAGATATGTAGCAAGCTACTTGCATCAGAGTTTTCTACCTGCAAGGAATCAGAAAGAGGAGACTGTGCTAAACTTCTCAAAAGTTTTTGGAGGCCTAGCCCGGAAAGAAGGGGCAAGGCTATTTTATGAAGTACTGGTATGTTAAACTTTTTGTTTCAAGATTATGTTCATGCTTATGAAAAGTTTGGTGACTACTTTTCTTATATCAACCTTCTTTCGTCATTTTCTGCAGAAATCTGAATTGTGTTTTCTTGTCTTTACTACCCTTCTTTTTCGGTAGATGACATTCTTTTCAACTTTACAGGATGAAAATGTGTTCTTAATATTTGTCAACTCTACTTTTTTTTCTGGGATTAAGTATGTTTTTAGTCCTTGAACTTTGAGTGAAAATTGAAATTTGTCCCTATCTGAAACTTCGATACATTTTGGTCCTTAAACTTTAAAAATAAATTAATATAGTTCTTTTAACCCAATTATATTAACTTTTTTTTACAAGTCGAATGCATTTTCCAAAAAATATTGAACCGGGAATGTGTCAAACGATGTAAACAACTCCGATGCTAACATGAAATGCGTTCGACATGTAAAAAAAATAATGTAATTGGGTTAAAAGGACTATATTTATTCATTTTTAAAGTTTAGGGATCAAAATGTATTGAAGTTTCGGACATACGAATTTCAATTTTGAGTCAAAGTTGAAAGACTAAAAATATACTTAATCTTTTTTTCTGAGTGATGATAATAGGAAAAAGTACATTGTAGTCCATTTAGTTTGTGATAGAATAATCATGTACTTTCAATAACTTTTTTTAGGCCTTCACCCTTTCATTTAATTAGGGGCGGATCTTCTGAGGATAGGGAAGGGCCATGGCCCCTCCAAAATTTTGAAAATTTTTAATTATATATATAAATATATTTGAAATTTTTTAAATTGTAGGTATTATATTTTAGAAATTGATGAAAATTAAATTGTGTATCTATTTATTTCTTTTATAAAGCATAACAATTAATAATAGATAACAAAACATAAAATCAAATATAATAAAAAATAAAAATATTTAGGTTTAATTTATCTTTTGGTCCCTGTTTTTGTCCAAAAGCTAACCCTAGGATTATGTTAATTACACCAACAAAACAAATTATTCATACTAAGAGTTTTAATTTTAATGAAAAAGTTATTGATCTGTTTGGAGAAATTTAACAAAATTTATGGTAAAAGACCAAATTGCATCTGTTTCTCAAAAATCGGGACCAAATTAAGACAAATAACTGAAGGACCAACTTAATATTTTTAAACGAAAATATGAATCAAAAGAGTAATTAAACCAAATATTTATTAAGATAATTTTTATTTTTCTTCTCATTGTCTTTTTAGTTTTTCACAAATTATAATCATTTCTCACACTCATATCTTTTCTTGTTTTTGAAGACACAAATTCATTATTTTTGCTCTTGTTTCTCATTTATCTTATTCCTTTTTCTCATTTATCTCATGAGTTTTTTGTATATTCATTTTTAATGAATATAGAAAAAATAAATAATGTATTATGTGTTTTTTCATAATCGATTTTTAATTGTGACTTGACTATAATATTTTTTTTTATAATTACGTGTCTCAATTTTTTATTAGATTATGATAAATTATTTTTTAATATTATTTACAAAGAAGGTATATTGATAAAGAATAAAAGAATAAATTCATTTTTTAAAAGTGATAAAAAAGAAAGTATTGATGAAAACAAGATAAACCCTACTTCTTCACATATTTTGAAACCTTATACTAAAGGTCAAATTGTTAAGTTAGAGAAGCTATTTTTTGAAGCATTATACTAATAATTGAATCTAATAATCTCAAAATTATATTTCAAAATTATATTACTTTGGTCCCTCTAATACTTTTGGTCAAGATCTGCCATTGCATTTAATGGATCAACTATATTGTCTGATTGGAATGTATAACTCTAGAATGCAAGTCTAGGGAATTTATGTCTGTCCTTTTGCTCTATCTTAGCAACCATATTGAACAAATTAATCCTGTCAATAATTCAATTTAGTTATTTAGTTCAATCATTTTTTTCCCACTTGAAACAGTTAGTTGAAAGTATGAGCCTATGTGTTAGGAACAAAATCCATAAATCCTGACTTGAAAACTCTTTCACTGTTTTAACTTTTATGCGATTGCTCCAATTTGTTATAAAACCCAATAGGGTTCATAAAATATCTGGTTGCTAGTTTAGATGGAGTCCACCTATTGTAGTCCGCCTTTTGAGGTCATAGCCATGGTAGTCCGCCTATGAGACCTAATCTTCAAATATACTCAATCCCGTGCTTTTATGAGTGCTATGATATCTTACTGTGCTTATTAGCATAAGCATAATGTGTCATCTGATGTGCTCAATCCAAAGGAAATTTTAATTGCTTTAGAGATTCATCATAATCCATTAAATATTGAGCCACAACATCTACCGAAGTTTCTCCTGGTGCAAACTTAGCCGAAGAAATGCAACATGTACAAAATGAGAACAATGTCACACCCTTGGTGAGCAAGCAACTGGCCTAGGGTTCCTTGTGGCCCAAGCTAGCCCAATGGAAACCCTAATTAGGTCACACACACAAGAAGCCTAACTTCTAAGTCCAAATCTACACTATTGGGCCCAAAGTCCAAAACAAGGCCCAAACATTCTACACTATTTGGCCAAATACAAGGCTCGAAATAATAAACTTATTCTAACTATTTACATTACAATTGGTCCATGAAAATAAAAACTTGGGCCCAAAAAGCTCACATGAGGCTCAATTTTCATGTTTGTGCCTGCCATTGTTTTTGTGATTGGTCCATTGACTAGGAGTTTACCATCAACCTTAGAGACAAAAAACAACAAAAAATGGAAATCCTTACTCGAAAACTCTTTCACTGCTACAGAACAGTGTCATTGAGATGAACTTGTATTTCTTCACACACCTTCAGCAGTCACAACAGGGTAAACAATATTACCCCAAAAGGAGCACTCGCCAAATGGTTTAGTAGATTCACCAAAGTTGGAAAACATAAAGCTAAAGAAACCCCAATTTCATTTGAGGAACTATTTATTAGGTCTTTACTCTCAAACCACATAATCACTACCTGGATATAACTAATTACAATTCACCTTTCTGGAAATGTAAAAGTCATTCCTCTTCTCCGTCTTGTCCCCATTCCTAACAATGTGCATGTGTGGCACTATAAGATAATGCCAAAGCTTTCTTTCGATGCTTGAATATTCAAAGTGGAAAAATCTTTGGTAGAAATATCAGTTCATTCTTAGATTAAACTAGGATTGCAACATTTTATTTTCAGTAAATTACACATATTTATCCTGGGTTTCATTAAGTTTTCTCTGGTACTCCTCTTTTCACGCCTGCGCAACCCGTTTGTTTGAAATATATATGCTTACACACCATGTCTTCCAAGAAACACGTTATACTGTCGATACTGAATTATGAGCTCTGTTAAGAAACTTCATTGGATATTCACTGAATCACTGTAATTTTTTGCTATTTTATTTTTTTAATTTTTTGGCTATTAATGTAAGACCACAGTTACTCATGATTCATGAAATGGACCTCCTAACGAACCAAAATATGTATATGTTTTATATGAAATTGTTTTCATTTGTTTACTGTATAATGTTTTTCAGGTTCTTAAAACTACTGGCTATGTAGATGTGGAGCAAAACGAAGCTTATGGGGATATTGGAATCACTAAACTTCCAAAATTAGACCAAACTTTTTGATTCGATGATCTATTAACATATAGATATCAAAGGAGCTACAGAAATAGAAAATTGATAGGATTCTGGTGGATTTATATGTTGTAGTTTTTTTTGTAATTTATATCATTGTGTTTAATTGTACAGCTTTACTTGCCATTTTATTTTAGTCACTTTTCGAAATGGATTTCTGTCACTAGTTACACTGTACAGTGATGTCAAAGCTAGAAACTTCAATATGGCAGTGATAAGCCCGAACTTTGAATTTATCACATTTAGGCAAATGTTACTGATTATTTAAAGAAATATGATCTGTTGACACCACTTTTTAATTCACTTTTGACACCAACTGAGATGGATTTAGGGAAAACAATTTATAAGTTGTTTTAATTGGAAGATGCGTATACACAAATTTGACACGCTCCGGAATTCGGAATTGGAAGATGTGTAGTTGCATTTTGTCACTCTTGTTCTCTTTTTTCCATTCCTCACAATCATCCTTTATGTTTTCTTCTGCCATTTTTCATTTCTCTCATTTTTGTTCCTCTCACCATCATCTTTTACTTTCATACACACATAAACGCAAGGCAGAGCAGGGGATCTATTCTTAGCGCCCTATGTTGGTTTGTTATGAGTGAGTTTGTTTCCTTCATTTTTCTTTCGCATGAAACGATGCCGCTTGAAGTAGTTGGTGTTTTGCAAATCAAAATAATCCTCCAAAATGTTGTGAAGGAAGAACTCCAAAAACGGTATCAATTCAGGGATTGGTCCATTTGTGCTTTTTTCCAAAATGGTGTTTTTCTCTGCCCTTTTTGAATAGTTGCAAGAACCCACCTCAGATCTAGAATCTGGAGAAAAAAAAAAGGTTATGAGTAGCTTTCTTTCCCCTCTAATCTACCAAAATGTGATTTTTATTATTTGGTTGTTGTTGTGGTGTAATTCATAGCGTTGAATTTGCTTTTGGGGCTCACTAGTATCCATCAACGAGGATATTTGAGGAGAACTAAGGAGGTGTGGAGGTTTAACTCTTAAAAAACAACCCTTGTTGCTTGCATTATGTAACATTCTAGGTGCATATTACTTAATAAATATAATTTATTGAAATCCAATATAGTAAATAAAAGCGGGAAAGTTTAAATCTTATATCGTTGCAGTTTTATTATGTTGTGACATCTTTTCTACAAGCTCATAGTAGAGAAAAGTCTCATAAAGTTTATAACAAAATGTCTGAAATTGAAACATAGAATAAATCATTCCATAGTCTGCCCCGCTCAGTCCCTACGCATCAGCATGCTCACCTGGATTCACTTATGCTCCCACATGACAAGTCACACGATCATCGCCAAACACAAACAGAAAGGGTGAGCTGAGAAAGATAATATAATATACTTAATGAATAATAACAATCACCCCTCTCCTAATCTATCTTAGCCAATTTTTTAATTTATTGACTTCTCTATATTTGTTCCCATCACAATCTCAACCTATACGAGAAAGATCCATATACAACCATGGTCTTCAAGGATTATCATGCTCCCACGAACCTACCCACTCGTGGTCCAACCCTATGGACCTCCCCGCCCATAGTCCAACTCTACGAACTTGCCCGCTTGTAGTCCAACATGCGTGAACACCTATTATGAACCTCTCCGCTCATAGAACCCCCAAGTGTGAGCACGAAACATAAGAACCTCCCCGCTCGTATAGTACAAAAGATACGGACCTCCCTGCCCGCATCAATCACGCATCTCACATCTTCGTTACGAACCTCCCCGCTCGTAACTAATCCAACATATCCCTTACCATGCCATCAAGATCATCCATGCAAATCCATCTGCAATAGACCCTTGCCCCTGCACTATCGTCTGGTGCTGCCTAAGCGCCGCTAGGCGAAAACATGCTCTAGACCGCCTTGCAGTAACTCCCTGCCACCAAGCGCCACGCACCCAGGGACCCCTCTGATTGTGGCTTATCGCATGGCAGAGCAATCCTTACCGCTAGGTGCCACACCAGTAAGTCAAATTTCTACTGGTTTAAACAATTCAACAGGTTTCCAAGCACATCCAAATAATTGCAGTCATACACCCAGAACACCATTTCCAAATAATTACAATTCTCAAGTCACAAAATTCATCATAATAGTTTCCTAAACATCAATCATAGTAAGCACTCGTGCCTTTGAACTTGGAGGTAAATCATCCTTTAAAGTAGTCAAGTACATACTTGCAACATGTGACCCTAACAACTAGTGTTTCAATAATAAGTCCGAACATACCAACATCACAAATCATAATTATATTTTCACCATAAAGTACCACATACCAATTTAAATCTTCTTTCAACCTTGTTACAACTAATTTGTACCCAAGTGCATCATATCTACTCATGCATCAATAATACTAGTCGAACCTCTATGACTTACACATTTCATGAAAGACCTCGAATCAAACCATATTCAAAAATCCCTAACTTTCATTTTCCCACTGAGCCAACCACAAAATAGTGAGCTGGCCAACCTTCATCACCTGGCGGCATGCCAACGTTGCCAGAGGTGCATCGGGATACTGAAAATTTTCTAGAATTCCTTGAACCTGTAGAAAAACCCAAAATCCAAAAAAAAAAACTACAATTTGACTTCCCAATGCTTATGACTTGTGCACATCCCTACTAGATATTACTTATTTAAAATAAATAATTAAGAGAAAAAAAAAACATCAAACTTTTATTATTCCCAAACGCGGGAAAATTCATAAATTATTTGAGCGCTAAAACATCAATTATGGCTATATAAAAGAAATAGTCTTATTACAATTTCCAAAATTAAATAAAAATAACAGAAATCACAAATAGATTCCTAGCTCGAATCCTAAGCTAGCCCCTCTATCCATCCAAGTGTTACCAGCATTACCTGTATTATCAACTGCTCCCGTGTAAAGAATTACACGATCATCGCCAAACACAAACAGAAAAGGTGAGCTTAACAATAAAAGAATACACATCAATTAAATAATATATAAACACCCAATAATATTATTATAGTTAGACCTTGGCTAAGACCTTTAACCCCAAGGCCTTTCAACCTTCCCACACACAACATAATTAGCCATGGACTCAAGATTCATGATGCTCACACGAACCTGTCCGCTCGTGATCTTGCCTCTACAAACCTCCCCGCTCGTAGTCCTACTCTACGGACCTACCCGTCCAACCCATGTGATCCACCAGCCACGTACCTCCCCGCACGCAGCATCTCTCAAATATGAGCACTGAACATACGAACCTACCTCGCTCGTATACTCACATGAGAGTAACTAGGTATGAACCTCCCCGCTCATACCATCACATGTTAACCACCATCCATGAACCTACCCGCTCATGGCACAACATCTCCTGGTCCACGTTCGCATCAATGCATACAAACAACACACACAATCTACACTAAACTCGCTTGGGCTAGAAGCCTTAGCTTAAGCGACCAGGCCTGTCTCGCTTTGGCTAAGCTTTCTCGCCTGAGTGAGTGTGCTACCATGGCTTACTTGTGAAGTCTCACTTAGGCGAGCTCATCTCGTTTGGGCGAGATCTCCCTTAGCTCAACAGAAACATCTTTAGCCTAGGAGGCGAGACAACAAAACACACACTCATTAGTCGCGATTCCTCGCTTAGGCGAGTATCTCTCGCATGAGCGAGGTACTCTGTCGCTCAAACCATGGGCCATTCGCCTGAGCGAGTCCCTCGAGCCCAACCTCCAAACTTATCGATTTCTCGCCTAGGCAAGATACTCTCGCCTGAGCGAGCTACTCGAACAAAACCAGATTTTGAGTCTCTGCTATTTTCGCCTAGGCGACCCTCACTCGCCTGAGCGAGAATATCAGACGTCTCCTCTGTTTATGCAAAAAAACACCAGAAAACCATACCCAAACCACAATCAATCATTACCAAACAACCCAAAACAATGCACAATTCATATGGACCTTATTTAGACTCAATTTGACCACAAATTTTGAGATTGAACATAACATATTCATAAACCCAAATAATACCTCTATCATATTCATCCAGGGTATAAGGTATTGTTCAATAAACATCCAAATAACAATATTTCCAATTCATAACACATAGGCACGAGAATTCATGGCAAGCAAGCATAAAATTTTGAGAATAGAACTCCTAATCATCTACATAACCTAATACACGAAAATAACTCCCCTTACCTGGAAATCCTTGCTTCAAATGGTTGTCTAACCTTGGCTTTGTGATATCTAAGAATCTTCATTTGCTTTCCTAATCGAACTACAACTTTTCTCTCAATCCCAAATTCACCTTTCCACTCAGAATTCGTGCTCCCTTCCCACTCTAGGTTTCAAACTTCAAAAACCCTCCTAATTGCCTAAATCTCCCCTTTTATATGGCTCCTAATTGTGGTAAAAAGAAATAAAACGAAAAATGGCCTTTTTACTGTCTATTATTACCTTTCAGGCCATTATGGGCTGTTTTTCCCATCTCCCTTGGTTGCCCGCCTCTAGGGTTTTCCCACCCTTTCACATTCAGGCCACAATTATATTAGCAAAAAAATAAAGAATTCAATTTCATTTTCAACAAGGTTTGAACACACAACCATGAAATCACAAATCAACTGCACAACCAACTCAACCAATCATGTTTTATGATAATTCCTATAATTCTATAATTATGTCCTCACTAAACATAATCATTCATATTATAAAAATTAATAATAAATCAAACAACACATAAATGGCATACATAGGACTCGAACCTAAGTCCTCTCACAAAAACTAAGTACTTTCAACCAATTGAGCTAGTACTTTTCCACGTCACAACAATTAACATTAAATGTCATAAAGGCTTCTACTACCCACATTTATTAAATAATTATTTATTTAATTATTTAATTTTCTCGGGTCTTACAACTTGCATCCAAGCACATATCCCCCAAACACTTATATTCAGTCAATGCATATAAACCATTCATACTCAATTTCCATAGTAACATATTCCTATCTCACATTCATTTCACAAACCCTAAAAGACTCATGATCATCTCAAAATTCCAAGTCATAAAATTAGATACAAGGTAGTTATTATCAACCAATCGCAGAGTCTCCAGAATTTAAGAATCCAAACACATAATGAAAAATACTAGACAACGAATGCAACTGCATCATTGCAGTGCCTATTGTCTGGCAGAAGTCTATCCATCGCCAAGCGGTTCATCACCGAACCCAAAAAACCATGAGAAATGGTTGTGTCGCCTGGCAGGACCTTCTTAGCCGTCAGGCGGTTTCTGGGTAAAATTCTAGGATTACGAAAAACCACGCAAATTGGAAAAAGAATCAAACATTCAAACCAATTATCATCCAGAACAAAATTAAAGGAAGATAAAACACGTAAGGACAATTTTTAAAATGACACACATGCCACACTCTTCCCTAACTTAATAAAACCAATTTTTAAATAAAAAATAAAATGACACGTAAGCTATGTCAAAATTGAGTTTAAAAAATATGTTCAAATATCATTTTCGTTCTTTTATTTTTTTAGGGGCTACGTTTTCTTTCTATCTTTCTCCCTTTAATTTTTCTATTTTTGCTTTCTCCTTCTTTCTCGTTGCTGCCACACATAAAACAGGAAACAAGAGTTTTTATTTTATGAATCTTAGTAACAAAAAAAAAAGGAGGGATATATTCTAGTTTGAAGGCTAGGGTTAGGAGAGGAGTGTGTGATGGCTGGTTAGGGAATACACTCTAAGTTATTTAGCGTTTTGAGAGTATACAAAGGAAGGAAAGAAAGTGGCGATGCAAGGAACCGTGAGAAGCCATAGAGAAGTGAAGTGAGGCAATGAAGGAGACACTTTGGGAACGACCACTAAACCAGGTAGGGGAAGCTTGACCTTGTGTATTTAATTTTTTTTTTTTTGTAAACAATGGATGTTTTGAACTGCGATATTTAATAATCAAAATATATACTTTTACTTAAGTATGGTTTCAACGATAATATTTTTTGCTAAATGTGTATGTTTTATAACTTTCCATGACATCCCAAATTAGGGTGTTACACCACCCCTAAAATGCCCAACTGTTTTAAGACAATGACTTCACTATCATAGTAATATTCAACACTTGATACCCACGCCTAGTGGTTCCTAGGTAGTGAGTTCATGATCTCAGTAACGATTTCATGTCAAGGCTTAATGGTCACGAGTATCACAAAAATTAAAACACCACGTAATTTGCATACCAAAACTTTGATCAAGATAGTTTTTCTCAAATTAGATCCAAAACTAAATAAAAATATATTTATATCATCCATCTCCATGTTTTATACCAATTTATGTGCAATTTTATGAGATTAAATTCCTAATTGTACTCCTTAACCTAAAACATATAAAACTTCGTCTAATTCCTCAATTAAAAAAAAATCAACTAAAAAATCACATACTAAACATATTTTCATTTGACCTCATAAATTCATTTCATCTCTTCATGACAAAAATCCATCAATATCATCTAAAAACAAATATCTAAAATTAAATTCTTTTTAAAAAAGTTCTAACAATTTTTATATTTGTACTACACACATTCAATCATTCAAGCTATGCAATCCTCAATTATATATCATTCAACGAATCATCATAAATCTTTAAAAACATATTTTTGCCTTACAACATTATAACAACCTCATAATATACATAGCTTTCATTTTAGCTCCTTTAGTCCAACATTAGCAACCCAATACAATTATTGTTTAACAAAAAATGTACTTCTCACCAATTTCATCATGGTTTTATCTTTCAAAACTTAATATAGTGATGGCTTCTTCTTGTCTCCATTGAAGCTTGCATAAAGAATGGAGGCTCCATGGATGGTGTTGGATGCGGAGCATGAAGGAAAGAAGCTTAAGGTGTTTGGTTTGGTGTAGGTGAAAGGATTCTTAAGAGAGGTGAGGCCAACTCCTAAGGAAGAAGACTAGAGTAAACTAGAGAAGAGTTTACTCTAAGGTGAGCT
>Ga0214542_1001774_pt1 | contig 44673 bp, 21 predicted proteins | sample CNSS1metaG_FD_160096 | JGI IMG/M metagenome (GOLD analysis project Ga0214542, IMG submission 160096) | Root nodule microbial communities from cowpea collected in UCLA plant growth center, Los Angeles, California, USA - CNSS1 | ecosystem: Host-associated > Plants > Roots > Nodule | place: USA... | reverse complement strand
TGTGTTTTGTTTTTTTTTTTTTATTTTATATATATATATATATATATATATATATATATATATATATATATATATATATATATATATATATATATATATATATATATTATATAATCGGATGTGGACATCCGCACTAATACTGAAACGAATGTCATTTCTGTGTTGTGGATATCCACATTCGAAACCTAATTTTTTCTTTAATTTTCATTTTGAAATTTTTTTTGCTTTCATTCTTGATCCATTTGATGTAGTAAATTTATAAACATTAATATAGTATTTTTTTAATTTATTTTCAATTAATGAAACTAATTTAATTTTATAAAATTTAAAAATTATTTTTATGAAAAATTGAATACCAGATGTAGACATCCACAATAATGCTGAAATGGATGTCATTTTCGTGTTGCGGATATCCACATGCGCAACCTATTTTCTTTTGGCTTATTGATCATGATGCAGTACTATTATTTAGAAATTCCCTTTTTTTAATTAATTTTAGGTGATTATAATTTTGGAAGATTATATTTGAGTTATTTAAGTTTCTTAGATTCTAAATAAATTCTAGTCTCGTATTAGACTTGTCTTCTTTCATTCATGACATATGCGAACAAAATTATACCTCTAATTTTCCAACTCATGATATCTTTCTAACATGTGAAGATTAAATTAAGTGAGTTAGAGAAGTTGGTTTTAATTTGTGCTTGATCAATGAAGCACCAATAATCAAGAGGATGAAAGGAAGCATCAAATTTAAAATGACAAGCATAAGCTGTATGTGCAAACTTCAGACAGATTTGACACAAGAAATTAGCAAATTTGCCACCATGTCCTCTAAATGGACGGACCACCACCACGAGAGGATCCACAAAAGCTACCTCTGGAAGAATTACCTTTGGAAAACGAACCTTGTGTATAATTCAGCAACGGTCGAACTAATGTTTTTGTCTCCGTAACATATCTTTTAACGCTTATCTCTACAATTGATGGTGTGTGTTTTTTACTCTCAATAACATACAGCAATAGCATAATCAGCAAGCAAACCTTCAAGAATAGCATGTTGACGATGTCATTAGCACGATCAAGTTCAGTAAGATATATAGCTAGAACCATTGAGTTGACAACAAACTGCTACAACTTGTGTGACTTAATGGCTGGTTCAACATATTAACACCTTTGTAAATAATTGGAATCGTCTAGTTTTTCTGCAATAGAAGTCGAAAAGGAATATGTAGCCATAACACTGAGCAAGAGAACTGAGAAAGAGCAAACAATGTATTGAACAGTAAGCGTTAATGAAAGCGGAACAAGCACCGAAAACCAAACACAGTACCATTGACGAACACATCGAAACATTGTAAGGAAGTAATTGGCCAAAGAAACAACAAAATCGAACGCATACACTTCAATTACTTGTCATAAACAAGAATGATTTCAGATCGCGAATTGCGAAACCAAGACAATAACACCAAGGAACACGGTGAAGCACTAGAAGGAAGCAATTGGTCGAAGAACAAAAAAAAAACACAAACACTTCAATTAGTTGTCACGAACGAGAACGAAGCCAAATTGAAAAATGCGAAGAGGAACAAACATGTCAACCATTGTCACAAACAAGAACAGAGAGAAATGAAAAACAATAACGAACGAACAAGAAGGAAGAAGACAATAAAGAGGTGCACGAACTGAGACGAGAAGCAGAACTAAGATCATCGAAAACTTGATCTGAATACCATCTTAGTGAAAATGAAGAAAGAGAAGAGAGAAAATAATTATGAACAAATATGTGTATTATTCACATTACATGCATAATCACAAGTACACTGACTTATTTAGGAGTCATTTACGAGAAAACACTTGTACAAATACAAAGAAAACTACATAATAAACTATCAACTATAACCAACTATTTAACTATAGTATACTAAAACTAACCTTTCCATGAAAACCAGTTTAGTTAATAGTAAACGTCCAATCAATACTTAATTTTAGACAAAAGTGACTGCAATCTAAATAATTGGATGTTTCTCTTGCACTCTGATAGGATCTTGACCTTCTCCTTCACCCTCATGACACGGTGAATCTAGCCCATTAGAGAGGAAATAAAGGTGGTGTTGTGGGCAAGGGATATACGATTTAGAGGGAACAAGAATTTAAGGAAAAGATAGATAAAGCAAGTGGAGCCTGAATTGACAGAAAAATCCGTGAAGGAAGTAGATTTAGGATAGAAATTCAAAGTAGATACTGACTTCTAAATTTATCTTTACATTTCTGAATTTTCTGATCAAGTAACTCGAGTTGGTCTCTTGCTACTTTTATCAATAAAAGTCAGCTTCTATCAATATCATGGAAGCCTTTTTTTTTTAAAAGGTCCTATTCACAACAACAAAGGACTCATCAAAGCCCCATTAGACAAATGCAAGTTAATCAACATCAGTCCTGTTATTCCTTTGCATTGGAAATTAAATAATTCACATATAAGGTTCTTGGCTTCCGCCATGCACTTTAATAACCATAATTTTACAGATATAGCACATACAGCAGGGAACTTTAATATCAAGATAGAATCAGTCGGAGAATCTCTCCCGATAACTTGAACGACTTTTCTGTTTCTTCCAGACAGTGGTTCTTTTCTTCCCTAGTCCAACCCTGTTAAAAAAGGAATAACAAAAAGGTAAATTCAACACCCTAACTAAGAAAATTTGGAAGCTATCATTGTATCCTTTGCTAATTAGGTATAAGACCGCAACAGAAATAAACCTATTGATGATTCCTTAGACAATTGGAAAGAAATGCAAATAATTAAGAAAGTCAAGAAACTTACTTCAGCAACTTTATTCAATTTGTCCCTCACGTTCTGCAACAACTGGGGAAGGTCACCGTCCCATTTGTAGAACTTTAATGCCTTGTTGTCAAGTAACTGTTCAGCAACCTGTAAGATGCAGGAAGAATTTACTGATTATAGAAAGGATAAGTATTAGCCTTTATCTCGTCAGGTCATAATGAAAGCAAAATATTTAGAACATAGTGAAGCCTAAAGGATGGATGTCTAGTGTTGTAAGAACAATTTACATTTGGAGATAAACAAATTTCATCCAAAACAAAAGAAGTAGGAACCCAGATTTGTAAGAAGCTTGTTATCACTTCTTTTTCTTTGATGCTTTGTAATAAATTCAAAAAAGCATAAATTTAATCCTTACTGTTGCATTGCTTTTCAGGTTCAGGTGTATTGCGTATTTTACTTTTGAAAAGCTTATAATCAAAATGCTTCAGAAAGGGCTTTGGGCTGAGATGTCTATTGTTCTTTTAAGTGATATGGTAATTATATGTGTATGCACTCTCTAGTTTTATTGATTAAATAACACCGACATATTAATAAAATAGAACACACGGTACATATGTGCAACATTATGCAAATATCTGTATGGAAATAGCCACATGCCAGTTGATATATACCTTCTACTGGTTTCAGACATAAAACTTTGCAGACGTAAAAGAAAGATGAGATATTCCCACTTTATTAAAAACTTCATTATGTTCTCACAATCTTGGAGGAGAAATATAGAGTGGTAAACAATCCATAAGAGAGGACAAATGAGAATATATCCCCAGATATGAATGCGTCTATAAATCATATAAAACTGATGTTCCAGCCCGTAAATAGCACTCAACCAAAGATGTTCTAAAAAATTGTGACAACATAATTGAACCTCGTTAAGCATGCATGTAAATGTTTACCTTTCTCCCGATCATTCGACCACCAGCTGAATGAGCAAAGTAGATGTTGTAAAAGTGGCAAATGAATGCTTGAGGATCATTCACGGATAATTCCTTGAGATATTGTGCATAGCTAAGTCCTGGAGAAGAAGGTTCAGGAATAGTATAACCTTTCTCCTTGAACCACTCCAAATCTTCTTTCAAACTTTCAGACCTTTCCAATCCAGTATTTCTGAATTCAGCATCTACACAAGAAAGAGAAATGCATGGGACATTTAACAATTGGATTTGAACATATATACAGACATCAACATGTTAGTTGAAGCTATGGTAGATGTAATAGAATAGTAGAACCTGTATGGATCACAACAAGAAACACTCACTGAAGTAGAAAAATCATGCTCACAAAAATTGGTTACAATCAATTTATCTTCAGCATCATCAAGTCAAACGTGAACGAATCAGGCGATTCGAATGACCTTCATTCCCAAAATACTATGGATGATCGTTTGCACAAAACATTAGCAATAAAAAAAATGGGAGACCTTACGAAGATCACAATATGGGCACACAAAAGCAAAAATTAGAAATCAATGAAACGAAATAGCCAAAGACAGGAGCAGAGACTCAAACACCATAAGTAGACTCTTGAATTAAACAACAAAAAGGGCTAAGATTCACCACAACTCACTTGCTAACACTGGTTAACAAATTGAAAGAAGAAACAAAATTCTCCTTTTAATTTCTTAATAAGAGACACTGGTTAGCATTTGGCTATAAAATATAGCAACAATTATTAATTGCAACTCATGATTAGTTGGAGTTAAAACAAGCATCACATAAAACTCATGCAACTCGTAGAACAGAAAACCACAACGCAAAGACACACATCAGCCCCAAGAATGACGACCTCACAATCACCACCACATCCAAAAAAAACCCGAACCTCAAATATTTCATTAAAACGCAAACGCAAAAAACAAAAGCATTTCAGTAAAATATCGAGGGAGAAAAGCGACACTGACAAGAAGGATGAGGAGCCTCTCGAACGATGTCTTCTAACGTGTCGTAAACGACCTTACTATCCACAAGAAACTTGAGGTACCCTTCAACAGTTGGGTCCCACTTGGTAACGGCTTTCTCTTCGGGTTGTTTCACCTCCTTCTCACCCTCCCTGGCCTGGTCCCTGGTGTGCAACCTCATCGCCACGAACCTCATCTCCTCCACGAACCCCTTCGACTCCCCCTTCTTCTTCGGCGTCTCGGCCGTCGCCGCCGACACAATAACCGCCTTTCTCGGCATGGTAGCCCGGAGCCCTCGAACCCCCGCTGGTAACCCCGTTGGCAAGAAAACGGAGCGAGATTGATGAGGCGGCGACACCAAACGGGGCTTAATATACAGCAATTGGGTCTGCGACACAGCTATTAGTGACGCCATTGGAGATAGTTGAGTGCACGAAAACGTTGATGTGAAGGCGCAGCAGAAGAACGGGCACGGTACTTGTGTGAGTGAGTGTGCGTGCGATACAGAGATTAAAATAAGAGGAGTGGATGATGCAGTAATCTTCAAGAAAAAGCGATGGATCGGGAATAAGAATTATAATAAAATATAAAGAATATGAAAAAATAATAGGTGTTGATTGGTGCGAAGATAGAGTGAAGGACGATTGTCGGAGAAGTCTGGAGATTTGAACAAACAGCGAAACTTTCTATGTTCCTTCTTCTATGTGTTGGACTCTGTAGTTATCCATTGTTTTTCTTTTAAAACATCTCAAACTAATTACTGTTTCTAATTTCTTAATTATATTACTTTCAATTTCTCTCGTAACAATCTTAAACTAATATCTGTTATTATTTTCTTTGTAAAAGAAAGCAATGACCAAAATAGTATAAATAAATAACGATAATAACAACTAACTCTTTGCGATAAAACTTAATTAACCGAAACTTTTTCTAATTATATTAAATTTAGCGTCACTTAGATAAAATATATATATTGATTTTTTTTTTTATGAAATGATAATATTTTGATGAAAAATTAGTGAAATAATTTATGAAGCCATAATAATGTCTTTAAAATTATATATATGAATATTTGAGTGAAGGAGAGGTTGGTTGGTTGTCCGTTTGAAATGGACTCTAGTTGTACAAAGAATTTCACTGAGATTTTTCGTATAAACACGCAAACACACGTATTTGTTTTAATCTTATGCTTAATTGCTTTTCTTATCTCAATATTCATCTATTATATTTAATTTTTTTCACTGTGGATAAATAGTTTAATTTTTGTTTTCATTATGTATTATGTTGTGTAAATATAGGTCAAATTGGTTTCATTATGTAATTTAGTTTTTGATTTTTAAAATATAAGATATTAAAAGAACGTGTAGGAAACACTCCACCTGGGTGTCGTGAAGATGATGAACATCAAAAACCAATATTTGATCAGGGGACATAAATTTATGTATATGTTTGACATAAATTTTAGACTTTAAAACAAATCATTTGATTTTACCTCAAATAAGAGAAATCTCCTTATACAATATAACTTTCAACTAAAATTTTAATAAAAAAAAGTACAATCTAACATAAAAGTAAGCAAAACAAGAAAAAATCTAAAATATTATATACAAGTCGGAAAAGAAAGGTTGCCCACTATACTATATAACTTGAATAATCATGGTATGAAATTAAAAAGCAAAATGAAGGTTTAAACCTCTAACCTCAATTACAACATTTAACCACAATCCAATCGAGCATAACTCTCCCTAACATAAAAGCACTCACAAAGATGAAAAAAATTGCCTTTGAGGTCACCAATGTAGGGAGAAACAAGTTTCCTATAATTGTCACTTGAAAAGAGAATGAAAATATCAAAATCACAAAAAGAAAGTGATCATAGACATTATAAAGACATTTTTGTGAGACGTCCTAGGTCCGGCGTAAATTTTAAATTACTTTGGACGTAAAAATTTACATTGGATGTAAATTTTTAAATTTATGCCAAATAGAAAATCACATAAAAAAGAATTGTTTTTGATCACGTAAATTTTTAAATTCACGTCAAAGTCAAGGGATAACAAATACGAACATCTTCGACTGTGCTAATCGTCTTATTCTTATCCTTTGATTATTAAGAGAGGGAAGTGGTTGAATAAATTTGTTGATTTGGTCCAAACTCTGTCCTACCACCTCTTTGTTGTTGCTGCCTAAATAGTAGGCAGTGGCGGATCTTGATAGAAAATTTTGAAGGGACCAAAATAATATACTCAAATTTTATATATTTAATCATTGTCACTAATATAACAAAAGTATATATAATTTAGTATATTGAGATCTTGTTGTATATTTTTCCTTTATAAAAATTATAGTTTTGAAGTTTTATTTGATATGGAACCCATTTTAAATAAGTTTTTCTAATTTCATCTTTTTCCTTCGATATTAGATATTCCAAAAAATTAATATGAACTTTCCAACTTATAATTCCAAATAATTAATATGAAATTTTTCACCTATAATTCCTTGAATTTTAAGAAAGGGTTATCTAATTCAACAATTGAATCCTTAGTATTATCGATGAAAATAGGTGAAGAAGTAAATTTGTATTGTTTTCATCTTCACGTGTATCTTTCCTTTTTATCACTTAAAAAATAAATCTATTATTGTATTCTTTATCGATATACCTTTTTTTTAAAATTAAGACTAAGAATTAATTTATCAAAATCTAATAAAAAATTGAGAGACGTAATTATTAAAAAAAAATATATGTTAATCAAGTCACATATAAGAAATAGTTATGTAAAAACATACAGTACATAACTTCTCTTTATTCATAAAAAAATAAATATACAAAAAACTCATAAGAGAAAAAATACTAAAAATATCAAACTAATATTTCACTATCAAAAGATAAAAGAGAGTTACCTTTTTTATCTTAGAAGAGGAAAGAGAATTGATGAGGAATGAAGGTGAGAATAATAAATTTGTGTCTAACTTTATATTTTTTAAAATAAAAAATAAAAGAAGATATGTAAAAGCAGTAAATGAATACAAAAGATGATAAACTTAAAATGAAAAAGAACCAAAAAAATATCTAAATAAATTTTATTATTTTTCATTATATTTAATTTTATATTTTATTATTTATTAACATTAAATATTATATTCTATAAAAAAAATATAAAAAAAAAGTTACAAATTTTGGGGGTACCATCGCCCTCCTAATGACCTTCTAAGGTCCGTGGATGAAAGTAGGTAGAGTCTTTTTTTTTATGCTTTAATAAGAGAGAGCACAAGTTAAGGGGTAAATTTTGATATGCACAAGCTCAAATAGAGTACTTCAAAGTAATAAGTGAAAGACTTTTTTGGTAATTTTTGTTTTGCTTTATATATGTAACCAACAATCTAATTCTATGTTGAAATTTGTTTTCATCTTTTCAAACATTGTAAAATGTACTCATATTAATTAAGAATTATATTTCACTAGTGTAATTTAACTAATGAAATTTAGTGTTATTGAAAAGATTGACAATCCATCAAACTTATGCTTTATATTATATCTACAAGTTTATGGTAATTATTTTTTTGTGAAAACTTTACCTATTGTTGTGTCATTATGAAAACTCTCATGTTTTGATTAAGTGCTTGCCACAATAAAATGTAAAACATGAAGATGCTTTGTTTGTAAGATAATGTCTTTGAAAAATAACAAATCATCTAAGACACAAGTTTTTCATCTAATAAACAATACAACACCTTACAATCTTTGGTTTATCTGATAAGTGAAGACTTCATCAAATGATAGCCATATATAGTTTATAAGCTTATAGTGTACCTTAACAAAAGTGTTCTCGAAGCTTATCTTGTGTTTCATGAAATATTTTTCTTTTGTCTACCAAGATAATTTCCAAGATAATTTCTGCTAGCAAAAGTCAACATCAAGATGTTTGTAAATATAGGCTAAAGTTGTTTTTGTTTAAACAATCTCCCCACATAAGCTTATGTCAACTCAAATCTAACTATAAGCCTTGTACGGTCTTTGCTTTTACTTAATTTTGAGTAAAAGGTCTTCTAACCTAGTGTTGAAAAGTATTGTTATCTCTAGGAATGATGCTTAAGAGGATATTAGCATTTAATGCATCTCCACATTCAACTTTGTGAAATGCTAGAAGATGAAGATCTATAAGTTCAAAGCTCTCAATTACTAGAAAATCATTTGTAACAACTTTGTCTTCCAAGTTTTATATAAAGTTATCATCTGAAGGAAAAGAAAAAGAGATTATTTAATAAGTGCTAAAACACTCCTAAAATCTTTATGTGCTCATAAAAGCTTTCAAAAACACTATTGTGTTCATTTAGCGGTATACTAGAATCTTTATACTTTGTATACATTGTAAGACATTGATCTTTTTTAGTGAGAAAACTCTACAATCTCTTAAATTATAATTTGTTTAGTTACAAGTAATCGATGTTTAAACGATATTCTATCTTAGTCAAAAATGACGGTGATTTAAAAAATACTCTATCTTAATAAAAAATAATTATATTTTAAATAATATTCAATAGGTTAGTCATGAACAAATCAAGTTAAATTTTAGACAAGAATACAAAATTTTAAATAATACTTAAACAATAGGTTAGTCATCATTGTCTATTTTAAAACTCGACTAATCTTTACCAATTATATATTATATAATATTATGGTACAATAATGAATAGGAAAGTTTTATAAACTAAATTTTAGAACATAAAAAATCAGATTATTTGTTAACTTAAATTATCGTCTGAAAGCATATTATCATATCTGCAAAGTTTTAAGAAGATTTAAAAACATAATTTAATTCACTTCTTATATTTTTGGTCTATTTGCACAAGAAAATTGCCCACCCAACATATTATGGAAGGATAATCTAGGTACTTAATTCCAACGACCTTAAAAGACTATTACTAGCCATTTAATATTATATATATATATATATATATATATATATATATATATATATATATATATATATATATATATATATATATATAATATTAAGATGTATAATTTTTAGCATGAAGTTCGATAGTGTTGATATTTTTAAAAATATAAAAGTATATTTTATAATCATTTTCCAAATCGTTACTCACAGGTAATTACATCCGAATCAAATTAAATAAATCTACAAATAATTTTATGAAATAAAAATCTTAAAACCGCTTTTTTTTGGGTTCCATCGTGTACATCATAAATAACGATATTCAAGATATTATTTCTGATATTCAGGACATCATAACTTGCAGCCTGTGTAAATCAACTACAAATTAACCGGCATTGCTTAAACTTCTAAAATCTAGCCACTCTAGCACATGTAGTTCATAATTTTACTTAATAACTTGCTCATTCGGGTTTCTCACTTATTCAAAAATAATTTGGTCATTTAAATATCATATTCCAAAAGTAATTTATTTATTCACATTTATTCCTTTATTTCAATCCACTTTAAATCATTTCTATTTTTAATAACTTGCACTTAAAAATTATAAATATAATTTTAATTTTAAAATTATACCAATATATATTATTATTTTTATTAATTTAGTTAAATAAAAATAAAATTATTAAAATTCTTATGCAAACAGCAAATAAAACATTATGTTGAACAAACTAAAAAAAATTAGTCTATATTTAACTGACCAATCCACGTTGTCATCCTACATGTATTGTTACCCCCAACTGTTAATAGCTTCGAATAATGACAATGTTCAGAGAAACATTGGATAACGTCTGAATTATACTAATTATGCTAATAACTAATGAAATCATTTATTTATTAAAAACAAGGAGCCGGACAATGTCAAGTCGGTCAACTTAAAAAGTGGATTTTCCGATTGAATGGATTTATATAACTACCAACAAGCTAGTTTAAATTTTCTAACTTAGAAGATACAAATATTTTCTAATTACAGAACTCCATTATTAGCAAATTAATTTTAAAAACCATAATTAAATCGTTATAATAGAATTATTCAAGTTTCTGTATATTACAAAAATGTATAGCTACCAAAGCATAAATTTAGCTTTTCATTTTTACAAAAACAAGAATGCTAAAACATGATTATGTTGTTTATCATCCAAGTTATATATTGATATCGTAAATAACATTCAATCTTATCACAACAAAAATACAAAATATAGTGGAGACCAGATCTAAAACTAATTTGTGACCCTATAAAAGGATAAATCAAATTTATCCCTAAAACCTAAAGACCAAAGCGCAAATATTGCTGCAAGACGTCTTTTAAATTTGTCGCTTTGCCATTCCTAGACGACTTTTAAATTTCATCCAAGCTTGAATACAAAAATTCAGAAATAGCATCTACACAACAAAAAAGTGTGAAGTTGATTTGTTACAGCTTGAACTGAATTCTGTGAAACTACTTTGAACTTAAATAATTTACAGCGCCCAAGCAATTAATATCAGTGAAGCAATTTTTTAAATACATTTTATATCAATTTTTGAATTGCAAGCTCTTTGGCAGAAGTTGCCAATCTACGGAATACTTTGAGATTGTGCCCTACTTTATCCTGAAAAGAAAGCATACTAGAATTGGTCAATTAGGGGAAACCCGATTTCCACTAAATACAGACAATCTAGCAGATAAGGCCATATTCAAGAGGTTGACTTAAAACCATCGAAACATTAAGAAGAACTATATCCATACCTCTCCCAGCAACTCAAGTCGCTCAAGGGTTGGGACTAACTTTCCACATAACAAAGAAACGTCCTGTTGTGCATCATACTTGGCACCATATGTAATTGTTTTTGTTGTCAAGGTTGAATCAAGCGCAGCAGAACTACCAGAAGATTAAAAAGAAAGATTAGCCTACAGAATTAGAGATCATTTTCTCCAAAGTTCGGCCATATAACATTAATCTTCACGTACCCAACATTTTATCTAATTTCAGTTAACATTAACATTCTTATCACCTTTCCAACTTAAAGCCTCACCTTTCTTGTAGATGGACAAGGATGATATTTAGCACATGTTCAGAGAGTGGAAGCAACAAAATGATTAGCTGATCCCTATTAGCAACAACTCGACACATTTCTACCATTGCGATGTATCTCCTGTACAAAATTTTAAAACCATACAAAGAATGTAATGCATAAAAGAGAAAGATACTAGAAATTAAGAGAACATGACAATGAAGTAAAATTAAAGACCTCAGTCAAATGACTTACCTTTTCTGTATGTTATCTGAAGATGAAACAGTGTCCTGCCGGACACACATACTGATGATTTCATCCACTTCCTGCCTTGACAGTTCATTTATGTCTCGGATCTGCAGATGTGCGAATAAGGTGTTTTTTATACATCCATATTAAAAAGGCAATCACGTAGACAAAATCAAGTGTAGAAGATAAAGAGACAAGCTTTTTTGCATTTGCACCTTATTCAGTAATACGGATTTCTCCTCAGCTGCCCTTTCAAGAGCAGTTGTAACAGAAGAAAGAAGAGAATTGAGCAAGCTCAATGTAGGTTGTTGAAGTTCAACAGAAGTAGGGTAACTGGACGAGGCATCTGAAGGCTGAGACAGAAAATTACAAGAGAAAACAAAGCTGTTTAGAGGGAAAGAATGCACATACACTAGCTGAATGGGGAAAATAGTTCAAGGTCAATAAAAAACTGCCTGTTGAATGTATAATATACCTGCAATCTCAGGGATTTCTTTATGACTAGAAAATATAAGTAAGAGCTCAGGCTGTAGCACAAATTAAACATCCGTAGTTCTGAATTCCTCTGATTCTGATAATTCATGAAGGCAATATCACCATAAGATTAGGATCAATAATACTATGTATGCATAATGTCATATATTATTTCCCATAACCTAACATTAATTAAGAAAACTACAAACTCACCTCAGGCGATACTCTTGATTGAGCAAAACTAGGAATCTTTGAATCACGTGAGAAAAGAGCACGCATCATACCAAAGAGCCCTTGAACAAAACCATACTCGTCACTCTCTTCGTAAGGCCAAACCTAATAAAAATAAAAAATTTAAAGCAACAAAAAGAAACGACCATAGCTACATAAGTAGAATTCTGAAGCCTCTTGCAGCTAGAACTACGATGATGTCACCATTGTGCATGGAATAAAAGATCATGCTTTACCTTATATGTAAAAGGTAAAGTTCTCAATGAATTTAATTATACTGTAACTTACGTAAATATAATATTGTGGCTTCACCTACACTAAATCTGACAAGCTACCATCACACTTGTTGTAAAAGGTTCTTAAATATAGAGAAATAATTGAACAATACCTTGCTAAGAATACCAACAACTAAATTGATCTGCTCCATTCTTAGTTCATCTGCTTCAGCAATGTCTAAACGGAGAACCTGATCAAAGAGTGATTGGTGCCCTTTGACAAAATCTATTACCTCACGAACAATTTTATTCTTCACCTATATCATACACGAGGTGGAATGAAACATCATCTTCATCAATGCAACGAAAATTGGATTCCCTTTTAAATAAAATTCAATCACAATTGAAATAATCATAAAACTTCCCTGGCAGGGAATGTAGTAAAATGATTGGTTCCCTAACAGGGTAGCAGGGAAAATTCATATCATATTAAAAATATTGTAAATGGAACACAAAAGCCAACCTCCAAAAAGTCAGATGTATCAACCAAGGATGTCAGTGAAAACACTAATCTCATGACTGGAGTTATAATCATCCGTTGCCTATCAAAATCCACAGCCACATCTCTTCTAAGTCTTGTCTCAACCCACCTTAAACTTCCCTGCAGATTCTTTACTGTTCAGTAAGTCGAATTAAAGTAGATGTGGCATTAACAAGGAAAATTTCCCTCACCTGTAAATTGATTGCCTTGCCAGATGAAAAATGCTCCAATATGCCCATGGAAAACAGTACCTGTGCTCCAGACTTCCCATACTTGTGACTGATTCTTAGTAGTAAAGCAAGTTCAGCCTCAAAAGTGCATGCCCTCTGTAAAGAGTCCAGTGAAAGATTGCCGCCATCCTTGAACCAGACATAAAATAAATCAGTATTATTTTTTCCACCGTAGTTCAAGAGCACACGGCCTTGTATGAATCCACACAAAAATACCATACTTCCATTGTGGGACAAGTCCCATACCTCATAACTGAATCCAAACAGTGGTATGGCAATTTCAGAATGATTGGCACAATATGCAAATGTTTCATGCTCTTAGTTCCGTTTCTTTAACTTTGTTCTTTAGTTCCTTTTCTTTAATTTTGTTCTTTAGTTCCTTTTCTTTAACTTTGCTCTTTAGTTCTTGAGGATTTTTCATCTTCTTGCAATTGATTTTCTCCATTGTTTCTTAAAGGAAAATTCTCGGTGGATCCCAAAGACATGCTTGTTCCGTAGTAATTTTATTAGAAAAATATTTTTAAAAATAAAATGAAAGTTAGAAGAATGTCATGGGAATAAGTGGTTCTTGTAGACGATAACTTTCGTTCCCACGAGAATGAAACACTCACTCCCTTGCCATGGGAGCACAAACTACTTAAAACCTGCGTGTAATTTTTCTGAAAAATATATATTCAAAACTGCCAATAATTTGTTTCTCACCTGTCCATTTGCAATTGGTTGAGGAAATGGCTTCAAAGCATTAAGACAATTATGCAACTTCATTGAAATTGGAGTAATTTGGTAGTGAGAATGATGATTTCTGCTATTATTAATAGCACAGATTTGGCATAGTAAGAACAGAATTTAGTCTTTCTGGTTCTTTGGAAACAGGGTAATATGTATTCCATTATTGATGAATTCAAAATTATAAAGGCCCTTTCTTTCTTTTGCAGGCCAAGGAAATCACATATTATTCAGGTGGATTGGAGGATGGATCAAATGTGATACGGATGGGGCATACTCTAATCATGGGCATTGATCAGTTTATGGAAATTATACATAAAGGATGGAGTTCTTTGGATTGAGACTCATTACTTGCTTAATGTGAAACGTTGTGCCTTGGAAGCTAACAAATGCCTTAATGTTTGAGTCCATGACGAGTATACACTTCAGAATTTCCCATACTTTCAGGGAGAGAAATAGGTATGATGATGGTTTGGCAACTTACGGATTGAGATCTGTTTGTGAACCTACTTGTATTGTTTCTGACTTTTGTTTGGATAGGTGTGATCTTCCACACTTTCATTTCTCTTAGTGGGTTTAGTTTGCCACCACCACCACTTTTTATTTCTTTTCCCTTTAATAATATTCCTAAGAATGTAGCATATAATTGATCAAGTTGTAGAGCTAACCTAGTTAGTTTGCAACTTGTATAGTGATTATAGCACTCATTCCTTTGATTTAAAAAGAAATCTTCAAGACGAGAATAATTATTCTTATTCTCAGATTCCTGGGAAATAGGGATGACATGAAACAAACAGTTCCATTGTTTATTAAAAACAATTGCCAAACATGCCAGCTTTCAGCCTTGGCTCATGTACATTAGATACATTTAAAATATGAATTCTAACTAAAACCTAAATACAATATCAATGAGAAAAAAATGAAAGCATACATTGTAATACAAGTTGCCAAGCACACCAGTAATAACTACACAACACATACAATGAATTGCTACATCATGTAGTACAAAGATAAAAAGATATCCTATTGATTATTAAATTTTCAAATCAGAAATTTCCCCTCAGTACCAAATGGATGAAACCACTTAAATAAAACAAAAAGTATAACGATATTCCGAGAACCAAAACAACCATTAAAAGAATTATGTGTTAGTTGCAGGAATTAAAAGTCTACAAATGCCGAACCAAAAGCTGTCAAGTTTCAAAATAGAGGCAACAGTTTATGGTGGAAAGAACAAACACCTGATTGCAAACATTGCTTATGGCTGTAAAGCAAGACCTTAAAAATCCCATGCTCTGAAGTTGGCTCAGAAAATAGCGCTCGTGATCTATGCTAATCAATGCGTCAAGAACATAAAGTGATATTGTCTTTCCAGGTTCACTACCATGCGTAGCATCTTTTATGACCTAAAATTTTAAATTAACTGAAGTCATAAATAATTGACATAAGAAAAATGAATAGAAACAGACTCTGAAAATTAATGCTAAACAGACCAGAACTTGAGAATGATAGCTGTTAAGATATCTTTAATATCTTATTTATAAATACAGCACCTATGTGTATTTTCTACACAAGGGAATTAATCTCAATCCCTACTTTCTCTATATTCAATAATAGCACATGGACAAAAGAACCCTATAACACCATATCTTGTTGGGGAAGCAAAAGGAATTGATATTTCAGCAGTCTAATGTGAGGATGGAATCTTAACTAAAACTCAGTTGTCTACAGATAATAAAAACACATACCTCTTTTTATTATGTTTAAATGTGCCCTTGTTTCATTCTATTTTAAAGAAATAATAGTTTTCAATAGACATTTTGGAAGAAAAAATGTATTATATCAATGCCAAAAGTAGATTCAATATAAGTCCTAGGTCCATCTCCTTGTAATATATATTGTACAATATTTTGAAAATGGACTTTAAGTTTAACTCAACCTCAAAAGACCGTCTTAACAAGGTCCATCTCCTTGTCTAACAGATATATATAAGGCACACTTTAAGAATAGAAGCTGTCCAATTATTTCAGCTAAAATTAATTGGTTTAAGGACTTCCCAACATAATCTCCAACAAGCATAAGCACGATCCTTTCTCTATTCCATGTCAAAATTAAAGAAAACTAGTTCGAAGCCCTAAAACAAATTGTGTTCTTAATAATGCGTTTAGAAAAGAAAAGCTTAGTAAGGGTAGAAAATAACCAAATTTAAAATGCTCTGAGCTTCTTTCCTCAAAGTTGAAAAGTTTGCATGAGCCAGTTCTGCTTGTTCATTGTCAATCTGGGAAAAAAAAAGTAAAAGTTGCAGTGAAGTTTTAATCTGCCATCAAATTATAATATTGATTTTGGAAACAATTCAAGAAATTATACCTTTGGAAGATCAATATATTCATTGTCTTGTTCATTAAGGAGCAAGAATTGAAGAACTGTTGATGGAACATCAGGATCAACCACATTTTGACAATACTGGAAATAGCTAAGAAGGAAAGCATATTGACTGTACAAGACATGCAAGTGTAAGTTTGCAAATCAAAATCGTATACAGCCACAAAACCAGAAATAGTTACTGAACACGAAACATACCGTCTCCTAAGTGCTTCAGAAGATTCATTTCTAAGAATTGCCATAATAAGCTTAAACAATATAGTCAGACAGGCACCATTGGATAATTGCTTAACGACAATGAGATCAAGACATGTAATATTATCAGAACTTATACTGCCAGGGAACAAAAATCTTTCATCTCGCAGCTTAGCCATGCATGTCAATGCTACCTGAGAGAAATTTCACATTATATAAACATAAATCAGTCTGTCTGAAAAGCTTACAAATAAAAACAGAATGACTCAAATTGTTGATAAACACATCAACATTACCTGTGAGAGTATGAATGCCATCTTCAATGAACAGTCCTGAGAAGCAGAAGCACTAAGAGACGCATCAAGGACTCTGCCAATACAATTTAGCAGTTACATAAATTGCACCAATAATGAGAAAATCAACAATGACAAGTTAAAGCTTTTGCTTTTTCACTAAAGTGTAGCAACTCACTGAAAAAGAATTTCAGTTCGATCTTCAATCATTATTAATCTTCTAGAAGCAGACACCTTAACAAAATAGCACAATGTTAGAGAATGTACATAATAAGACTACCGAGGTTGGAAATGTGAATTAGGACTCCCACTGTTTGAAAGCAATTTATAGCTATTGATTAACTCATTAAAAATTCAATGGCCAAAAATTTTCATTCATTTTCTTCAGTTTTTTCTAATTTGTCCTAGTCAGCTTATGTTCCCCCTCAACTGCCTTACTTTGTCATTGTTCCTCACACTCCTCCACAATGCCCACCACCACATGTCCTAGCCGCAACATGAGAGAGAAAAGATAAAACAAAGCCAGAGAGGAAAGGAGGATCAATGGTGGGGTTCGTTACAGTTTGTGGTGCCAATTGGCTTGGGCTACATGTAATGGTAGAGATGCTAATTCACTTGGGCTGAATGTCATCCAGTTGAAGGTGAGCATGGCACAGATTGCTGCTGTTGAAAAAAGTGGAAGTATTTGCAGGCAAGAGAAAGATGGGTTTTATGAAGGATGCAAAAGAAGAAGGGTTTGTAGGCAACAGTTTGAGGATGTGGAAGAGGGAAAGAAGAGCACTGAGACAGAAGGAAGCACGAGCAAATTGGAAAATAAAAATGGAGAAATCGAAATGGAAAGATCTGACCTCAACAATCTGAGACCAGGCTGTCAACATATGAAGTTGTGCAGCTTGTTCCTCAAGATTTTTATTGTATTTCCACCCCCATCTCAGCAACTGTTGAATTGTCTCACGAACATTACTTAGCTCAACTTCATTTCCAATGTTGCTTGCCTGGGTGTAAGCTGAATTGTATTTCTGCAACAAGAAAACAAATTAAACTTCATAAAAAAATTATTAAAGAAAAACTACAATCCCAGGATAAAGATTAAAGATAATATTTTCAATAACAAATTATCAATATTTAATAAGTGGACAATAGATCAACCTGCCAAAGTTTGTCGTGGAAAGCAGCCAGGTCAATTAGCCGGTCACCTCTCTCAGAATAATAGTACACACCATCATTTCCAGAATTTCCAAGTATGTCTTCTGCCTAAATAATGTTCACCCAAAGGCAGGCAAGAACGAGATGAAAATGTAAAATATCATCTGGATTCTTACCATACTTAAAATACATAAAATATAGATTTACTGTGTTTTAAGAACTAGTATCTCACCGGCAAGTCATATTTCATACCAGCCACAATATCTGAGAGCTTAGTAGTGGAATCTGGACATCTAAACTGGATGATTTCAAGCAATTCAAATACCTGAATTTCAAAGAAAATCGCTGAATTTAGCAAGAAAGTATAAGATGGAGTTTAAAATGAAGAATAGTATAATTTACAAAGAATTTCTTAATGAAAATAATCTCTCATTCCTTACAATGTAGAATGCACAATATGTACACAGACTCGTAATAGACTACGTGGGAAATATCGCCAAGGTTAGGAGTAAATTAGTGCAACTTCCTAAATACTATGTCTTGTCAATTTGATTAGGGGACTTAGAAGACTGATAAAAAAGTGACAAGACTTTGGTAATTTGGGTCATTATAAAGATGTGTCAATTAGAACTGGTAGAATGCATTCACACAAACCATGTGGAACTCGTTACATTCAATTTCTATCAGTAAACTATGTGACAATTGGTTAGCAGCCAGGTCTCAGCAGTTTCTACGTAAGACAGATACCTGTTGACAATTTTGGTTGTTGACACCGTCGAATCAAGCAAACCTACTAGTATGTAATTACCAAATAAGTTATAGAATCTAATACCATCTTAGGAAATAGAATTTAAGTCCTAGTCAACCTCACAAAACTAATATGAGACTTTCTAACACTCATCCTCCACAAATACCTGTCGAATCAAGCGAGCCTACTAGTAGGTGATTACCAGATAAGTTATAGGATTTAATATATCTTAGAAAGTAGAATTTGCATCCACTTATACAATAATTTGGCCTTGACTCTAATCTGTGTGAGCTCTTCATCATACCTCCTCCTGCCAAGGAATAGACATCTCAAGCTTGAGACTAGGGGGAACCTGATAATGGGTGATAATGGGTGACAACAGACCCAACAAAGTTGATTAGGATAGAACCTGAATGGATATGATACCATGTTAGAATTCAACTTAAAACCAATTGGTATTAAGTGAAGATGCCCAACAAACATTCCACACTCCAAGACTTAAGGTAAGCAATTTGAGACTCCCCAACACTACTTTCTTTTCCCATTTATGACCCTTCAAAGTCCAACATCAACCAAGATTATAAAACTCATGGGAACTCTGTAAACTTGTAAGAATTTACATCGTAAGAAAAAATATTAATTTATAAATATAACCTAACATGACAATTTTTTTCAAATCTTTACCTCCAACTCACCTTATTTCTTTCTTAAATAGTAATACACCGACTCTGTGCTACTACTACAGTACTAAAGCCAAAATCTTTAGATCCTAATGTTTTTTCACAAAGTTCCACCTCAGCGATAAAGATACAATCTTGTATCTGTCTTTGATTTGTTCATTCAACAAATACTTATATAAAGACACACTCAAGGCTGAGAACATAAACCTATCCAGGTAGGCAAGTTAACCTTTCCACTAGTAGTTCTCACCCTACTAACTATCCACTTATACATGTCTTCATGTAAAACCTAAATATAAGATATGCGACCACCCTTCCATTCCACCACACTTTTCAAGACACTCAATTATATGTTATTCCAATCAATAAAAAAACACCAGCAAGTTTCAATCTAATCGTCAATACTTTTTCGTCAATCTTGTAAAAGATAAAGACCTTTTTGTTATAGACCCATCAATAAATCAGAATTTACTTCTTTTAGCAGAATCCTTCTTGAATGTTCTCCTCTCTCTAAGTATTCATAATCATAAAATCATGTCACATTTTGAAATCAATACTATCCCTCCTAATTTAGAATACTTTGAGCAAACCCTCAAAACCTTCCCAAAGCATGCCTTTCAAAAGTGGTTTTCATCCTACCTGTGATGCATATATGCACGGATGAATATTGATAATATCCCTGCACTAATTAACTTTCAAGACACAATTTTGTCCTTGATCCTTTTACAATGACCATCCTTTCCTTTCAATTCGTATCCACAATAACACTCACGTTCTTCTGCCATCCATCTTTTCCTGTGTACCAATGTTTAGATCCTGCAGTGTGAGGACATTAGTTTTCTCTCCAACACATTTACAACTTTGTCCCCGATCCATTTTAAATTCACAATACTCCATTTCAAATTCTTAACCGAAATAATACTCATGCATTCTTTGATGTAACTTTTCCTGTAAACCAAAGTTTAAATAATAGAGTCAAGCACATTAGTTTTTTCTCCAACCTAATTTAGTTTGGCAAAGACAAGTGATGTTAATCCCGTTCTGAATCATGTTCACCACATCTAATGGCTTCCCCGTCAAAAAACCAATACTCCATGTATCAAACTTAATCGAGAACATTTGATCTAGCTTATTTACCCAAACTATCCAAGAAAAACGTGACGTACCAAGCCCATTTAACACTACATCCAAGCATTGGCTTAATGGATCTAGCTTATTTAACATTATTCTCAAGACATAAAAGGTGTTATATTCATGTAACAACCTACCATGTTCATACATACAATTTGTCGCAAATGATCCATGTTTGGGCTGTACATGAATTTTACATTGGTTTTCAATAGTCTAATTTGACCCTCCCTATTTTCTATATCATTAAATTCATCTATATCGAGCCATGATGACCCTTTAACTATCACTAAGCCAAGATGTTTCGATTATCCTCTGTTCTGCCCCGCTCATTCACCATTTAACTCTCATAATTCTTCTCAAGTTATGCCATAATTGACATAATTGAATTTCACGAATTTGTCAATATGATTCCCTACATCCACCAGCAACAAGAAAAATAATCTTATGAGCCTATCACAAAAACTGAAGAACCCAACAATAAAGTTCACAGATATGTTAGCCCATAAAATCAAGCGAATTGTAATAAACAATAAAGAATCCAAGACATGCATGTGATGTGATATGTTAGCACATAATATCAAGGGAACAATGAAGCATGTAACTATCAGTACCTTACTCTTGCTGACAGTTCCTAGAGCAGCATTTTGAGAAGTATCATGATGCAAAAATGGATACATGGCCTGGCCCCCACCAATGTCCTTGATACCATGTGAAAAAAGATAAGAGAGGATTGTCTGACACGCTTCTCTATGATTGGAGCTACTAACATCACCAGCGTGTAGTTCAACAGCTAAGAGTTTCAAGAGCCACGCTCTCTGGGAACGCAATGAAACAAAACACCTATATCAAATCCAACCTTTACAGGCACACTGTACAATTGACATACTTCAATTCTATTCCTTCCCAGAAATTAATATCATTAAAAAAAAATATTAAATAGACAACAGAAATGTCAATAAGAAACAACAAGTGCATAATGTGTTCAATGAAGATGCATCACAGCAGCCATTTGTGAGCTTGTGACTTAGGCAACTACTACTACAACTAAAAATAGGGGACATCCATGAGACAAAGCTTATTTGTGACAATCAAGTTCCAGTTCACATTGCATCAAACCCGGTCTTCGATGAAAGAATATAATCAGTTGTTATAAGCTTGTGGCCTATGACATATATGCCCCAGCTTGAGGGGGAGGGTTAGAATATAATCAGCTATTACATATTTCTAGAAAATCAATCGTTATATAATCTTGGAAATTAGTACGATTGATTCCTAATTATTAAGTGTCTTTATTGTAATTGATTCTATTCAATAATATAAAATACATATTGTGTGGTCTGCATTAGACACACAATACATTCAAAACATATACAATTCTATAAATAGATTGAAAGTGTTTATCAATGTATGAATTATAACATAGAATCCAAAAGGTATGTCCAGCACATATAGTTCTGTTCAAATGAGTTTGTCTTGTGCTGATCTAGTTTTGAAAAACTCACTTGTTATTCTCACTACTACACAACAGCCACTTTTTGTTTGAACACACAGTTTGAAACTTTTTTACAACAATTGGCAGCATCCTATAAGTTTTGAGAGAATTCTAAATTTACAGATGATTTGAAGGAGAAAGTACAATGGAAAACCTGATGAAGTGAACTGTTACGAAGTGACTGGTTATTATTCCTTTTAGGAAGCGGAGCTATCCCAATTGTATCAAGGTGCTGCATTTTAGCAAGGAAGTTTGAGCAATAATCATAAACAACTAGAGCGAAAAAAGGTAATCAAATAAATCAAACAGAATGTTAACCTTAACAAAGAATTGGTACTTTTTATTTGACAACAGATCCATTGTTGGTACACATGTTACCGGATCTACACACAGTTCATAAAGGAGCTGCATCAATCAAAAAGTCAGAATCCTTTTAGAAAAAATCACAAATACTGGGGAAGATGTAAAAATTCCAACTCTCCCTTATATTAGATATATAGTGCATTAGATAAATAACATCTGACCTGAAAACAAAACTCGTGAAGTAATGCATTAACATTGGGCTTCAAAAGCTCTTCCAGAATATCAAGAATAACCTTCAAGCAACTGCAAATAATATTATAAGGGAAAAGTTACATTCTCCACAATCAAGATATTAAGCACCATGAAATAGTAGACAAAAACCTGTAATAAAATTTAGGCTGTAAAACTGTTCGTTCAATAGGTGTATCTAGATCAAATTTAAGTAGCAAATGAGTGATATTTGGAGCTGGCCGGCTGATATTGTCAATTAGAAGCTGAAACATAGAAGGCAGATGCAAACAAAAACCATTTTAGGAAGATTATACACTAGGAAAGAGGAAACAAAACAAAAAGTTGATAGTAATGAGGACTAACTTGCATAATAAGAATGCCTGGATCATCACTGCTATTTTCAAGATTTTGAAACTCTTCTGACCGTAACTCAAGGCACGCTGCATAGTCTTCTATCAAGCTGTTTGAAGCATTGCATTTTAGCAATAGTTGAACAAGCCCAACCATGCGGGAGCTGTCACTCAAAAAAACAAAATACAGATTAAGTAATGATATTCAGAACAGCAGAAGAACATAAAAAATTACAAATTGAAAAAAAGAAAATGGAAAGGTATTCAAATGCCTTAAAATACTCATGATTTTAATGGAGGATTGCTGAACTTTTGGCTGAAAATCATATCTGACATACTCCAACAAGGCCACTATTTGATTATGATCATGGGAGAGTATAATATCCAATGGCTGCATAAAGATTATCAATAAAGGATAAGATATATTTAAACTATGAAGCTACATACATAGCTTACCAGTAGAAAAGATATTTGATTTACATTTAAACAAAGTAAACGGTTAGTATCACTTCGAAATAACAGCATCCTATAGGACCAATGTCCCAACCAAACCTTTAAAAGCTATTGACACCACAAAAAGAATGTTAATAATTCAATAGAAAAATACAAAATCATGTATAGATAGTGAACCAGATCACCTTGACTCCACACACTATCAGTAAATTGAGAAACTCAAACAAGAGAAGACGATGAAACATGCAACTTTAAATCAATCTATCAATACATACATACAACTCCCGCACGAGTGTTTGTGTGTGTTGTTAGAAAGGAAAGCCTCTTGTTGAGAAGCTGTATCTGAGTAACCAGCTACCGCAAGTGTTAGAATGCAGGTGTTGTAAGTCCTACGGATGTTACTTCCTCTTTCTATCACAACTTTCCTACAACTAATTATCTCTTGCACCATGGATCTTTCAGTGTGTCTCATTTGTTCTTATTCATAGTAAAAACAGGGAAAAACTTGATCCAAGAGCTTTAAAAATTCAATTCTTCTCTCTTTCTCTTACTCATGCACACACTTGTGAAAACAATTTGATGGGTACTATTTAGAAAATTGAGTTACCTGGTATAGAGGAAGCCAATAATCAGAAAGAAGTAAATCTTTATCAAAGACAAGGATTATAATTTCAAGGGAAAGCTGCACTGCATTCTCTAAAAGCTTCCCATATAATTGACTGCTACGTTCAGCAATAACGGAATTCACCCCTGGAAGAAGAATACTCATTATGTTCCGAAAGGCAGTTTTTCCACTCATGAAATCCTGAAACATATCAAATTATTCCATATCAACTGGTAAAATTAAAGGCATGAAATTCCCAACAGCACAATAATTTGTATCAATACTACATTTGCTGAATTTTTAATATTGAAAGCTATAAAACTCCCAATAGCCAGTAAATTTGCACGGCTGATAGTTGCTCAAAAATCATAACTACACAAGTATTGATCTATCATGAGACTCGTTATAATATAACATACAGCTAACAAATCCAAAATCCAGGATGATAATCATCAGTCTTGAGATATTATTCAGTCATTCTTCAGTTTTAAATTTGTATTCCTTATTTTCTTCCTTTTTAGTAATCTTAGATAGCCAATATGTATGTTGAGTTTTGTATTAGTTAGCTATAACTGCTCTAAATTTGTTAGTGTAACAGCTGTAAGAAAAATGTCTTTCAGTTAGTTAGATAGTTGGTTAGATATCTCACCCAATATAATGGGTATTTTCTATACCACTTATAATATAACATAAATTTAAAAGTAATAATTCTTTTTCATCAATCTATTTTCTCTCATTTTTTCAATTTCTATTGTACAGATCATGCAATGCAATATACAATATTCTGATACATTAGAATAAAAACATTACAGACATTGCCCATATGTTTAACACGCCATAACAAGAGAACGAAGAGCACATACTTTGAGCAACTCAAGGACTGGGAGCTGTGTCTGAAGTGATGATGATTCTTTAGTTGCTGTAAGTCGTGACTGATCAACTACACCCTCATAATCCTCATCCTTGATGCCATACATGCTCAATACCCTGCCAATTTGTGTTCATCAAATAACATTCTAAATCTATAATCAAGAGTATATACCATAGCTTGCTCATAGTTTTTCATTACAGAGATCAGTTTCAAACAAATTAAAGACAAAAAAGTTATGTTGGCGTCTCAATACAACTCAAATAACTGAGTAACAAAAACCAATAGATCCAACAATCAATACAACCATATCAAATAAACAAAAGAGATATATTCCAATTATTTCTAGAAACAAGAAAACAGAATCACTCACATGTGAAAATGTTTAAGGCAGGCACCAACCAACTGCCACTTTTCACAAGGATCTGCATAGGCTCTTTGAGGAAATGGTCCAAAAACATGATCATAGATGAACCTAAAGATTCCAATAAATCTGAAAAACAAATAGTTTTCAGACATCAAGTGCACGACCAAGAAAAAAACATGAATATAAAATTCACTCAAATTTGAAATACACAGTGTATACAGTACCTCCGCCCTCTGTCAGACAAATCACTTTCTTCTGCAATAAGAGCATTTATCAAATTAAGGAAAGATATTGTTGAAGGATATTGTTCTCTCCTTGCTTCAATTTCATTCAATTCAAATCGCATGTCATAAACCTGTCATATTCACAAGTTCATTTTCTCATGAGAGAAAGAGAAAGTACATGATTGTGATGACAAAAAACAGGAGAAATATAAGGGGAAATGGAAGAAACATATGAATAAAATGATAGCGATAACAAGTCAGATAAAATTAAAAGAAAAGGATGAGCCTAGTATATAATTAATTTTTCAATATATTTTGTGGTTAGTTTACAGAACTACAGTTCAAACAAAAATGTAAAGCAAAACAGTAAAAGAATAAGAGTACAAAACAATTCTGGCTTTTCAATATACCAATAAACCTCAAGACCCACTAGGTCATCCCGGTTAACAAATATAAGAAAAACCATTCCTTGTTTTACAATACTTTTTTATAGGTGCTTCTTAGCATACAAACCCTTACCATTTTAAACTTTTGACACTTGTTTGGAAAAGTTTATTTCCTATGAAACAAACTGTTCTCTTTGTCGAGCTCTTTTGATAAAAACTTGGTATCTTTACTATAAACAATTTAGAGGAACTCTCAAATGTGCAGATAGGAATAACTGACTATCGCACTGGGTACATACACTAGGGTTACCCTATGAATAACAACATATTTTTTTTAAAGAGATATAACTTCAACGTGTCCTTCAAATGGTAGCCTTAACCATGAATAGGGCATCCACTCCGAAATCAACTGGCTCATTTAGGGAAACTCACTACAGTGTACCAAAAAAAGGGTTATGCACATTACCTCTCATGCATAATAGACTTTAGTCCAGTCATAATCACAGAAACAAGGTCAACATGCCACCTCTAGTATCAACAGACGTAGCCTACCTGCCTAGCTCTAACAGAGCCCACTCACATCCCATTTGAATTCGATTTGTGTTTCTTGATTCTTTTGCCAAACATATTGTCTTTGTTTTGTGTTATTTATCAATGCATCGAACAAAAGACTATACGAAGGAACTTGATCATCTTAGAAACAGTGTTATCGATGTCGGAAAATTTCAAAATAAGTACTAAAAAAAAACTTAATATAGATTATCCTACAACTATCTAATTGTAGCATTTTCAAGAGTGTCGTTTGATTACTGTGTTAATGGAGAACAAGGAAAAGGTTGTGGGGCCCAGAAAAGTATAGGTGTCACCATGTGGTGATTATTGGTGTTGATGGTGGGAAATGGGGGCAGAGTGTTGGTTGTAGAGGGAAGTAGTGGTGGAAAGGGTGGAGAAAGGCATGGTTTGCGTGGTTAAGGGTTCCATGGATGCGGGTCCCAAAGTGATGAGTCCTGTGGTAGAAAGGGTTTGGATTCAGTGAGGTGGCCATGAAAATCTTAGGACAGACTGAAAGGCTTCATGGCAAGAATATGTTGATTGTTGTATCCTAGCATGACAGCTATCACTAAGCTGTTCATATTCAAGTTGAGTTTGAAGTTCGGTCAGTTTATTCTTAATTGGTCAGAGTGCTTCTTCCATATCATTAGTTGTATTGTACCTGTGAGTTCATTCCTAACTGGCTGGAGGGTTCTTCCATATCTTTAGTTCTATTCTTAGGAGGCAGACATTGCGCAATGAAAGCATCAAGACCTTAAAAAGAACTGATGGTGCAGCAAGGTCTACTAAAATTATCCGTGGTTATCCAATGAATAACAATAGAGAAAATTTTAAAGAGACAGAATAGAACTTCATTATGCCATTGAAACTATAGCCTTAAACATAAATAAGGCATCCACTCACAGAACAGCCGGGCCATTTTGGAGAACAAACTGCATAGTACTGGAAGAAGGGCTAAAAGCTCGGTGCCTCATGCATAACAGTCTTTAGTTCAATAAGGATTCAATATGGCCCATTTGGGTTTGGTGGAAGTTGGGCCTGACGGCCCATCATGTATGGAATAGAACACGTGGCAGGAACATCATGGAACTACACCCACCAGTGCCCAAAGACCCAAATTTTCTAAGAAATGAAAAGGTTATCCATCTCTCAATTTCCCTAATATTCCCTAATTATTATTACAGACGATCTGCCTCAATATTTCTATATCTAAGCCCAACAAAGAATCTAATATCTATAACTAACTTACTAACATAATAACTAACAGATATTAACAAACTTAATCTATGAGGAAGCCAGCAAAAAAAATGTAACATCTAAATATCTTAAAAAAATTTGTAAGAATACTGAATAGAAAAAGAACATTTTTATCCAAACTAACATTTCAAACAAACCCATACTTTCTAGAACAGTTGGTTCTCATAGTTTAGAAGGAAAAAATTCTAAGATGGTGATTAGAGATTAATTCTTCATCAATCAGATATACCAACCTGAGTACCCATAGATTGTGAACTGTTCTGGATATCAGGCCCAACAACTACTGGCAGATCATATTGTTCAAGGTAGGTCCAGATGCTATCTTTCAGTATTGGAGAAACCTGAATAAATGTGGCTATTGCATTCCTCAGAGCACCCTACATCAAAAAGTATTCTCTTTAGAAAATAAACCGTTCAAACACTTCCATTGGAAGTACAAGCTCTAAACAAAATCAAGAACCTAATTATATTTTAATTTTCTTGTAAGAACATCATGATACAGCCATTTACCTTAAGATAAGGAGGCACATTTTCGTAACTAAGAAGCTTAAATAGTGGTTCAATATCAGGAAACCAGGTTCTCCTTTCTGTTGGATTCCCATTTTCTACAACCTGTATATACAACAAACGCATAGTAAAGATGTTGGTCCTTTCAATTGAATAAAACTACAAGGGGAAAGTCCCATGCAACAATGAAATGTTAGACACGGCACATAAAATAACTTGAACCAAGGACCTTTTATTGAATACTTTTCCCTTCTTACTAGGATTTACAGAGAAGAACACTTATATACTGTGCTAGAGATAACAAATTCAATAAAAAGATACATTTACAGCTGTCTATTAACTAACTTACCACTAACAGAATAACAAACAATTCATTATCATACATAACATTTGGACAAAAACATAATTTATTAACTTCTATTTTGGCAAGGACAAGTTTGGGCGTCTAAGGGATTCAATATAAGCTAAGCTGACACAAGAAAATAGATAAACTTGAACCTTCTTCAGAACATTTAAGTATGCCACAAGCGCTTTAGCATCCCCCTCCTGAATTTCAGGCCACATAGCTCCAGCAGTTTGAAGAGACTGTTTGAATTTCTCGTCATAAATTGTTAAGCATTCAAATAAAGTGCTCCATCCAATTGAGCGAAATGCTTTACCTTGCAGCAACTCATAAACCTTTGAAGCACCTTCTTGACTGCAAGCCTAGAAAGCAGTTTCCCAAAATTATGTCATATAAGAATGGTTGAAAAGAAAACCTAAGACACCATAGATAGTAAAAAACTTTATCCTCACCAAGGTGCTCAGCATATTCAGGAATGCCACAAGCGTTTGGAAATTTGTATGGTCCTCTCCAGCAAAATTTGCAAATGTCCACAATACATCATTGCCAGACAAGAGTTCTGGTTCTTTCTGATAACTTGACAACATTAAAGGTCATGATTGAAAAGAAAAGCCTTAAAAATCAGACAAGCACATTACTTTAATCTGATAAGCCTAATACAACAATGCATCCAAACCCTATATAAACATACAACCACAGCTTGAACAGACTTTTTTTCTAAAGAAATATATAGTAGTGTTATCAGGGAAAAGGAACATCTAAACTGTCATCAACAAAAATAAATCGCCAGATCTATTACAAACCTGCACTGATTGCTCACAGGAAAAGAAAAATTTCATGTTTTGTTACCATTTGGTCAAACTGACCTGATAAATATCGCTCACAAAGTCCAAGATTGAATTAAATGGCAAAGGGCCATTAAGAGAACTAGAATTAGTGTCTTGTGCAAAATCATGAGATCCAACAACTCGGTATGGACTAAGCACACTCATAGATCGCTCCTTCGTTTCTTTTATCTGCAAAAATGTATAATATTCAAAAAGATAAGTACAGAACTAAATATTCTGAATATAAAAAGATACACCAGTGTGGATAAAAATATATTTTGCAATAACTATCCAAACAAAATCTTCAGCCACATGTATTTACAATTGAAAAAATTTAAAACAAATTCAATGCACAAAAAGAACTAGACAAAGATAGAGAGAAAAAAATATGAAAGGAAAGAGTAAATTAAACTATGATTGGAAAGAGAGAAAAAAATATGAAAGAGCTAAAAGATGCAGGTGCTGTCCAGTAATATTCAGGCCAAGAGAACATATACAGTCACCATCCGGATTTCCTAACCATCACATTCAAAACCTGAAAAGAATTGGAAAGTGATCTATGGGACCTTACATTGTCATTATATCGAAACTAGGTAAAAAAAATGAGGAATCATCCAAAGAAAAATGAGAAAAGAAAAAACAACTTTAAATGTCAAATTCAACTTATTTTTAATGGAACTAAAATACAACCAAAATATTGTAAGTATATACACGGGTACAAAAAGAACAAGGCAAATATAAATAATGAAGTTAGAAATAACAAAACCTATAATCATGACATATCAGACAATAATTTCATGATTCAACTGCTATACAAGAGATAAGAGGCTTAAAAACAGTAGTTAACAATGATCAAGTGGCTTGAGAACCAAAACGAAATCCTACAAAAATTTGTGTACTCAGTCAACCAAAAATATGCTGGTTCATAAGTACAGATAGAAAAATTAATTGACCTTGTCTCTTGCTAGAGGGTTAGACAAAAAGCAGGTAATCAGTTTGTGCAGATAAGCATTGTACATGTAGACCATATCTTCATCTTCCGTCTGTAAGATAACAAGCAGACTTTAATATTCATGATCCATGAAAAGTTACAATAAATACAGAAATCCAATTAAGTGATATTGCAGAAATTCCAAAAGCTAGAATGACTTGTAGTATACTCCTAGAGAACCTTAACATTTTGGTGCATAGAAGACAAAACAAAAAAGAATTCAAAGAAACAATCTCATCCGGGATAACTTTCCAAAGGGTGATCTACACCCTCACAAAGATCACAATATGAATAATCAATATTGGCACATATATTATAATATTGACACATAAGTATTTGTTAGAACAAGTATTCAAATTTAGAGTAGGAAGCAGTTGTGTTGGGAATTACTTCCTGTTGTAACTATGAGTTGTACCTAGTATCGTACCTAGTAGTCTAATGCAGTCTTTTGATCTTTCATCTTCTCATTGTATCAGATTTCTATCAATATAAATAGAAGATCATAAGAGGGATCTTTCAAGACCTCCAAAAACATATATTTCTCTTAATCTTGAGTCTATTATTTTCAACAACTCCGTCAAATAGCTCATAATATAAACAGCGTCTTAAAAATATTTTGGAGTATCTCAAATGAACTCTAAGAATAGATTTTGATATTTCCTCATGTTTCTCTTTGATATGTTCCATAAGTTAATTAGGATTAACAACCAGTAAAAGAATAGGAATTGATGTCTTTTGCAACATATCCTTGACAAAAGAATCAATAACATTTTGCAGTTCTGATTTTTTTCTCCTCCCTCCAAAAAAAAAATAGTAGAAATAAAAATACTATAATAACATTGAAATTTGAAAACTGAAAAAAAAATATTATTATGTGCTTGAGGAAAGAGTGAACATTTTTTTCCTAAAAGAAAAAAAAAACTACGTATAACTCAAGATAATATACAGTGGAGAAAAAGACTTTCCATTTAGATAATTGAAGTGCTAGTCTTTTGGAAATTAAAGCAAATTTACTTTTATAAGTATTTTATTAACAAATATACAGAAAGATTGAGAAAAAGCTTTGCTCCATTCTTCTCTTCACTTTTCACGTGTTGTTTTATTTTCCCTTTTTACCACATGAAGAATACCTTGCCCTCTCAATGAATATATTTTGTATCAAAAAGTGAAAACAAAAATAAAAAATAGCATAGAAATATACCTGGTAGGCAGCAGTACGAAGAACTTTATCAAGTAAAAACTGAAAAACATTATTTGAGAAAATGACTTCCAAGCATTGACTAAGATAACCCAGTTCGTTTGATGACCCACTTGAAATTGTCTCTCTTGTTACAGCACCATCTTGTATCAACATTAAATGTACCGCCCAAGCAAGCCTTACGCCACCAACAAATCCCTCAACAATTGGATCATTTCCAGCAGCCATTAGCTTAAAGCATTAAAAAACTTCAAATTATTCCATTTTCATATTAGATATTGTAAACAATTAGTACAGAGAAAACAGCAATTATCTTTTATCTTACAAGCTCATGAAATTCGTGCTTGAAGGAAGTATTAGAAGAAAGGACAGATGCTTTATCGGGCACTGTACTCAAACCATCTGAAACAAACGCAATGACAAGGGCAAACAGAAGACAGAAGGTAATCTGCAATAACAAAGTGAAAATTATAAGAGAGAAACACATGAGGAAAAGTTTATGAGCAAAGAGAGTCAAGTCGGACAGAATAGAAAAAAAAGTGCATCTTGCAACTGAAGTACAAGCATGTATCTCTCAAAATATTCAATTTTAACCTTTTCAAAAATCAAACTTATCATTCTCATAAAAATTATGAAATAAAAATACACAAAAAAAAAAGTTACTCATTTTTACATCACCAATCTAACTGCTGATTCTGAACAAAATACAAAATATTTGAATGATGAATTAGACACATAGCAAGGGCATTTTTTTGTTTTTTAATTTAAGGGGAAAAAAGTTTGTACCAAGTTAAGCAATCTGCTGGCTCAATTAGTATATTTTGAAATCAATGTTGTCAAAATAAAGATCTTACACAGGATCGGATGAAAGATCATAATTTTAAGGATAACAATAAGACTGAAATAGGAAAATTATACATACAGATATGCATGTGAAAAGGTGATATAAATAACGCAAAAGACAAACTGAACTAAAGTAAAACCAAAAAAAAAAAAATCCATGGATTTATATGGGTAAGTTTCCTTGTACTCATTAATATGTATAACTACTTAATTTTCCAACCGTGACTTATGCATAACTTGATATTATGAGTTAAGACACTGCAGATCAGGGATTCTTGATAACTATATGTTAATTTCATAACCATGAATAAATAATATTAAAATACACCATTCAAGTATTTTAACATATATATATATATATATATATATATATATATATATATATATATATATATATATATATATATATATATATTTAAAAGGTTAATAAACGTGGTTGGTTTTGAGAATGCAGTTAGGGTATTGGTGGTTTGACTAGTTTATTCACAGAAATAATATAAAAATTTTAGAGGAAGTTTTAGGGGAAAAATAGTTCTCAAAAATATCTACACCAAACCTCATATGCCCTTTATCTATCTATTTATCTATCCCTATATATGCATACGTGATATATATATATATCATATAACATAATGTAATAAATACAAATAAGTAAAACTAGTGTATGTAATTGTAGGAAAGTAAGCTTGTATTTTACAAATTATGCTGGTATTTCATAACAGCCTCTAGGCAAAAAATGGATGAATTCAAGTTACAACCACGATAAATCAAAGCATAAAAGGAGTTTCCTATCACAAAGAATGAGAGACAAAATCAGACAGATAATATGTTCATAATCCACAACAAAGATAAAAGTGCGACAGCAGAAGACAATAAGAAGAAACTAGGAGTAGTACTTATGTCAGAATAAGCAAGCAAAAGCTTCAAGAGTGTTAGACAAAGACGACAATAAGAAGATCCCTGTTATATTATGATAGAGACAAATCAAGCAATAGTTAAGGCTGAGATGAGAAACAGGGTCAGGTTAAATGGGATTCACTTAAAATCCAGAGGAAGATCAAGTCCGCGGAGATTGCATGACCTTGGATCAGGTAGATCACATTAAGAATCTTACAGAAAAACAGTCCCGCAACAAATCTTGAACATGATTAGGCAAGAAAACCATTGTATCATATGAGTATGTGATCTTTACAAAAATTTTAATAGCATTGGATTAGATTTCTTCAGTTACATATATCCTCTCTTCCTTCTATCCTTTTTTCAACTCTGCATCAATTTTTTTTCAATTATAGTAAAAGCTGACAAATTTCTTCATTTTCAGATCATTAGTTTCACCAAATAGATTTAGAGATGAAGATAACAACCATTGAATACATTTATCATCATTTTAGTAACGGATATTGGAAAAACTGCAAAAAGCATGCCTCTATTTATACCTTTCATCTAAGGAAATGATTCTTGGAAATGACAAAATAAAGTTAACACTAACAAACAATATGAGGTCTAGCATGCCAGACAGTGAACCTAATCATACAGCACAGAACTCAAAAAGAAGACGAATGAAATTTGTACCCTGAATAACAACTTCTTACCATGAGAAATTGGTTGGATAGTTTTAATGCCAAAGAAATTATGAGTTAAAAACATAACTCTAATCTTCTACCAAAAAACAAACATATAAAATTGAGCTCGGCTAGTATAGAAATGCACCTGATGTTTGACAATGGTATTGATCTCACTAACTTCAGAAGCATTATCTTTCAAAACAGAAAAAATATCTTTTATATCCTTTGGACCTGAAAACAGAGATTGTCGATGAACTTTCTTTCATGATATTAATCAAGTATTCAAGAAGTATAATCTGTCACAAAAATACAATAAACCAAGTAAAGCCTCAGCAGACAAGAAAGACCACTAAACATACTTGTCCGAACAACTAGAATAGAAAGGACAAGGCAATGCCCAAGAATAAGTCTCTCTCTAGAGACCACTGCCTGCCTCTCCACAAGAGAACCTCTTGAATCAAGAATAAAGCGCTCACACTGAAGACCACCCAAACCAGAAGGTTCTTCTCTATTGAGTTCCTACATTCAGAAAGCAAATTCTTATATAAAACTATGTTTACAATTAAGGTTAATCCAAAAGTTACATATTCACATAGCATCATATATAAGATACTCTAGTCAAGATTAAGAAAATAAACCACCACATTGGTTGTTAACTTGGCAATCCTATTATGCTTATAAGATTAGATAGTTTATCGATCATGTTTCTTTCAAGAGACAATTAACATAGTAATCAACCCCAGCGTACCTGACACATACTTGTGCATCAAAAAATGTCTTCAATTAGTTACAGTATGAAAAAGTATGTTTAAGTATTTTTAAACCAAATCACTACAAATGTATAAATATTAATTATTACGACCAATTATGTTAAATTTTAAGTGCTTTAACAGATGTAAGCCACAACTCAGGCAAAGTCTGTTAAAGCCACTATATGAAGAACATCTGGTCAACTCTGACAATAGCTTGCCTCTCCTTGAAAGTGGCAATAAACAATACCCACCTTCTAAGAGGCTTTACCATAAATCAGAATATAATCTTGGAAGTTACAGAACAAAACATTAAATAATACTCATTACAAATCAAACCTTGATAAGAGAAATTAACCGCTGCCTAAGTCCAGAACTGATAAGATCTTCTAGATACTTCTGAATGTCTACCAATATATCATCTTGCAGTCCCTGATCTAGCACCACAGCCTGCCAAGAAAACAATACAGAGGTATTAACCACAAGATAAATAATTAAATAATGGCCAAATGAACTTGAATGATTCCTTAAACAGAAAAAAAATACCCTTAAGAGCAAATGGAGGGCTGTTATCAAATCTCTTCTCTCTGTGTACCAGAGTCCTGCCGCAAGCCGTAAAATTTCCAGTGGTTCCCTTCCCATTAAGCCCCACTACAGATAAAACCAAAGCAAAGAATTAAATAAAAAAGATGCACATGTATTGACAATATCATTCATGGGATCATGGTTTCTCAGTCCAACATAAAACCAGGAAAATTAAATGCACTAAATAACCACAACTAAAACTAACTCATCTCTAAACTAAACCACCTTCAACATTTCCACTCAGTTCTTAATTTTAATAAAATTATATGAATTATTTTCTTTACTAAAACCACAATTTAAAATCAATAGCAAATGATGATGAATCAGGTAACAATAAAAATAAAAAATTTATGTACCCAAATCATATGGCCATCCATTGTTTGTGCCATTAACTCTGTTAATGTATATAAAGCAAATAAAAAGTTGAAGTCTACCTCTTGATTAGCTGATACAAGCAAACGAACAGAATCTACTTCATTGAGATGGAGATCATCACTCAACTTGAGCGCCTACATGTCATATAAGCTGTCGTTAGGAAAAAGGAAAGATAAAAACCGCAATAAGACCCCAAACAAAATGTGCACACATATGACTAGAGATGTCAATTTGACCCAGCCCACAGGGCTTGGTCCTAGCCCACATGGGTTGGGGCCAAAAAAACCCACAAGGCCAAAAAGCTCCCAATTAATAAACCCATAGGGCCAAAAAGCCCATAGGGCCAGCCCATGGGCTTCCTTTTTAAACATGAAAAATATATTATTTTCTTAAATATATTATTAAAATTTTGGATTGGGTTGGCCTGTCTGTCTCAAGAATCGACCTTGCACCATTAGTCTCGTAAATCGGCCCGACTCGACAAATATTGGTCGTCAGATCGGTCGGTCTCAAGCGTGGGCCTGAACCAACCCATCTCTACCATGAACCTAGGCCAACCCGTCTCAATTGTCAGCCTGTCTCGACTGTTGACCCGGTACAAACCATCTCGATCGTTGGCCCAACCCGTCTCAGTCGCGAGTCGTCATCCTGGTTCGTCACGATCATGGGCCTAGACTGGCCCTTCTTGATCATGGGCTCAAGCTAGTCTATCTCAACCCTGGTCCCGAGTTGCCCCGTCTTGATTGTCCACCTGACCTATCTCAACTATCGGCCTGTCTCAATCGTCGACTCGAGCCAGTCCGTATCAACTGTGGGCCTAGCCTGGCATGTCTCATTCGTTGACCTGAGTTGGCCCGTGTCTTTCGTCACCCCGACCGGGCCTTTCTCCACTGTTTATCCAAACTGTTCTGGCTCGTCTTGGCCATTGGCCCAGGAAGGTACATTTCGGCCTTCGGCCCAAGCCAGCTTGTCTCGGTCTTTGCTTCGGCCTAGCCCGATCAGCTAGTCTCGACCTTTTGTCCGGGTCAAGCCGAGATGACTTGACTCCATCTATGACTCAAACTCAAAATATTGTTGTTAAGAATTAGTTAAAGTATTTTAGTGGGCCAAACTCACCATGACCCTGGCCCTAACCCACTTGAGAGGGGACTTTGGAGGTTTGGGCTTTTTTTTGGCCTTCTCATTGGGGCCCCCTTCAAAAGGCAGCTTAGCAAGGAGTGGGCTAGGACTGGCCCATGGACCATTGGCCAAATTGACACCTCTACATATGACCAAGATAAACAGAATTGCTACTCATTAGTGGCAAGAATCATATTAATAAAATCGTAAAACTTCATCAACAAATCCCGAAAATAATAGAATTGTACCCAACTAGCAATTTAAAGAGAAAACAAGTCAGAACTTTAAATAATTAAATATACAAAAAAGTGATCTTAAAAAGAGAAAAGTACCAAAACACATACCATACAACAAAGATAAAAAAACTATGTGTAATTATAAATACATCCAGTGAAGTTAGCCTAATACACTAAGTCAGGACAAAAAAAGGGTCCAGCCCCTTCTTCTGGTTAAGGTACTTCCCCTTAGGTGAGGCACGCACCTTTCATTCAAGGCGCTTGTGCAGTTGTGCCTCATAATAGAAGATGCACTGCCCCCATTGGTACCTTCCTGGTGGATTTGGCAAGGCCAAGCGAATAAAAGCCCTATGATTAAATTTAAAAGACAGTGGCTGCAGGAGTCATTCAACAATTCAAGCTAAGTAAAACAGAGGAGAAAAACACATCAGCCATCAGTTGAACTAATAGGCACTTTCTTAGTTTTGATTTGCGCTTCTATTCTGAGGTAAGCGTTTTAGCATTTTTCAGCATATTAAACTTTTCTTTTTCTTACAATTTGAAAAGTTGGCTTACTTGTGGCGTGGTTCTTTTTCTTTTGTTTTGGCACCACTTGGTCTAAGTGTTATTGCCTTTTAACATGATTCGTCATGGCACACAATTTCTCATGATATCAACATAAAGAGTAAAATTACTTGGAACCTTCAAGCATAAGATCAGAAAAATTGCTGCATGTTGCTGGTAGAAAATATTAGACTTTAAGAACAGCGCTTCCCTTAATAATTTTATATTGACCTCATCAATATAGACATTCAAAATCCAATTTGACTTGCCAAAGAATTAGTGCATATTTCATTCAACGTATTTATAGAAATAATTGATTTTCTTACCAAAATCCAGTAAATTCAAGAAAAAAAACGAGTATTTTGAAGGAAATAACTTTGAACCAAACAAGTGCTTCAAGAGGGGATATTTAAGAACAATGAAAAGCTCAAATAGACAAAATCCAAGAAACCCAAAGCACTAAGGGATTCCAATCATTCAACTCCTATTTCATTTGTGTCATCATTTTTCTATCACCAATGAAAATCAATCTCCATGATGTTACCCCAAGGAATCAGAGGTGTCTTCTGCTCATATATGCACGCATACATATGTAGTTCGATTTCCATTACACAGGAACATAAGCCAGTAAAAATTTCCATTGCTCGATTTCCATTATCACTTATCATATTTAACACAAATGTGAGCATTGTGCAAGCCAAGGGTCAAACATAATAGGTATAGATTACAAGTGGACAAAGGGGTTTCACTATGATCCCTAGCTCTAACGTCTTTTATTTGGTTTTCCCAATCAAAGTTTCACCACTAAAGTAACGAAATTGACTATCTTCCCGTTTCAGTCACCTCGCATTTTGGTCAAACCAAAACGTTCTATTCATAGAATAAACGAGATATACATTTTCTTCATAGAAAAACATAAGCAACGAAACTGTATCCAAGTCCCGGACTATCACTGAACACAAACCATGTTAAATGCGAGCAGCGCAGAAAAAGTGCAGAATGGGAACTTACAATGTGCACATCCTGGTCGTCAAGTGAAATAGGAGGAGAATCGGGAAGCCTAACGGACTTTGACTGAACTTGGCTTCGATCAGAGGGCTTTGGGGGCTAAAGAACAGACACAAGAAAATAAAAGTATAACAAAAGAGTTTTGATTTTAGTTTGAAATTGAAAACAAGAAAACACAAATGGAAGTTAATAGCGTACTGGATATGAGAGAAGGGACTGGAAGGAGGTGACGGAAGTGCGAAGAGCGTGCAAGAGTTCTACGCGTTGCGCCGCCGTTGGAGAGGAAGCGCCGAGAAGCGCGGATTCGATGGTGCCTAGGAGCTGCTTCGGAGACACCATTTTTTCACCAGTCGCCGGTGAAACCCTAACGCTGGAAGAAGAACGCGGAAAGAGAGAGGTGCGTTCCCTTAGGGCCACTAGAGCGGGAAATGAAGCAGTGGGGTTTCAGTGAAGATTGAAGATCCGGGTTTGCGCTCTTATGCCAGCTTTAAACCCTATAAACCCCCTCTTGTTTGAAAATTTGAGAAAACTAAACTAAAATTCAAACCATCATCTTTTAAGCCATGAAAAAATTGAAAGGAAGGAAACAATTTTTTTTCTTCTCAAATTGGTTAAAGAAAATAATGGAATGCATACACAACTAATATTTAAAATAGTTTTATTCATTTAATAAAGATTGAGCTTTGGTATGATTTTTAAGATAAATAAAATTAATAAATCTATCGTATGTAATAATTTATAAGAAAATACACAACATTTTATTTTTGAAATTCAAGAATAAGAGTATTAAAGAATATTTGGGAATTTCCTTCTTCATTTGAGATTCAAAGGATTTATTATAAGTCAGAAGCAATATAAAATAAGTGTTTGGAATCATTAATTCTATGTGAAATCACTCTAAAATTGAAGTGTACACAGGGTAAGTAAAGGATAGGCTTGACTAGTAATTTACTTTTTATATTTATATTTGATATTCATTTTGATTATATATGTTTTCTACTCAATTAAGTTCCATCGTTTCTTAAATAGAATTAATTTGGTTTCTCACATTAAGTTAACAATAACATAATTTATAAATTTCATGTGTCAAGATCAATCTCTTCTATCCTATAATCTCTCTGGTTCTTTTTTTTAGTTCTTTTTTTCTCCCTCCACCTCTCACTAAATATTCATTTTGCACCATTTTTAGATGATAAAACACCATCGTATCAAAAAGCTAACCTTATTTATACAATTCCAAAAACAACATTCTTACTTAATGGTGGAATCTCAATTTTGTTTAAAATCTTAATTTTGTTTTCTTAACTACATTCCGTGAAATCTCATTTTTGTTTTTGTGACTACATTCATTAGATGAAGGTGATGAGAGAAAGGTGGGGGAGACGGAAGGAGGTGGAAGAAGGTAAAAGAAGAAGAAAAAACAAAACACAAAAAAAAAAACACATAGGGTTCCAAAGTGCGAGATGAATTAGATTTTGATACATGATATTTGCTAATGGCATTAACACTAATTTAAGAGAAGGGACCAAATTCATATTATTTAATAAATTTTGAGACTCAATTTAGTAAGAATAAGGGAAAAAAAAAACAAAACACGCACACAAAAAAAACACATAGGAATTACAAGATAGGAGAAAAAAAAAACACAAAAAAAAAAACACAAGAGTTCCAATGTAGGAGATGAATCAGACTTTGACAAGTGACACTTGCAAATGGCATTAACTCTAAATTAACAAAAAGGACCAAATTCATATTATTTAACAAATATTGGAACTCAATTGAATAAAAATAATATAGAGACCAAAATGAATCATAAACCTAGATAAAGGAACCAAATTATTAATTAAGCCTTAAAGTACAAGATTAATCATTATTGAAGTATTTGTTATTGTTGTCAAAAACATTTGTCATATATGTTTGCAATTATGTCATTTGAATAGATGTTGCAATGTTAATCCTTTTGTTTTAATGTTAAACTTCTAAGAGTTGTGTTTATGTCTTTACTCAATGTTGTTGAAAGGCATCATTGACCATTTGTGGATGGAGTCCTTAATGTTCGCAGTTGGAGATGCAACACTCGGAGGGGCCACTTAGATGGTTCTCTAAGAATTTGGTGAAAGTGGTGCTAAAAGCGACTTAATGGTTTGAAGTCTTGACCAAATAGGTAGTAGCACCTTCTTTGTCAACTTTGGCTTTAAGTTTGATCTTGATTTTCTCTATTTAGCCTTTTTCGTTGTTCCTTCCACTTTGTTTTCTTTAAAAGCTTATCCTCTCAACTTCTTGTATTTTTGTGGTTAAGTTCAAATAGGTGTTGAAGAAAAAGTAATCTTTGTGGAATTTCATATGGATGCTTGTGGCAATGGAGAAAACAAGGCAAGAAGAAGAAAAACTTGCCAAAAAATTACAAAATGGATTAAAGGTAACAAGATAGATAGAATATGCAACCTTAGAAATGCCACTCAAGGAAGATTTTCAATATAAGAACCAAAAATTTTCAATACATGTTTGAAATACAATTTACTACATAAGCTAATTATGTGATAGTAGTGTAATGATAGGTTCAATGAAGACTAATGTGTAGTCATAAACTTTTATGAGACTCAATTATCTATTGCTAATGTACTAGTTAACTTGTACAATGTCGAGATAAACAAGTTATTGTCTAAAAAAGTTTTATGCCGCGTAGTTATGAAGGAAGATAATTGGATTTGACATAGTATTATCATGCAAGATTAACTTACTCTGCAACATCACAACCTTATAAGAAGTTTGCCAGAATGTCTTTAAATGATAATTTTATTTTAAAACATGTATAAAAGCCAAGCAGGTTAAAACCAAATAAATGAAGTTTATGCATAAAAACCATTTAAGTTGATAGACTTATTCAATCCAACAAAACTACATCTTTTCAATGGTAAAGTATATTATATAGTTATCATAGATGAATTATATGAATAAACATGGATAAAGTTCTTGAACCATAAAGATGAAACTTTCAAACTCTTTTGTAAATTTTACAAACATGTCCAAAATTAAAAGGTGTAGCAATTGTTTTTGTCAAAAGTAAGTGTAACATTGGTCGACCAAAAATAGGTAAAGGAGAGTTGGCTCCCTATGGATAGGCTAATGGGATAGCCTACCATTTTTCAACTCTTTTTTTTTTTTTTTTTGTTTTTGGTCCTATTTATTTGCTTGTAGGCGTTTATATCACTTTTTGGAGAGTCAAAATGCAAATGACACCAATAAAATTGAATCAAAGTTGATTATTCTAATCAAACAAGGTTTAATGCCTAACAAAACAAGGTCAAAATGAACAATACTCTTGTAAATCAAATGATATATAAAGAAATTAATGTATATAATGTTTCATATAAAATATTGACAACAATTGACTTTTATTCCAAAAGCTCGACATTCATGTCCAAAAACATCATATATAATGGGAATGCATAACAAATACAACAACAACAAAAAAAAAACAATAAGTATCACAAATTCAACTGTCCTTAGTTAAATTCGCACATAAATCATAGCAATGTTTAGTCATCAATAATTGAACATAAAATAGTTTAACCACAATAAACATAAATCAAAGTAAAGTTAAAGTTATCAACAACTCAACATAAAAAAAATAATCACAAACCACGATAAGACAAAACATTTGTTGAAATTCAAATCATTAATCAACTTCTTGGAACAAGTTTGCTCCACTCTCTCATCTATGTCACTTTTTTTATCATCTTCAACATCACATGAAATTAAAAAAATAAATAAAGACACAAAATTTGTTTGTAAGAAAAACTATAAAATCTATATTTAAAATAAACAAATTACCATCACAAAAACCATGTTTCCAATTGGTATTACAAATAATTGCTTCCATATTTTCTAGCAAAAAGATGGTGAACTTTAGAACATTTGAAGCTGAACACTTGGGATTATATTGAGAGAAAAACATGCACAATTTTTTCTTTATTTTCACCGACTTTACTTCACATCAAAGAGGATATATGACAAAAAATCATTTATCTTCTCAGACAACTCAAAATCCAGTATGATGTTGAGGTATATGACAAAAATAATTTTACCACTTAACTTCCAACTTGAATCAATATGATTCATTGTCAAATTTATATAACCCTCAGTAGTGCAAGATGTCCATAAATCAAGAGTTAAACAAATCCTATTTGTAAAGTTATTCAACTCTTCTTTCACCATGTTTTTTTTTTCTTTCATAAATATTATAAATATGTCACTCTTGATAGTATTTTCAAAAATTATAGTCACGTCAAGATTCAAATAACTTATCCAAGTCCTAAGTACTCAATACTTAACAAATTTGAATGGTAAAACATGTCAAATAATTAAATTAGCATATAATTCACCAGACACCATTTGATTTTTTTTTCTTCAACTTTCCTTATTGCATGTCAAAAATCATTTAACTCAAAACCCAAGAGAATTATATAAGTGTGCATGTTTGATTCCAAGAGATGACTAATATTTAAAAAAGTGTGTGTACATAATTCAAAAGATGTGAGGAATAACAATTAATTGGCAAAAAAATGAGAAGGTAAAAATAAGAACAAACAAAAAAGACTATTAAGAACAAAAGAAAAGAAGTTAAAGGTGGAAGAGACTTATAAAAATAGAAGAGTAAAACTTGAATATGGAGATGCCTTAAGTGCTTAAGAATAGATCCATAGTATATGACCACTCACATACAAGCTCAATTTCTCATAAATTTTGGAGTAACATTACAATTATAGTCTATTGATTTGAAAATTACAAGCTACATGACATTTAAATGTGTCTTTAATTAAATGAGTGGATTTGAAGATGAATTTGAAGATAATTAGTGAATAATTTGACTAATATGATAGATTAAGAAATTAATAGTTAGAATATAAAGATTACTAAATTATCTTTAATGGTAAAATTAAAATGAAATAATTTTTGAATGAGTTAAAAATATTAAATTCTGAAAATTATTTAATAAATTATAATAAAAAACTTAATAATATCAATAATTATTAATATTATATATATATACACACACACATATATATATATATATATGTGTGTGTGTGTGTGGGTTTGGGGGTGCACCGATTACTTAAGGACAATGATATTTTGACAATTAAATTTTAACAACTTTTTCTTACAACTTGAGGTGACATCTTCTAAATAATTTTGAAATATAGAGAAATAAGAAAATAGAAAGATGGGAAACCACTAAGAAGATACCACCTCTGGTTGTAAGAGAAAGTTGTATAAATTTTGTTGTTAAAAAATCATTTTCCATTACTTAATTGGTTAAGGTAAGGGGTTTGGGTTAATATGTGGTGTGGTGGGAGGGCACTGATTACCTAATTAGTTATGTGGTGGGGTGAAGGTGATAACCGACTATGTAATGGGTTACGACCCTTCTTTATGTAGCCATTTAGTCATCATTGGAGATGTACAATCCTTCTCTTCACTTGAAATTAACATTAAATGCAAAGAGAATATGGTAATACCCTTACAAATCTCTTCTCATTAGAAAGATGCAAATTATGGATAATCTCGCAAATTTGTCCGACGTCTCACCTTCAAATAAGTGGATGCAAACAAGACAAATCATCTTATTTCCGTCTCGCAACTACAGTGTTATCCGTTCAAAGGAATACAACATAAATATTTTGAGTTAAGGTGATATCAATTATTTATGTGTATGTGTGAGTTGTATCTCGTTAGTATTGTATCTGCGTAATCCTCATATTATATATAT
>Ga0214542_1001773_pt1 | contig 44676 bp, 23 predicted proteins | sample CNSS1metaG_FD_160096 | JGI IMG/M metagenome (GOLD analysis project Ga0214542, IMG submission 160096) | Root nodule microbial communities from cowpea collected in UCLA plant growth center, Los Angeles, California, USA - CNSS1 | ecosystem: Host-associated > Plants > Roots > Nodule | place: USA... | reverse complement strand
CTTCTTGTTGTTGTCTTTGGTTTATATCTTCCACCATTTGTGGCGGCATTGTAGGTCGATAATATTGGTGGAAGGATGTGGGATATGCATATAAGTAATTCTTTTTTTTTTTTCTTTACTTTTTTATATCTCGGTACAATACAAATTTTAACTTTTTTATTCAATTTAATTTTATCATAATTCAATATTTTTTCTCTTTTCAATTTTTCTTTGTTATTCACTTACAACTATAGTCGTGCTATTATGACCAAACTTCCTTTATACTGAAAACACTAAAGTCGTGTCATAATGGCAAGACTTTCTTGAAACCTAATACTGAAGTCGTGCCAATATGGCAAGACTTTCTTAAAACCCTAATACTGAAGTCGTGCCATTATGGGAAGACTTTCTTAAAACCCATTACTGAAGTCGTGCCAATATGGCAAGACTTTCCTTATTATGAAGTCGTCCCATTATAGGACGACTTTGATTATTCTCGTAATTATTTTAAGTGAAGTCGTCTCCGAATGGCACGACTTCATGAAAAATATTGAAGTCTCTTCAATTTGAGACGACTTCAGCTCAAATCAACCAAAGTCGCCTTAATTGGCACGACTTCTTTAAGATGAAGTCGCTCCATCTTCTTACGACTTATCTCTGCCGGGAATTAAAAAAAAATCTGCACCATTTTGAAAAATTGGAAAAAAAATTGCCCCACTTTGGAAAAAAACCCCAAAAGCAGAATATATACTTTTATTTTATCCGTGTAAATGGTATTTTTCTTATTTGATGTATTTTGGATATTTGTTTTCCATTTTTGTGAGCTATGTTTAGAGTAGCGTAATAAAGAAAAAGGTGAAGTGCAGAAGACGTCTATGTCAATAAAAAAACATTTATTGTGAGTAGTCGTGTCGATGAAAAGAAGAATGATGAAGAAATGTAATGCAATGAAGTGTGATTAGACATTCGACACAATCCAGACCTGTAACTTTTACATTCTCAAATTATTTTCATAATTCTAAATAATATATTTTTTTTCTATTTAGTTCTCGTAACTTTCTAGGTACTTTTACAAATATGGTTTAATTTATTTTTATATTACGGATTCTGTTTAAAAAAATTACGGATAGGTTAAATCGTGTTTTGTATATACGACTTTATCTTAAAGGAATGTACATTTTCAATAAAATCGTAGAAGCAGAGCACGATTTTCTTAATATAGTTTGAAATTGTGGTCGAGAATGAAGATTTTAGTAAAAAAATTGCTATATTGAATTCCTACATGTGACGACTTTTATACAAATTTATTTGGTGAAAACAAGCTATTATAAAGTTTCTAATAACTTGTCAGTTGTGCATATCATTTGATGGGTATACGTAGAAGATACTTTGATGTTAAAATTAGTAGATAAACGATCAAAAGAATATTAAATGTTATAATATATATGTGATTAGTCCAGAGAGTGATCAATCAAAGAGGGTGATCGACCCAAAGAATAATAAAGTTTAACATTTTCATATTTTAGAATAATTTTTAGGGTTAAATATGTTTTTGTCCCTTAAGTAATTTGAGTGAAATTTAAAATTAGTTCATCTTTGAAATTTTTAACTAATTTAGTGATTTATCTTTTGAAATGCGTGAATTTAGTAATTTTAATCAAATTTTGTTAAGTTTATTTAACGTTTCAAACACGTTTTATGATAATATTTGAGTTAACATTGAAGCGAAAATGTGTCAAACAATATAAACAATTCAAATAATATCATGAACAGATAGACTTAACAAAAATTGGTTAAAAGGACTAAATTCACATATTTTTAAAAATGAATAAAGAACCAAATTGGTCAAAATTTTCAAAAAAAGACTAATTCTAAATTTTACTAAAACTTGAGAGATAAAAACATATTTAACCCTAATTTTTATAATCACTCTCAAATATATCATCAGACAGTAAAAATAAGATGCTAATGAATAAATATAATTCGTATGATTGAAAGTAATATATAAAAAAATATATATATATATATATATATATATATATATATATATATATATATATATATTCATATAAACACATAAAAAGTGAGTACATAGCAAATTTCGCTATTTCTATATTAGGTTGATGTTTTGCATGTACTCAACAAGTTTATTATTGGAATTTTGTCCAACTTCTTGTTATTTAATATTACATGTAATTTAGAATATCAACCAAGCTAAAATATTTATTTATTTTTAATAGGTTTATGTGCTTAATACCGTGACCATAATTAGTCACAATCTCATTCCATGTCTTGAGCTTTTCTCAATCTAATAAATTTAGCGCACACACACATGACAAAATTGTGAGAAGCATTATTTTTACTTGACAATATTTAACACATTTATTGATAAAACCGTGTTATAAAGTAATTTAGTAGTAAAGTTAAAAAAAATGAGAAATTATTGGTTCAACGTAAGTTATGAGATTGGATATATAGAAAAATATTTTAAAATTATCCCATTGAAATTAAAAAATATTAAAATTTTAAATTAATAATGTACACCTTTATAAACCAACTATGTAAAAGTGACTCCACAAATATCATCATATAATTTAAAGAATTAAAAAAAATAATGTAAATAGTATTATAAATTTATTTTAAGACCACCTAAAATCTTTAAGTCACTTATTTTTTTTTTTTCTTTTGGGTCTTTTAGGCTCATCATCCTATAGAAAATTCTTACTTACAACAATAGCAACTATCTTGTCATAAGAAAAAAATTGTCCCCTTACTACATTTAGTCAAAGTTTAGCTTTTACTATGAACCAATAGTAACAGTGGTCCATGTTTCATTACTCATCCTCCATGATTTATTCCTCCATATTAATGTCCAATATTATATCATTAAAATATAGTCACAATCGCTTCATTTTTAGGTTTTTTTCAAACTTAGTGCTTAATAGTTCAACAATTCTACAATTCAATCACTTGTCACTTTACGTGTCTCTCTCCCTTCACATGCATCTTCATTTCACGATAGTAACATATAGTTTTTATGATCTCTGCATTCTTCCTTATTTCACTCGTCAAATATTCTCCAAACTTCATAATAAGAAAATAAAATAAAATAAAACAATGATTATCAAATCAATGAAATCTCCATAGCTTAACATGTGAATACAAGAAAAATGTAAATTTTGACAAATAAAATCCTCCACATGTAGACGGTGTCATACCAAGAAGAATAACACGCTTTCTTCATAAAAAAATATTCTAAATATACTCATAGTCTAATAAATTCATCAACACATGTATTGAAATGTGCATGTTAGGACTATGGAAGGAAAGATTTACAGGAGAAATACAACTTTAATGAGATATGAGTCAAACCAGATAAGACATTAATACAACTCTCAACTCAAAATCTTAAGACAACAAATTAATGTCTTTATCTTTATATAGTGTTATACTTTCTTATTTCTAGTCAATGTGAGACTTAGACTCACACTTAGATTCATAACAATCTTTCCCTTAAGCGGCAAGAACGGTGATGTAATTGTGATAATTGAGAAGTTAAATTAAAACAATAATAGTTATGAAAGTGAGCAACTTTTGAATTTGTTAAACTTGAAGAAGATGAACAAAGTAAGCAAAATGCAAGTTCCTTTCAATTGAAAATAGCATCCAACGGTTTATATGTTTATAAGAATGTTGAAAATGTCTTTGGATATTAATTCTTCACTATTATTTTTTCTTTCACATGTTGATTTTTTGAACTGAGTTTTACTTTGAAATGAAAAAGAAGAAAACTTGCTTATGTAAACCATGTTTACAAAATAAAGTTCGTTTAATATAATCAACAAAATTTTAATGCAAACACGCATTAATAAGTACACAAACGAATATTAAAGGCATGCTCAATTCTACTTACTTTTGGTCTCCTAATAATAAAGATGCATTATTCACATAATTTTCTGTTAGCTTATTGATAATTAAGATGTAATTCTTAAAAAAAAAATTGCCGACAAATAATTTTATAAATTATTCTCAGATTGCACATTGTCGACCCTCAAATTCTCTCATCCTTTTCCTTCAAATGTCTGCAAAAAAATTCAGAAGCTTTAGTCAAACATAAGTGTCTTTGGGTGAACTTTAGTAAATAAAAGTGCGGCCTTTACGTTAAAACATCTTAAACATCTTCGTTTCAAAAATAAGTACCATTCTTTGGGATCTCAGTGAAAATCTTCCCAATAAATTAAAATGAATTTTGGATTTATTATCAATTTCTCAATATATTGGACCCTTATCTTAAATCATACATGTTAACTGTTTTTTATTTTTATTTTTTTAAAGAAGGAATGATAAAACATCTAAAATTTATCATGTGAACCAACCTTTAACTTATTAAAAATGTTATCACATGCCAAGTAATTCAATATGTCGAAATAGTCAACTTGACTAAATGAAAGTTGGTCAATCTAACTTTAATCCATCGAAATTTAAGTTTATATAAATAAATTTACATGTTTATATATTTATACGTAGGTAAAAAAATGAGTGATGGATTAAAAAAAAAAAACTTAACTTGATATTTCTATTTTATTTTAAACTTTTTAAGAAAGTTTTGACGACTGAACCTGTTTTATTTAAACAAAGTGAAGTATATTTTTTCAACTCATCTCAACATCATGTGAATATGTCTCATACGGTGGATCAAGATATATATATATATATATATATATATATATATATATATATATATATATATATATATATATATATATATTGTATACTACCTTCTGATCGATTACATATATATTTTGACTGGTCTAAGATCTTCAATATGTCTACAATCTTTTTTCCGAAATTTTTGTGCACTATTCAACTAATCAAACTATAGAAAGAAAATATCAATTGTCGTATGATTATAGATTTTAGGACAAAAATATTTTAAAGATATAAATAGGCTCATAGCACAAAATAATACATTTTGAAATCTTCAACTTAGACTTGTATTAAAAATTTGACATTGCTTAGAAATAATGAATTTATGATATATAAATAAATAAAAACTTTATTTTATAAATAAATTTTTTAAAGTTAAATTTAATTTATACTCTATTCTTTAAAATCATATTAGAACTATATGAAATCTAACATAACGAATTTTATAAATTGATGTAAATTTTACATTTTAAATTAATAATTAATTTTTAAAGTTAAATTAAATTTATTTTTTTTAATAAATTTAATGGCATGTTTGAAAACCTATATCGAAGAAAATAATAATAATTATTTTAAGATTGAAAAAAATAAGAAATTTTGACGCCTTACCGACTAAGGTGAGAGAAATGAGATAGAAGTGAAAGCAATGTATGGTTTGAAGTGTTTGAAGATGGGATTGAAAAAAAGACAAGACAAGGAAAAATAAGAAGCATCAAATCCAAGAATAGAGAGACATGTTCAATGAATCTCCTACCATGAACTTAGATTTTGTTCACGCACTTTTACTTTGCCACGTTGGAATTCAGTTTTCAATGTCACTGCTAAACAACATATTATATTCTGTGTACCACCGTCAATTCTCTTTTTCAACATTATCACAAATTAATCAAAATCACTTATCACTTGCACAACATCACTTCTACATAATATTAAAATTACTATATATACATTTTTAAGTTAACTCTCTCTCTCTCTCTCTCTCTCTCTATATATATAAATATAAATATATATATATATATATATATATATATATATATATATATATATATATATATATATCATATCCATATATATCTGAGGACATGTTTAATATATACATAATAAGATATAACTGGTAATATAAATTTTGATAAATTTTAAGTTGAGTTGCAAATTTTATCACTCAACCACCACTGTTGCTTGAATTTTATCATCTAAGTATTTTTTTTTTAACGCCGAAAAAAATATATTTTTAGGCTTTATATAACAGTGAACGCCATAAGTGGGCTTGCAACTCTTTCTTACAATTAATTATTAACGAAAATGAAAATGAAATTGTATAGGGAAAGAAAAAAAAAAAAAAAAAAACTTCGAGGAGTATTTACAATCACTTAACGCTATTTTTTACAATATTTATATTAAAATCAGAGTTATGATGTTATATGTGCATCCCATTCTTTCTTATATCTTAAACATGGCGTGTTGTATTTTACTTGCTGGTTTTCAAATTGATGTTGGGCCTAAACCCTTGGAAGAGGAAACTTAGAAGCCCAAATTTTAATTAATGGGCCATATTCATTGGGGTCCCCATTTGAATTAGCCCTGGTATTAGAAATATATAAAAATGTTTTCAAGAGTTTCTTTTATTGATAATATTTTTTAATAGTCGAAATTTCAAAAACCTTATCTTGAGATCCAAATACTCTCTAAATAAACAAAGATTTTTTTTGATTTCAGCTGTTTAGATTCTACAGGAAATAAATTAGATTTTTTCTGTTTATGTGAGAATATCAGTGATGATTAATTTACAAGCACTTTGGTTAAGAGTGTTTCAATCTCAAGGTTCTAGTATACTTTTGATGAGTTTCTTGGATCTAACTCAAAAGTTTTCGTAACAAAAGGAGTTTAGAAAGTGCATAGTGGGTCATGCCTTGTAATAAATAGTAAATTAATTGGTTTTAAGTTTTTTTTTTCCTTCTCTTCATCTCTCTCACAATTGTAAAAAAATTGCTTTACAAAAGCGATTTGTCTTAATTGAAGAGCATAAAGAAGAAGAAAAAAAATGTTGAAGACTTACATATTAAGCAATCCAACATGAACAAAGCCATGAAAAGTGAAATATAAGTGATGATACATTTAGGACCCATGCACCATTAGTTTCAGTGCACTATGAAGTTAAAAATCACAAGTTCACTTCACAAAAGAACCTTTTGGAACCGATTAACACTTTTGGTCGTATTCAATACCACGTTCGATTAAACCTTAATTATCACTCCTTTTGTCACAAAAATCATCTCTTTACACTGTTCACTTTCAACGTAACCACATACTAATGATCGAACACCAAAACTAAACTACAATTTTACTTACATCATAATAGTGTTGGTGATGATGCAAAGGCACGAAATGATGTTACTTTTGGAATGTAAATAAGTGGGGTTGGTTCTTTGAGTGCAAAGGACAGAGAAAAAGGAAAAAATAATGCAAAAGTGAAGAAGGAATAAAGATAACCCAAACACTTTACCTCCCATCCTCCAAAGAAAACTTTCCCAAAGAACATTGAATAGGAATCGATCCCTTTGGAAAGAAGTTCCCTTTTTTAAACTAGCACGAGAAAGGAATATAATTTTGCGAACAAAGTAAATAAAGCATTTCGATTCATATTCAAATCTTTCATGAAAAAAGAATCAGTTATTTTTACCAAATCAGTGTAATTTCGTTTTGACAGTATCAAAATAAATAAAAATTATAAGATTAAATTAGACATGAGACATGTTTTGTTAAATACAATTGTCATTTTTATGATGATCTTGGTCGAAGCACGTAAACATTCCATATATATATATATATTGAGAAATTGAATAACAATAGATTAAGAAAAAATAGAAGAAAAGTAGCAGCACCATGCAACTAATTCGAACACTTCATTGTGAAAAACTAACTAACCTAACTTAAACGCGCGTTTTGCAACTCTGACTCCGAAACCCGAACCTCTCGTTTTTCAAGTCATACTCAACGTAGAAATTCTGCTGCTGATAGTTCCCCAATATCACAGCGGGCCCACCCGCCACGCCAGGACCCGCCACGTCATCAGACACAATAGTCAAACACGCCACGTCGGATTTCCCGACCAACGAGAAATAATTCGTCAGCGGCAGACTCATCTTCGCGCCACCCCTGAACTCAAACCGGAGCTCCGGAAACGACGCCGTTCCAGACACCACAAAACACGGACTCAGCCCGGATTTTTTCTCCACCTCCCTCGCGCGCGTGTAGTTCACCTGCTTCGCAAACTCCTGCGCCACCAGATCAAAAATTGGCCTCTCCATGAACGTGAAGGTGGACCCGGAGTCCACGATAGACCCACCGTTACCGTCAGCGTCAGGCTCCAGAAGCCTCTTCGGAACGCGCACGCGCTTCTCCCCAACGACGATTCTCCTGAGAGTGAGGTAATAGTACGCACCGAACGCGGGGTTTTTGCTCGACGGGTTTTTCCGGAACGGCGTGTAGCTGACGCCGTTTGTTCTTTTGTTGTCGGAGGAGAAAGTGTGCAAGACGAGGTCGCTGGTTTCCGGCGATTCGTCGAACTGGTGAGAGAGTAAGCAGTAAGAGAATCCGGTGAGGTTCATCTGCGACGGCAGGGACTCCGGACCGCGGCCGAAGCCCGCGATTCCGGCGGGCTGGTAGACGGAGACGATGGAGCAGCCGACGAGAAAATCGGGAAGGATTTTCCCGGGAAAGTTGAGGTTTTCCGAGAGGAGAAAGCCCGCGGTTGAGCCCAGCCCGTATTGGACAGTGTAAGCAGGACATGTCAGTGAGCAGTTGGCGGCGCCGGCGGCAGTGTTATTTTTGCAGCAGCGCGATTGAACATTGTCGCCGAAGAGCCAGGAGCATTTGGGGTTGGTGCAGCCCACTAACTTGGAGGAAGAAGAGTTCTTGGGGATGAAAGATTTGGGTGCATTGTGGAAGGAGTTGCAATTTGAGCAGAGGTAGTGGGAGGAGCACGGGAACCAGACGAGGGTGCTTCCGGTGTCGAGAATAAAGGTGAAGGTTTGCGGCGGGGTTCCGAAATCGAGGTCGATGGAGTATCCGCCGTATCTTTTCGGGTGGATTTGGGTTTTGATTGGGTTGGGTTGGCGATTTTTGAGGTGGTGGGCTCTTGTGATGGAAGTTGAAACAGCGAGTTTGAGGGTCTGGAATGGCTGCGAAGAAGGGTGGTTGGTGAATAAATGGGAGAGAGGGAGGGTGATGGTGTTGGGTGTGGATGATGAAGTGAAGATGAAGACAGAGAGAAAACAGAGTATAGAGAAAACATGAGAAGTTGGAGGAGGCATTTCAGAATGTGAAGGTTAGATAGATTTCACAGGATGTTTCAGTTTTGCCGTTTTGGTCGTTTATGCATAACGTATGTATATATATAACAATGGAAGAGTGCGATGCTCGAGAGAATCGTGCTCCATTCATGGGTTGTTGTATATGTATATATATATATTCACAGTGAGAAGCAGAGAATCTGAATTTCACGAAACTTGAAACCAAAGAAAACGGTGGTTCTGACGTGGCAGTAGTAGCACTTGTAAAGAGAGAATGTTAATTGACTATTAGAAATGGTGAAATTTCTATGCATTATCGTTCTTACGTAAACTAAGTATTACTGCTACAGAAAAATCCCTTTCTTCTGTTTCAATTATATCAAATTTACGTGTGAACGTGAACTGCGTATGTTTACCTTTTGCGGCTTGTTTAACTTTAATCCATGTTTAATTTGAATTTAGATGCAAACTTTATTTGAATTAGTAATTTTTTGTTTTCTTAAAGTATTCTGTTGTAGCATATATGGAGCCATGTCTGTGGAGTAATCTATTGTGTCTGCTGACAGTTTTCTATTATGTTTGCGACATCAAGAGTAACATATGATTTTTGGTAGATTTTACTTTGATGTCGTTTATTTGCAGAATTTTGAGGACCCAACAAGAACCAAATGACAATGAGAATTTATTTATTTCTTGGATTAGAGCTACTGAAACGCAGGTTGAGATAAAAAGCCACTGTTGCATTGCTAGTGCTTACTTTTTCATCGACATTATTCATATAAAAAGACATTCTTTATTAGGATAAAAAAAAAGGAGAAGTTTAATACAACAAAGACGAAAAAAGTTATAAACAAATTGATATAAAAAGACATTCTTTATTGGGATAAAAAAGGGCAAACTTTTATACAACAAACACGAAGAAAGATATACACAAAAACTTACTAGATAATGGGGTTGTCGTTGTTCTAAACTATTGAGTTAATTAAAAATGCAGAAAAATGGGAACCTTCTCTAAGATTTGAAATAGGGACAGCAAAAAGTGTGACATTTGTTGTTATAAAAGTATAATTATTATGTTTTTGACTAATAATGAAGAAGAGGAGGAAAACATGTATTAAAAAAAAATACATATAAAATATAAGATATTGAAGAGAATTTAATTTAATTTTTCAGAGTGTGGAAGTACAGAAGAAGTGAGAATGTTCCTTGCAATACTGCATGGCCATTTCCAGCGTCGCAAAAGCGAAGGCTTCGTTTGGTTATGTGAAGACTGAGTTGAAAGTTTCATAAGTTGAAAGGTAGTTAGTTGGGTGGAATTGCAACTCGCTACCAAACACGCAACAAAATCACTGTCAATAGCAATTCGCATTGCACCATTTGTTTTCGCTCTACAATGCGAGATACGATCACCGCTTCTTCCAAACGCTCTTCAACCTTCACGTTGCACAGCCACACCTCATCACTCTCTTCACTCTCATTCATTCCATCTCCGTCGCCATGTTGCGCGCTCTCTGGCGATCCATCGATCGCTTCTCCGTTCAAAACTTCCAGTAAGTGATTCACCGAATTCGCCTCGTTAGGTTTCGTTGCTATTTTCATCGTTTACTTCATTGTTCGTAAATTTCGGTGACAAATTGAATGTCTACGATACGATGCATTTTAAGGTTTTTATTGTTTTCAGAGTGCGGACTTGTTTCTTATGAATAATATTGTGAATTGTTTTCGATTCTCGTGGAGTTTTACTTGTTGATGTGGTTACAGATATGTAATAAACGAACTGCGGAAGATCAACGTTGTGGACAAAAGTAACAGGGTAACAAGCGTCAATTTCTGTGAGCGTTTTCTTTTGCATGAGAAAACTGTTATATATTGATGTGTGCCTTTTATTGCAGGAGCTTGTGATGGATTTATTGCAGTCCGTTGTGGAGATTGTGATGTATGGCGACAGACAAGATCCGCAAATTTTCGAGTATGGATCTGTTTCGTTCTTATGTCGTTCTTGTTTTCTGGACAAGGTTTTAATAATTGTGACGGATTGAAAATTTTGGTTAGATGTTTCATGGAGCGCCAAGTGCTGGCGGATTTTGTTCACATTCTTAAGATCAGTGAAGATTCGAAAATTGAGGCACCACTGCTTCAGTATCTTAGCATAATGATTCAAAACATGGACAGTGAACATGCAATTTGTAAGATGGCTATTTTAGTATTTTGATGTCTCAGGTTAAGTTCATTGACTCCTGAGTTTTACTTGTTTATGCATACTTAGTTGATATCTGCCTGATGCATTCACTTTACAAAATACAGTGTTCCTCTTCAGTCCTTTGCTCTTTGGCTTAGTACTGTCACTGGTATTTAGTATAAATTGGTGTCTCTTATTTGCATGGTGCAGACTATTGCTTCAGTAATGGTTATATCAACAACATTATTTCACACCCCTTCAAATTTGATGGAGGAGACCTAGCTTCATACTATGTTTCTTTCCTAAGGTATGGTCCTTTTTTCTCCTCTCCTTTGCATCTCACTTTTTCACTTCAAAATTTATTGCAAGCAGTTATGTGTTCTACATTTTTTCCTTTCTTTATTTTAAGACTTAAATACCTTTTTGGTCCTCGTTCTCGTAGTGTTTGTTGCAGATGGTCTTTATTTTGACAGAATGTTTAAAAATGATCCTCATTTTCACCGAATGTTTAAAATGGTCCTTATTTTCGCAATTCATGTTTTATTTGGTCCTTTACTGTAACACCGTTTAAATCATTAACAGAACATTGTACATGTGGCACAGTTTGTATTAGGGTGTGTTATGTGTACTGTACATATGGTTAATTAACTTTAATTTTTTTAATTTAGGGGAAATTTTGCAATTAGGGAAATCTCTTCATCTTCGTCTCTTCATCTTTGTCTTTCTTGAACTCGGATTTGCAGAGGAAGCAACTAATACTTGTCATTCCATAATTGGATTGCAGTTGCAGCTAATATTTTGCATGAAGCATCTGTATGCAAATAAAAGATCCTCTGGCAAAAAATTAAAGATACTGTGGAAGGCTGCTAGGAGCACACACCCAACACTTTGGGAAAAAGTGATGTTAACGATTAAAGAGTTAAATATTATGCTTACAGATACCTTATTGCTATACCTATGCAATCCAATGATGAAATGACAAGTATTAGCTGCTTTTCCTGCAAATCCGAGCTCAAGAAAGACGAAGACGACGAAATTTCCCTAATTGCAAAATTTCTCCTAAATGGAAAAAATTAACGTTAATTAGCCATATATACAATACACGTAACACACTCTAATACAAATTGTGCCACCTGTACAATGTTCCGTTAATGATTTAAACGGCGTTACAGAAAATGACCAGATAAAACACAAATTGCGAAAATGAGGATCATTTTAAATATTCGGTAAAAATGAGGACCGTTTTAAACATTCTGTCCAAATGAGGACCATCCGCAACAAACACTACGAAAATGAGGATCAAAAAGGTATTTAAGCCTTATTTTAAATAGTATTGGGAAGTGGGTCGATTTTTTAATTTCTGATATTCGTTTCACATAATTTTTTCTTTGTTGTGTTACAGTAATTTATAGAATAAATTAACTTTTTGTTTGTTTCTTCATTCAGGGCTATTAGCTGCAAAATAAATAGGCACACACTTTGCCTTCTTGTGGATATTCAGGGGGTAAGTGAAAAACATACAAGTGCAACAGTTAGCTGCTATCTGTTAAATCAAAGGTCATCACTTCCCCACTTAGGATAAGAACATAAGGCTTGACTTATTTTTTGGTTGCACTTATGAGGTCTCAGTTGTTTAACTTATTTCAGTCAATCAACAACCTCATCAATAAATATAATGCAATGCTATTGAAGTTGAGAAACATATTGGATGAAGTTACATACTTGACTCTAGCATGAATTAGTGTTTTGAGAAAACTTTTACCCCTTGTGAATGCAATATGAAAGGGGAATAATCATCTTCGGTTGATTTCTACTGTACATCCAAGACGGAATTTTTGTCCAGCAAAATTCAGCAAAATTATTTTAAAATTATTTTTGTTAAAATGTTCGACTGCAGGATGCTATAGTCTCCTTTCCCTTGTATACTGGAGCTCTAAGATTTGCTCAGCATGAAGAAAAGATGATTCAGACAGCTATACGTGCATTGGTTCTTAACATCTACAACGGTATACTTCTCTATTTGAATAGCTAGCAGGTTATAAGCATGCCTTAGTGTAATATATTTCTGAACTTCGCATCATTTTTATCTTGATTCTACAGTGAGTGATGACAAGGTCTATCAATTTATATCAACTCCACCAGTTTCAAAATATTTCTCTGACCTGATTTGTAGATTAAAAGATCTATGCTTTCGGTTAGATGCTGTTGTCTATGATAAAGAGTATGTTAACTTGAATATTTTTTTTCATCAAATAATTGTTGGTACTTTATAGGCACTCAGGAAGAGTTTTATCTTATGGAACTAACTGCCTTATACCGACGCAGGAAAATGGACACTCAGAAAAGAAGAAATGGGATTATTCTTGAATCTGAAAAAATTGCAGATGAACTGTACTACTTCAAAGACATTCTTAATGTTGGCGAGCCTCGTTTGACTAGACTGGTTATGGAAAATCTTTTGAATGGACTTGTGTTTCCTCTACTACGTTCATTTATGGCTTCAAAGAATATAAATGTGAGATGAGAAAATTTCCTGCAAACTAGTCTATCTTTTAGTTTTAGTTTCTCTCTGCATTTGTGCCATCCATATGTTAACTTAGGGTTCAGGTATGTTATGATAGGGTGAGGCTCTCCAATTTGTGAATGCTTGGGAATTTGACTCCTCTGAAGTGAAGTGTATAAAGTGAGAAAGTAAGAGTGTATCTTTTAATATATAAGAAGAGAAATTATTTAAAATAGTTAGAATATTACTGAGTTAGTAACTCAAGGTGCTAGTTAGACATAAACAATGGGAAGGAGGAGAGGAGAGAAAAAGGATGTTAATTTTGTAGATTGAGCTATTAACTCTTGGTGAAGGGGGAAATCCTTGGAGGAGAGAGTGCTCTCCTATTTCTTGTTCTTTTCATTCTATTTAATCAAATTCTTTCTTTCCTTTCTCTTTTCAGTTTTTGGTTCCAAACAGTATCCATGCTTGATTTTAAATGAGTTAAGCATACTAGAACTTGAATTATAATCATGGTGAACACATCCTTACTTTCTGACTTTATTCCACTTTTTTCTTTAGAGGACTTAATCCAATATTTAATCTATATTATGGTAAAATGGAAATTTTGTTTTCTATGCAATTGAATGAGAGGAGAAAATCATCATTTAAACTAACCACAATGTCCTAGTTCATACTTCTCAGTAGTTCATTCATTTTTTAGATTTGATTATTTCGAAGAGATCTGTCACACCGTCATATTAAAATAATTTTCTCTCCCATGTCTTGTATTTTCCATGCTTCTTAAAGTGTGCCAATTGAAAGGTTCAACACAGATCTGTTATGAAAGGAAAGAAATATGAAAAAAAGGCTCGGTGGAAACTCCAGTAGTTTAGGCTTGTCATCTTGCATTTTATTCTAATTTATTTTTTCACATGGTTACTCATTAAAATTATATCTTTGCCCCAGGGATCTGACTTATCTGCTATCACTTCGCTATATATCATATCCCGCCTTCTCCAGGTTGTTGGTGGAAGAAGCACGATTAACAATGTGGCTTGTGTTCTTCTGTATCATATATTGAACTTCAATGTGAAAAGTCGAGTGAAGGGAATACTTTTGATTTCCACTATGATATTGTAACCTTTTCAAAGCGCTTGAATGAAGTGGAAAATGTTATATCTAGTGCTCCTGAGTCAAATGGATCTCAGAGTATCAACGGGACCTATTTAGGTGCTCATTGGGAAGGTTTCATGTCTAGTATCACTATTTGTAGTCCAAATGGTGAAATTTGTTCCGAAAGGTTGGTGATTATTTTGATGTGTAAATTTCATTGTAGACTTTTATAGTGTTAAGACACTTTCCCTGTACTTTGTCACATACTTTTTTGTTTCCGAGCATTTGCACCAGTAGGAAGACCTGCGGGGGAAATCAGAGGACAAACCTTACTAGTATATGCATAGTGATTTCTGATAAATGACTTTTCCAGATTAGAAATAATAGAAAATGTGTTGGTGCTTGATGTCATATTTTGTCCTCGTTGGATATTATTGGTTTCCATTGATTTATTGAAGCTTTGCATAAGCTGATCATCATCTTCATCTTAATATATTATTATTATTTACCTGAGCCTTGGAATGTATTCTGTTTTTCCTTAATTTCTTAGTTTCATGATTTTGTTTGAGCTTTGATACAATAGTGATGCATGAGAAGGTTAGATCCAAAAATTGTTGAAGATTGTATTTTCTTTTTTCCAATTCGACTTTAATTTTCTCTTTTTCTTGTGATGCAATTAATGCTTCTATATCTTCATCAAGAACCTGTTCTTCAGCATTGTTATGCAGCTCCTGACATCAGGAGGAAGCATTTACTGAGACAGATCATTAATGTATTTAGGAGTGGTCATTATCCAGTGTATCTAAATATACATATAATGAAATTGCTACTTTTGCAGGAGTGGAATATTTGCTTTTCTTTTCTGTAAGGATCAAAGCCTATTGTTAGCTTCAATATTTCTCTTGCTTATCCTGATTGAGAGTAAAGGTAGTGTAATTTTGTTCATTTATGTTGCCTTACAGTTATCTTTTAGTAAACAACCGAGTTATTTGTTGTTTATATCAATTTCATGCAAGTTTTGCAGATCTTGATTGTGACTTGTCACTGATGAGTAAGCTACCTGAGATGGGGGATGAGATGGTAAGCCTTGATGGACATATTCGTTTAAATGGAAGAGGACCATCAGTTTTCAGAATGTCATAATGTGGCACATCTATTACTGACACTGTAAACTGTTAAGGATCATTTATTCTAAAAACAGTATATTTTTCTCAAACAATTTCAGAGCTTTTTATCGGTGCTAAAATACAACACCAAGTCAGTTTCCCCCTACTATGTTGGATTGGCTACATTGGCCAAATGATTTCATAATGTTCTATAGTGAGTCCATCATGCCTTTAGACAAACAATTGTCCTTTAAATCTTTTTTAATGATTTTGCCCGTTGTTTTGGTCTTCCTCTATCTCTTGCAATATGGCTACCCTCCAGTCATATATAATCATCATCTAGCCTCCATAATCACAAATTGATGCCTCTGGTCAACACCGATTATGGGACTCCATGCATTTATAATTAGAAAATCACAACGAAAAATTGTTTCTTTGTAAAAATATTATAAATTTTGGAATATTTAGCATTTGAAGTTGCTAAAACCTGTCTTGTTAGTAGTGGATCTCAATTAAATCTAGATTGGATTTTAAAAAATCTAATACATGATCACCCTTATATCTTGTCAATAGCTGATACCTGTCTTTTTCAGATCCATTATGTTTTATGTTTTATATTTTATTCTTTGCTTGTACATTTTTCAGACTAATGGCACAACATCTAAGACTGTGGATGGAAGTATCTTCATTAAGTTTATGCCTGAGGTATATCTATCATTACTTTTTATATGTTAGATCAAATTGTCCTTTTTATTTACTATCGTTATGTTGGTTCAGTAGAATTGGGTTCTGTTCAACATGCAGAATAACAAAATTACCATCTCGTTTTAAATTTAACAGATTTTAAAAGCACTGCTGAACGTTTTAGCCTTCCAGCAACCCCTCTCAACAATGATGCTATGGCATGCGGGGTGGTGCCTGCAAAAGCTACTGGTCTTCCATAAAATGGAGCTTGACAGTGATAATCTTCTCCTATTCACTGTAAGTACTCAACAACTTAATCTAATTTCTTAACATTTGCAACTGGATGTCTCCTTGCGTGGAGAAATACTAATATTTTACTATTACAAGTTTGGCTAGGTAAAGTAAATTTAAAGATGTATCAATTTTGGTAACTTCCATAGCTTTTGATTATTTTTCTTTCTGGTGTTTCGGTTCAGTAATAATTTTACCATCAGTTGTCAAGTCTAGAAGATTACCTAGATACTAATTAGGTACAATATTTTAGTTATTATGCAGAAGAAGTGTATCATTAGTCTCACGATTAGTTATGAAATTATGTAAGCTGGCAGACCAAAAACCGTTTCTCCTAATGTTCTAGGACTATAGGGTCTACCTACAAGTTTGTCTTCAAATCTGAAGATGATCGATTTTGTGCATGTTATTGTCATCATGTCATGTTGTGTGGGTTAAAACAACGGCCATATCATTGCTCAGAAGCATATTTAGCGATAGGTTTTTTATCATGTATGATAGATGACAAATGTCACAAAATATATAGGTATTTTGATAACAGAAATATGCCAACTTACGTGCATATATATATATATATATATATATATATATATATATATATATATATATATATATATATACAATCTAGAATTTTGTTTATAAATTCCGGAAAAATTATTGATGTTATTCTTATGAATCAACTGTTGGTAGAAATATAGTGATCAAATGTAAAGGTGTGAATTGTTTTATATTACAAATCTTGTTGATCGACCACACGCAAAAATCCTTTGGGTTTGAAATGTCAGTAATGCACAGACACACCTCATATCTTGTGGCGAAAAAGAACTTTTTGTAGAAGAATGCGTTGTAGAGATATGGACTTTAATGCATACAGAAAACATTTCAGGTGAGAAAAAATCATATTACAAGAGACTAGAGGGTTGAATGTAATATAACAATAAGGATCTATTGGCATAAAGGTTGTAAATTACATACTAACAATTCTCGAAAGCAATTTAAACATGAAGATGTCTCCTTTCCTGTGTGCATATTGACCACTGGATCAATATTGTTCTCTTGTCCAAATGTACAGTTTGATTTCTAAACATAGTTTCCGCATTCAACTACATATACTGACACATTGAATTGTCATGTTCTGTTACACTCAAGCATCGCATACTAATGAGTATGTTACTGATTGTATTATATTGTGTTCTTAATCATATATGATTTTGGTTCTCCAAACTTTCAAAATATCATTTCCAATTTTCAGTTTGAAATTTCTGCATATCGCCTCCTGCAAAATTGTAAACAACAATCATACAGCATAAAATTTTGAATTTTGATTCCTAAGTTATGACCCCATCGATTCTGTACCAGCATTCCCCATTGAAAACCTGAACTTAGGCAACTGCCATTGTATAAGATCTTTCCTTTTTCTTTTTTTTTTCATCTCCGTTTCTGCATAACCTCTTCTCTATCTTTTATTTAGCTTGTTATTCTCTAATGTAGTTTAAATGCCTCTTAGTTACATATGCAATAAATATAGATAAATGTATTCATGAACTATGCTTGGCATGTTAACTAATTATTTTGGGTATACATGCAGTCAATTTATTTCATCTTTAATTTTGGATAAGGTATACATGTTATGGGATTTAAGATTGATTTATCCATGTTATTATAAGTTCATGAGTACCAATTACAAAATTGCGTTTATGTTCAAAATTTCTAAAGTTTTATAGTTTCTAGTTTCCGTCGGCAGACTTCCTATGATCAGTCCCGTGTAAAGTTTATGAAAGAACTTGAAGGAGTTTGGTTAGATCATATTCCAGATACACTAATTACAGAATTGGCAAGCTGTAAAAGAGGTATTTATTAATTTGTTCACATAGAGATTGAGCCTACTCTCTTTTTGAGTAACTTGGTATTTGAACAGTTAAAACAAGTCTAGTAGATGCTTAAAATAGACCACCATGGTGCATACATATTTTTGTTGTTGAATGGAAAAAAAAGGAAGATCGTTGAAATTTTGGTTTTTGATAGATTCCGATGGCTATGTTTGATACAGGTAGAACAGTCCATCTGATGGGATTAAGATTGTACTACTAATATAAATTTCCTTGTACTAATATGAAATTAGCTTATAAGTTATAATGGTTTATAATTTTTCTAATGCTCATCCCACTTATTGCATGCAGTTCTTGAACAACCTTCTCAATATAAAGATCCATTATTCTTGTTGGAGCTTGTTCTTCACCAACAACCGACCAATGGTATTGTCATTACTGCACAAACACCTCCTCCATGATATTTCACTTTAATGTTGGGTAGAACCAAGTACTATTTATATTTATGATTTCATAAAATATATGTCTGTGACAGGTCAAAGAGCTTCATATTTTGCATGGCAAAGAATGGTTGATGTAGTGAAGGTGATGTCATATGTTTTTCCATTTGTGATTCATATTAGTTTGGATTACAAGGATAAGAAGTTTAAGTTAGATTTCACTGTTTCATACGGTATTTGACATATTTACAAGTACATGTTATATTTGATTAGCTAAGACGATTGAACTCTAAACTTGGGTTGTAGAAAAAAGCTTGAAATTTCTTAAGTATGTGTATGGGTATGAAATGTAAGTTCAACAAGACATGAATTAGGTGTGATTTAGAGGTGAAAATTGGGGATTACACACCAGTTACATATAGTTTATGCATCTTTGGATCTATATTTCAACATCACAAGGATCTTATTAAACAATAGGAAAGAGAAAGATATTGAGTTGAAACTCTGGGTTTTTTTGACAACAGTGCTCTGTTTATATTGAGAAAATGGCACCAATATAATAAATGGAGGATATTTGATATCCTTTCTAATAATAGTGATTTGATACAAGAAAAAAATCAAAAAGTTCCTAATAACACATAAAGGATTTACGCCTTATTTCTATAATTATAGCACTTCTCCTCAAGCTTGAGCATATAAGTTGTATGTGCTTAACTTTTGCAATTATGATTGATCCTTGGTCCTCTTAGCAACTTGGTGAATATGCCAGTAGATTTTTCACTAGACTTGACAAATCTAGTAATGTCTCTACACTCCAACTTTTCTCCTATGAAATGACAATCTACCTGAATATATTTGGTTCTCTCATTTTGAGAGACAAGATTAGAGACGATGTGTAAAGCTGCCTAGTTGTCACATATAAAGTACATTTGAGAATTTTCTTCAAATTTAAGCTTTATGAGGGATTGCTTTAGCAATATGAGCTCAAAAGTAGTGACTAATGTTGTTGCCTTGTTTTCTACTCCTACACTTGAACTTGCCATAACATTTTGTTTCTTAATTTTTTTTTTATATGAAGTTACCTCCAACAAGAATACAATGTCCCGAAATGGAGATGAAGCTTGTTTATTAAAACTATCAGGAAAAGACAGAAAAAGTGTTCTGTAACTAACATGATTAACAATTCAAACTAGACAAATGTTTTAAAGTCCACACCATCTTCTTCAATTGTCAACCCAAGATGTCCTAATTGTGCATGAATTATCATTGGAAAGACTGCAAATGCACATACCGATGGTGAAGAAAAGAGATAGTAAAGGCATGTGACTCACATTCAACACCAAAGTACTCTACCTGATATCATATGTTTGGGTCAATCGAGGTTTTTTTTTTTTTTTTTTTTTTTTTTTTGATAGGCGAAAAATATATCAACAGCACATGGGGTGTTCTAACCCTTGTCCAAAAAAAATTTACATAGTTCCCCTCTCCTAGATATACTTATGGTTTCTCATGAGATTTTTATATTACAAACCAAAACAAACCTACTCAAATTCATTTTTGTACTTTCAAAACAACTTGACTTAAAAGATTACAAAGACCTATAATCCTGGAACCTCCTTACTCTCCAATTTGTCAAATAATTATGCAGACCATCCTCACATTTATTATCGATATATGTGTTGGAGATTTGCAAACGGCCTTTTCTTATTAGCCAAACTGGGTGTGCATAGCAGTCCCTGATGTTGAAAGAATTGCTTCACTCGTAGCTATACTAATAGAGCTATGCTGCTTCTCAAAAACCACATACCGTATACCATGTTAGAAAGCAGCTTCCCTGCATCAACTGGTATTTAGGCATCTTCTCTGCACCAATGCAGCCCCATTGCATCTTTCCATGTTCTTACTTTAAAGCAAGCCTCGGCACTGGCTAGTTATGAGCAGACTGGAGCAAAAAGACAATGTGTATATCTTACAAATCTGCGTGGAAAACAGACTGCATCAGTCCCGGAAGCAAAGGATAATGAGAGATATAAAGAGCAAATTTTACAATAATGGGTGGAAGGGGTTAGGTAATGCTAAGGCTGGAAGATTTTATTTGTCAACCATCGGCAAGAATGATAAAGGGCAAATGGTCAATAGCAAAGAAAATTGTTAATTGTTAACTGGACATTTGTTACAAAGATTTCTAGCACTTTTGGCGGGGATTTAATCAGTTCATGAATTTCCTTGTTTGACCAAAACATTACATTGTTCCATACTTCTAATACCAGTTGTTTATTCAGGCTTTTGTTCTCCACATCCAGTTGAGGACATTAATTTTCGAAGGAGTATTGCTAGAGAAGCCATTATTGAACATGATTTCCAGTTCTACCAATGATTCTGGAGTAATTCGTACTTCAAAAATTTCATCTGCTAGCTTTGGGTCCAATGTCTCGTTGGGTAGGCACCGGTATATTTATTCTTGGTTCTGCCTACGGCATTTTTTTCTTCTTGTGTAAATTCTAACCATTTGTAACGGTTGCAGAGTCCGGACTACCTTGTGGAATTGCATTTTCAAATTCTGAAATTAGAGATATATATGTAATTCCAGTAGCAAGTGGAATAACTGGAAAATTGCTTCTAGCAGAGAAACACCCATTCCGCAGTCGACATGGTGTTGTGATTGCAATTGCTCCGTTGGCAGGGTTATGTGTACGTCTACATTGCTGTGACCTTTTTCTGAGCTTAGCGTCTTTGGTGATATTAGTCTAAAATAATCCATACATTTTTAGGTGTTAGGGGGGAGGGGTTTGATAATTTTTCATCAGTTAATCATGTTTTGATTTCTTGGTTGAGTTTGATGCAGCCTAAGATAGATGAGAAGCACTCGTCATGGTTGCATGTTGGAATCAGAGAGTTTGACCCACAGTTTTATTCAATGAAAGGTAGAGAAAAGCATGCGAGCATGGGTGATGATTGGGCAGATGGGAGATGGACCCTTGGTTTCCCAAACGCAAGAGCTTGTGAGGAAGCTCAATTAGCGATTCTCAATGAAATGGGGAAGCAGAGATCAGCCCTCCAGTATATGCTTGCTCCATTACTTGAGGATGATTTTGGATTACCTCAAAACTGAGGTACTTAAGTTGTTAGAATCACTTGTCATGGTTACTTATATTCTTTGCTCTTTTAATCATTGTCTCTCTTTTATTTATACTACTTAGAATTTAACATAACAATTTATTATTTAATGAATTAAATCTTTTTGAGTTAAAATGAGTTGTTAGAAAGGAAAATTAAAAAAACAGTTGAAATTTAAAATATTTATGGAAATACTTATTTTAAATAATAAAATTTTAAATTCATTAAAAGAATGAAATAAATTGAAATTCAACATCTAATCACTCCCTCCTTATACACATTATACACACAAACATATTAAAAAATTAAATTATTAAATATTATATAAATATTTAAATTTGAATTATATATATTTTTGATAAAATTGAATTTTAAAATACATATTTGCAAAATGAAATGTTATCTTAAAAAAATACAATCTTTTATCCAAATAAAAATTTGAAATGTAAAATATTTTAATTGCTGAATAAAATATTTACAAAAATAACAAGAATTTAATTATAAATAATTTAAATATCACGTATTTTAATTTTTTAAGTTATTCAAATTTCTCTTCAAAACACAAAGTTACACTTTTATATATTATTTTAAACGACATATTTTATTCTACAAAGTATGTTTGTCTTGGCATTTGGCAGTATATACTAGGTTTCTATATCGCATATTTTTCCGATCATGTGTGAATGTGGTCAGTTATTATATATTTTTTGTAATTTCTTATTTTTACTTATTCATTTTATTTTGATATATTTAATTAGGATAATTTAAATACATATTTTTTTCCAATCATTTGAAATGTCTTTTAATAACAAAATTATTATCGAAGTTTCCAGTTTCAAAACACATAATAATTTGAATGTAATAATTAATTCTAGTGATGCTATCTTAATGGATCTGGGGATAAAATATTAATATCATCTTTGGGAAGGAAAACTTTCTTAGATTTCAACTATTAGACTTGTTTCGTTATACTCAATAATTCCAAATTTTAAGAAACAAGTTTTCCTTCTCAAAGCAACCCTCACGAAAGTTTTATATTCTAAATCTCAAATGTAGTAATTGTTACTACCCATGCTTACTTTTATGGACTTGGTGACACAACAACTATTATTTATTTTTGCATATGGATTATTGGTAGCCCTTTTACAAACTTTCTTTTTACTTTACCAAGTTAATGTGAATGTTAACATAGGTTTTGATTTTGCATCTCTTATTGACTTCCTCATAGTTTGGGTGTCTTTGCCTTTTGTATCAAAAGGAACAAAATTAGCATAAGCAACAAATAAAAACTTCTCTACTTTCACTGATTTATTGATGTAGTTAATGGGTTAATTATAGTTGGAAATGAAGCACCAAGAGAAAATAAGCCTCTGCTGAGTTAGAATTGAGGATTATTTAAGATGGTGAGTTAAAAATGAAAAAAATGAAATTGTGGATTTTTGCTTAGTTTTTGTTTCTCGATCGTTTTGGTCTCTATAGAAGCGATATGTCTTAAGGTGACATGCTAATAACATAGTAGAATTAACGCATCTATTTTTTTTTTTTTTTGTTTTGTCTTAAATAAACTTTCCTTTTACATATAAGATCATGTAGGATTTCTGGATGTGGACTGTGTCTATCCGTCTCTAAGAAATGCGAAGATATATGTATATTTAATTCCATAATTAAATTTGAGGAGTCAGGATTGGCTTGCACAACTCTTAAATAATAATTAACTATTTTTTTTAGTTAAAATCTTACACATATTCAAAAACCTATAAATATATATATATATATATATATATATATATTTTTTTTTTTTTTTTTGATTCATATGTTTTACTCACTAAATTCTCTCCATCAATATTTATATATTTGTTGTAATAATTTTTTTTTCTGTAGATAAATATTTCCTGAATTTCTATCAGTAATTTGATGATCAATCTTTAAAAACCCGCTTGACTTGTCAGAAATATCATTCTTTCCATTACGGAAGAACTATGCTGTTTTCTATTTGAACAATTCTTTTAGTAGATGCGTGTAATTTTGATCGTTACTTTCTTGAATGTAATTTGGTTCGTTCATTTTCTATAGCTCGTAGTACAAGAACGGACAAGATTCCTGAGACGTCTACAATGTTTAGGATATACATATTGTTATGAACACTATTATGGAAGAAGAATTTTTTTACTCTTGTACAGTAAGATAAGAATGAATTCATATTGGTCTTTAGAAGAACTAAATTGAGCAGTTGATTTATCATATATATACAGCAAGAAGATCAGTAGGAATAGAAGGTTCAATTTCAATTACATTAGCTGAAGAATTGGAAGGAGTAGATGTTCTTATTGTTTTGATTATAGCTTGGTGGAAGACCATGTTTACTCCAACCATTTTCAGAGCTGTGATTTGTCCTTTGATAATGATCGCAGTATTTGTTATTATGTCCAACATATTTATTATAGTCTTCTACAACGTGAAAGAACTTTTGTTGGAATTATCTAGAAAGTTAAAATTTCAATTGATTATGAGAATTATATGGAAGAAAGAACCACTAAATTCATGATCTTATTGAAGAACTAAATGATTTTGTAGAACTTGATATAGGTCCATAAGTATGACTTGAGTACGAGCTTGAGAAAAATCACCATTAAGATCACAAACTTTATAACACAATCTCTCTCTTTTTGAATTTTCATGATTAAATCACAATTACAGGGAGAAGAACAAGTACATATAAGAATTGTAGGATATATATAAATAAATAAATAGTTTTCATATGAGTATAGTAACGTGATGCTATAGAGTTACCTTATTTGTACTTTATGGACTTACATATTTGTATTGCTTAACTTGAAATGATGTTTGTACCTATAATTGCAACATACAAGAAACACTTAAACTAAATAGTCTTAAAGTAAATTCATCCTAGTATATAGTGTATTATTATTTTTTATATAATGAATAAGAGAAAATTATATTTTGACTTCTATTTTTTTACTCTCATCTTTTACTCTTTGACATGACTTAATGTGGGTCATTGATTCTTTCAAAGAAAAATATAGTGGTACATTAATCAATGATGAAAGTCAAAAACTTTAGGAGGTCATAATATCATTATACATGAATAAATAAGTGTTAGGATAAGACGATATAGTAAAACTCATAAGAGAGTTTGATAAGAATTTTGATGATAACAAACTAGTATTGAGTAATGAAAATAAATGGTATTATTTGTTTGACATGTGTAGTTACGTATAGATAAAGGTCATCAATATGAATGAATTCTTATTCAAGATTTGATCACTGGACCTCGTCTAACATCTCTTTAGATATCGTCTAATACTCTAATTATGATTGTCGATAAAATTATTAAATCCATCATGATAAGTGGATTAGGAACCAAGTTATTAAAATTATTCTTAACAAATATTTTATCTTTAAATTTAAGTCAAGAAATGTCTCTGAAGGTTAACTATACTTGATTAATAATTCCATACAACTCTACTTGATTATTCGTTAATATGAAAAATAAAATATTGAATGCAATTTTTTTTTTATTCTGATTGATATCTATGTTCAAAATCATGTATTTAATCTGTCCTATATTAGTTCAGAAATTAGTCCAAAAGTAAAATAAAAATAAGAGTCTTCTATGTTATAATGTTATTATCTTTCACTCTAATCTTTTGTTGTCATCACCTATGCTATATGTTGTTGTTAAGGTTTTTATGCAAACTTTTTGTAAAGGAGATAGTCATATCTTGGAATTATCAGAAACAAGCTACTCTGAAAAAGAAATTATCTCTTGTTGACTCTATGGAAATGATGATTTACGAGAGTTTGTTGGACCTCAGTTTTTTGCAAATTTATTGTATGTTATATATAGATTGTTATCTCTATTTTGGTGGGAGATGATCCTACGCTACAATTGTATATATAGATTAGGCTTAAATACATTTTTAGTCCTCATTTTCGTAGTGTTTGTTGCGGATGATCCTCATTTTGACAGAATGTTTAAAATGGTCCTCATTTGTATCGAATGTTTAAAATGGTTCTCATTTTCGCAATTCGTGTTTTATTTGGTCTTTTTCTGTAACGCCGTTTAAATCATTAACGGAGCATTGTACATGTGGCACAGTTTATATTAGAGTGTGTTACGTGTATTGTACAAGTGTGGTAATTAGATATTTGGGGATAAATAAGTGAGCTAGGGTTTTGGTAAGGAATGTTTAGGCAGTTGGTGAGTTTTGGCAATCTTGTTCCTCTATTCCCAATTGGTGTTGCTGCAATCTTCTTCTTCCTGCAATCTCATTATATAGGTATGTTACGGTCCCAATTTTCTTCCTTTACCTCTAGTTGTAATCGTTGGAGGCAACCGTGTTGTATCACTTCGTGCACTGTTGGTGGTTCAACGAGAAATAGATTAACCCCGATTTGTAGCTGCGAAGAGATGGTAGCTGTGAGGATGGCAAGAACTCCAAAGAATATTGGTAGAAAATTTTGGGTACAATCTATTTTTATTTTTGTGTTAATAATAAATTGGTTTTAATTTTTGGTTTATTGATTTACAGAGTGGTGGTTCCAATCATGTGGGCTGCAACTTTTTCAAATGGTGGTGTTGATGAAAAGGATGTCATCATCATGACACAAATGAGACAGATTAATGATTTGGAGAAGTCATTGAAGGAAGGTTGCTGAGAAGAGACTGCAATTAGTAATAGGGTTACTTGTGTTGTTATTGTATTATTCGTACTGTTATTGTGTGTAATATTTTAAAGTCCAATGTGTTTTGTACTATTGTTAAATGAAGAAATGAATTAGTTTGATTATGTTGATATTAGTCCCAACATGTTCAAAATGACATCTTAATCTGAGCATTGAAGTAAGTGATATTGATATAAGTTTGGGAAAAATTAAATTGATCTAAGTCTGGAAGAAGTTAAATTCATAACATTAATTCATCCTCATCAAAATGCACTACATCAATGTTTGACAAAAGTGAAATTGAACAAAGTTTAAGGAAAATCAAAATGCAGTACATCAATAATGAATTCTACATCAGAAATTCCAAAAAATAACTAAGACGTTTGTAGCTGCTATCATGGCCTTCTCCTAATCTGTAATTTCATCCTTAACTGCTGAGATGGTTCTTCTGGTGTTGGTAGTGGTGTTGCAAGGAAGAAGAAGATTGAGACTGTAATATACCTATATAATGGGATTGCAAGAAGAAGAAGATTACAGCAACACCAATTGGGAATGGAGGAACAAGATTGACAAAACTCACCAATTGCCTAAACATTCCTTATCAAAACCCTAGCTCACTTATTTATCCCCAAATATCTAATTACCACACCTGTACAGTACACGTAACACACCCTAATACAAATTGTGCCACATGTACAATGCTCCGTTAATGATTTAAACGGCGTTACAGAAAAGGACCAAATAAAACACGAATTGCGAAAATGAGGACCATTTTAAACATTCAGTAAAAATGATGACCATTTTAAACATTCTGTCAAAATGAGGACCATCCACAACAAACACTACGAGAATGAGGAACAAAAAGGTATTTAAGCCTATAGATTATATGTAATATTTTAGATTTATAAAGATAAAAAAATGCATCTCATTTATGTTTCGTCTTATGCGGGGTTTTGGTGTTGTCTAATGGTTTTGTATATTGGAAAGGAGACTTAGTATTCATAGGTTTCATTTTCTCATCTCCTTTGTTTTTATTGGTATTGTATATGGGTTGAGACATCTCTAATGTCTTATTCTTTTATTTATATCTTAGTTATTGCTGATAAAGAAAAAAAAAAAACTCTACTTGATTATACTTAAATTGCTATATTTGCACAATTTATTTTAAAAGTTTCCTTTAGTAGAGTTATTCATGAACATTGGAAAAAATATCATCAAATATTTCTAAAACAAGTGTCCTCTATCATCAAGATGAAAAACAAAGATCAAGATCTCTATGTGAAGATATTACCATATCAAAGTCTACCGTATAAAAAGCAAACAATCAAATTTTTGAAGTTACACATAGAGAAACGAGTTGAAGAGTGCAAATATGACTAACCTATGTATTGAGAATGGTAACCAGAGAGACTTATGTACTTGTTATAACCTAAAGAGATTTTCAAACTTGTTGTAACTTATGTTTGATTAATGGAACCTTCTAAGGTGAATGCTTAGGGACAACTAGACTTGCGCATGAGTTTGAATAAGCCAACATAAATATTGTGTGTAAGTGCTTCTTACTAGACATCTACTCTAATCCTTGACATTATAACACATCATATTTTGAACATTAATTTTAATTTTTTATTATTTTGAACTTTAATTTTATTACTTATGTCTTATCTTGAACTTGTTGATCTTATTGTTGTACTTGTTTTTCTAAGACGAAAATTAGCAAAATAAAAATGTTTTTCTTACATTAACATTTTACAATAGCTATTAAATACAAGTACGACAAGATTAATATTTTTTTTACATTGATTGCTAAATGAATATGGTAAAAACTGACCCTTTTACATGAATTTTATACGGTCAATGCAAAAAGTCTTTACTTTCTCTATCTTCTTAAAATAATGTAAGAAAGATAGTTGGATATGCTTGGTAATAATAATGTACATATCTAGTTACATAATAATATTAAAGGGCGTGCAATTTGTTTCACCCCTAGCCCTAGAAAATGCCTAAGAACACAAAGACATGATGAATAAAGAGAATTCAAAGAAGCCTAAACTACAAAAGAGAAAGAAAAAAAAATTAGCTATTTTTGAAATTCTTCTCCTCACAATTCCTGAAAGTTGAATATAATCTTTCTGTCCACGGATTCAAGAAGCCCAATTTCATCCACCGATCGATCCTCAACCTCGTTCTCGTCATCAATGGAAATATTCAAATCCAAAGAAACACAAGGGCTTGTCTCCTCCAAAGTTCCAATGTCACCATTGATCTTTTCTTCCTCAGACATCGATTTTTGTTTGATCGAAGGAGAACAAGTCCTTGATCTTGAACTGAAACTTTCACAGCTCAGAATGATGATTGCGTCACAAAGTGCAATCTCTTCACCGTTTGAATCCGCAACTCTTCCTCTCTCCATGGCCCTTTTGAAACCAAGTTGAGAACAATAATCCGCTTGTTCTATATCTTCAACAAGAAACACTCTATGAGGGTTGTTCATCATTGCTTCTGCGAACCTCTCTATGTAACTGCAACTTGTTTCTTCTCTCGATCTCTTGTTCCTGCTATAATCCTCAGTTGAATCTGCTCTTGTCGACGCGAAACTACTCAATGCTATGGAAACGACGTGGTTGTGGGATCCAAAAACAAGCCGAGCCAATTCTCTTGTTATTTTCTCTTTAGCTTCCACATCAACACCTTGGAACACCAACCACGTTTCTTCTTTCACTTCTTCACTGTTTCTCACTTTTCCTTTTCTTCTCACCATGCCAGAACGACACTGCAAAATGGTGCTCGCAATTTCCGGTATTATATCCTTCTGCCACGACACCTTTTTCTCCAAAGCATTGCACAGTGTTTTCAAGTTCTCCGAGTTCAACTCTTTGAACCTGCTCACGTGCTCCACTTCCATGACGTCACTGGAAGAAGCGGAGTTAGGGTTGGGAGATGAGAATGGTTGCTTTGTGTTGTTGTCCTTGTTCTCTGGAATGTACACTCGCAAAGTTGGTTCCTTGGGGTTGTTGCATCCATTGTTTGAGACCCAGAAATGGTGGTTGTTCAATGAGTCTTTGGGTGAACCCACTTGCCACTCGTGATGGGTTTGGTGCAAATTCGAATGTTGTTGTTCGTATGAGAAACCTGAGGTTGAGGAAGTGGGTGACACTGAGGATAATGTGAGTGTTTTGTCCGAAGGATAAGGTTGCTTTTGGATTGAACTGCACATAGAGTTCCACTTTTTGCAAAGCTCTCCCACTGGGACACAATTCTGTTGGAATATACGAAAAAAAAAAGTTAATTTTCATCGTATACGATTATACTGTAACTATTACACACTGCATACAAATACAAAAGTAAAACATGATGAGTGTGTTTAATGAAACATGTGATAAACCAGAAAGTGTTAAACAGTTGATGTTAAGAGAGTTGGAATAGTAATTGGAAAAGTTTGAGTGAGAGAAGTTGAATGAGTGTGGAGACATGAAAAGAGAAAAAACAAGGAGAGAGAAATTGTGAGTAATAACAGTATGAAAATCCTTAATTTTTTTAGGATACCTAAGAATTTGTTTAATTTGAATGCAAATGATGTCTTAATATAATATAGTAATAGGAGTGGAATCCTTTGAAGGTGTGTTTGATTGGGATAATGAAGACCTGATCATTGTAGGTGATTCCTTTATTCTCATTTTTGTACTGTTGGAGCCATGCAGGGAGGGTTGAAGTTGAGGAGTCACTATTACAAGTACTGCTTTGAAAGCTTCGAATTTCGGTCTCATTCTTGGTGGAAGCTTCCGCGAAACAAGGTTGTTGTTTGTGTTCATCCTCCACTCCTTCGAGTAAGAGCCAGCTACTTCTCTTGTCAGCTTTCTTGTTTATGGCCTCATTTTCTACACCACTGTGCAAAAAGAGATAACATTTATCAGTTACTGCCTTCATTTATTTCGGGTCATATTCCACTTTCAAACTTATGCAGAGAACAGTAACAAAAAACGGAAAAAAGGCTCTCAAAAAGATCCTTATTATCGATGTTAATCCAAGGAAAACCAATAAAAATACACAAAAAGAAGAAAAACCTATTTCCTTAGTTGGTTCTAATCAACTAAAAGGGAAGTCACACTCCAACGACTGACGTCTTACTCGTTTCAGTGCATACACTTTTAACCAAAGTTTTTTGCCATTGGTTTTTTCTTCTTATACACAGTACCCACTTCAGAAAAAGAAGTGAAAAAGAAGCAAATATTCACACAGAAGAAAAAAAAAAGTTTTCCCAATTTTGTTCACTGTGCATTTCTTCCACTCCCACTTTTCTTTTCCAGTTTTAATCTTTAAAAAGCAAAAGCTAATTCCATTTTTTCCCTTTTCCGATGCCTGTTTTCAGCTAATCAACTATTCATCCAAAGGAAAAAAAAAAAAAAACAGTTTGAGAAATGGGATAGAGAAGATTGCACAACTAAATCAAAAACATGTTTGGAAACCGTTGAGTAGGATGAAAACATGAAAATCTCAGAACTACTAACTTACCAGAAAATGTGTTCAAATTATATATATTATATGTATATATAATATAATATCTGTAACGTATAATATGAAAGGCCTTGTAATTATATATGGAACTTTACCAAAACTGATTTACCTGTCAGTGATGAGACTCAAGCGCAAGGTTCCGGCAGGGATAGTAATGGGATGAAGATCCCAAAGAGTCTCCAACGATGGTTGGCCATTTTTGCATCTCATGTAAGCTTGAAAAGTGGCAACACCCATCAACCGAAACCTTCCACCATTTTCTTCAAACCCATTCACAAGCTTCCCAATCTCCATCACCATGTGATCCACGGGACAATAACACGCTCTCCCTTGTGATCCACGACTTCTGTAATCAAACACCCATTTGAGATCTCCCAGATACAAAACATACCCTTTGTTGTGTTCTTCACTTCTCTTCACAAGATTTCTCAACTCTTCAATCTTTTGCTCAACTTCCACTCTCGAAACATTCCCAAAAGAAGAAAGAGAAAGAGGGATAAACTTCACACCCCTGAGACACTCACCAGCATCCCCTCTATCAACCTTTTCCATCACTCCTCTAACCACACTCTCCATACTCGTAACACACTCTCCTACAATCACAACACTTCTCTTTCTCTGACTCGCCAAATTCTCAATAACACTAGCAACATCCTCACCCCTAATGGGATCCAACACCAACCCTTTCTCTCCACTGCCACTGTTTTCCTTTGTCTTAGTATTACTATTACCGTTACTGTTACTGTTATTGCCACTACCATTGTTCTGAGAGCATATTTCCAGAGAAACCGCTTGTTCAACGTTGCTTTTCACTTGGGTGCTGGAGAACCCAGCCTCCCTCATGACTCGGCTAACGCTAGGGTCATCCAAGATCGAGATAATGAGTTGCTCCAGTTCTATTTTCACTGCCAGAAGAGGCTGTTGTTGATTCTCGATGGATCCACGTCGTTGGTGCGCCTGAGCGCGTTTGAAGGCGGCAACCAAAGCGTTGGAGATGGAGGGGCAGGCGTGAGAGTGGTGGTGGTGAGAGCCTTGCAACATGGGGCTGGAAGAGGTTGAAGCCGGTAAGCGATTGAGCGCAACGTTGAAGCAAAGCTCCAGGGCCTTGCACTGAAGAGGGTGAGAGTGGGATTGGAGACACGCGGTTCGTAGAAGGCCGTTGGTGATCGAGAGCATCGTGTTCGCAACGTGGAGCGGCGTCACCTGCGCGTGCCCGCGACGCTTCGCGAGTGTCACCGCTTGCTTCACTATGCTTGCAGCTTCCGGGGTTAGACCCTGTTGCACGGCGCAGCTTCCTGTTCTCATCTCCGAGGATGATGTAACAGCACTGAAAGCAAGGTGAAAAATTGCAGTTTTTCGTCGCAATCTTGGATGTTGTTGTTGTTGTTGTTGTTGCAGACAATGGTTTGGAGTAGTGAGAAAATTAAAGATTAACGTTGTGAGTAGAATAGAGTGTCTGAAAACGTTGGCATCTTGGGTAAGTGTAAGAGGGTGTGATGGTGTTAATTTGTAGGGTAGGGTGGGGAAGTAAGGTGTTGTTTTGGGAGGGTAACGTGATGAAAATATAAGTGGTTTGGTGCATATGAGATATTAAGCATAAAATAGTGAGAAACTTTTGGGGAAAAAGAGGGAGTGTATGGTACGTAATTCCATCACCTTTACATTAACAAGGCTGTCATGTCAAAATTAGAGCAACTTTTTCGACCCCGTTGTAGCCTTTAAAGCTGCCCATTCTGCCCAATACTATTAACTAATCTTTTTTGTGGAGGGTGGGTTGGTCTAAAAGACAAAGAGAGAAGGAAGAAGAGAAAGAGCAAGAGAATTTATGGAGGAAGAAGGAGTGTGCTTTTCTTGTGGGTGAGGTAAATTTGTGGCAGATACTATTAACTAATAATCTTTCTTTTTTTCCCTTGGATATTGCTTTCAGCCACATGGCCACGTAGAGGTAGAAGATGCTCTCATTTGAAGCTCAAAAGCATAAAATGAGCGTCCCTTTTGAGTAGATAATGCCATATTTTACTTTTAATATTGCTTTATGATACAGCGCTTTACTTTAAGCAAAAGATGGAGGGTATATTAAAATCGGAGCTCTAATAAAATGTGTTTGAAGGTGTTTGATGGTGTTTGATGGTGAAAGAAGAGAAAAGATAATAGTCATGTACCTTTCACTTTGCCCTCAAATCTCATGCTGTTTCTCCAAACACATTAGTTTAGTGATCAACTCTTGGAATGACCTTTTTCATACACATTAATACAATAACCATTATCCTTTGTGTTTAAAAAATCAAAAAGTTAAACCGTTATTGGTGGGAGAGAATTCAGAAATCAGAAATGATGGGCTGTGTTGTAAGCAAGTGTATATATTCCCCTCTTTCGTTCAGACACTCCTTTTCTTGGTAGCATTGCAGAGTGCTTTGTGTTCAAATAATTTTGGTGCCCTTTGTAAGTCTTTTTAGGCCAACAAAGATAGATAGAAGAGACTTTTTGACTGGAAGCCTCAGCTAGCTAGCTCTCTACACTCATTCATATTCACCAAACCAAAACCATAAAAGTAATTCACAAACAGTTTCTAGATTTGGATTACATCTTATCACATTCATTTTCGATCCTTATACTCACTAATTCTAACCACATACTTAACCATCTTCTGGGGCGTGCACTTCTCATGTGTAGTACAAAGTCATGCCCTAAACATCATAACAAAACACCATTTTTTTTTAAGGGTTAAATATGTTTTTGGTCCCTCAACTTTCAACAAATTTTAGAATTAGTCCATTTCGAAATACGTGAATTTAGTCATTTTAATCAAATTTTGTTAGGTTTATTTGATGTTTCGTACGTATTTCACGATTGTATTTGAGTTGTTTATACTTTAATGTTAAGTCAAATACTATTATGAAACGTGTTTGAAATGTCAAATAAACTCAATAAAACTTAATAAATCAAAAGATGAAGGACTAAATTGGTTCAAAGTTTCGAAATGGACTAATTCCAAAATTCACTAAAAGTTAAAGGACCAAAAACATATTTAACCATTTTTTAAAATGTTAAGACCTAAACTGGAAGTCTATCTGAATCTTACAAAATTAACTTTAAGATTTGCATTCACTTATATACTCTAAATTGATCTTATTTCTAGTTGGCGTACGACCGTCAACAAAGCAGATGTTACTAAAGATACAATCTTATTTTTCTAATGTAAGAAAAACCATCTTGATAGAAAAAGAAAAATTTGATGAATATGAGACAATGGTGTTAGGGATCGACGAAGATGACGTTATGAATTTTGGTGTTGTCAAAATGTGGTGTGAATGGTCATGTGTGTATGTGCCTTCTAGTTTGGTATCAAAAGAGACAAGTCCATGGTTATTTGAGTGGGTTTGCACTGTTTCTTTCATTGATTGCTCATCAACTAGTTATCCATTATATCACTCACTTTCTTGTATGATTGTAAGATCATTTCTCCCTTTTTTTTCTTTGTTGTAATGTTTCCTTAGCATGTTTTATTTAACTTCTTTCTTTCAAGATGACACGCACTGAAATTATAATTGGGTGATTCACACACACTAATGATACGTCATGGGTCATTGCACAAAACAAGTAAAAGTGGAGCAGTTGATTGAAGAGTGAAAGGGAGATATCTACGTTCAAAAATATTCTTCCCATTTCTTTATCTTACTCTTTTTCCTGAATACCTAGATAGATGGAAGTGAGAGCATTTTTCAGTATATGTGCCTTCTCTGCTTTCTATGCAAACGCAACCTTCAACACTTCAAAATCTATCACCCTATAACCTAAAATCGACAACCCTATCTAACAAATTAACCTACACACTAAACACAACATCAACCCTCAACAATTCAACCTATAATTGCTCGTTACATTCTTGTAACATACATAGACACACACACAAAATAGCTATTGTCTTCTATTTGCATTTCATTTATGCTTAAATTACCATTTTAGTATCTTTTTTTTGTTTGGTTATCGCAATTTCATTGATGAAATTAATTTTTTTTATCAAATGAGATTCATAGCACAATAAAAAGAGATATTATTCATTGAGATTTTCTCAAATTACACATAAATTTCTTTTTGTTTTGAAAAGAGTAAGATCTTTTATGAGAACACTATAAGAAAATCCTTAATTAAAAACCAATTGTAGAAACAAAAAATAGTTAATCACTATAGTGGTCAATTTAAATATCACTCTACAAAATTAAAAATTATTAATTACTAAAAATTGTCACTATTATAAATAAAATATTATAATTTGTGACTAATTATTTAGAGACCAATTTAAAAACTTAAGTGATTTTGGTAACAAAAACTTAGATAGTTAATTTTAAGCGACCAATTTTCTTTGGTAGCCAAAACAATGATAATTAATTTTAAATACCAATTTAGTGATCAATTATAATTTTTTATTCATAATATTGACTATTTTAGTAATCAACAATTTTTAATTTTGTAAATTAATATCTAATTGGTTATTATAGTTACTAATCATTATTGGTCACTAAAATTTATCACTATTTAGAATTTGTTTTCTTATAGTGTATTCACGTTATATTCAATTCAAAATCTTAAAATAATAAATTTTAAATACTTTTTTTTTATACTACTGCTCAATGATTTACATTTTTATTAAATGTGAAATTTAGATTGATTTTTGAACTTTTACCTTATGTATACCCTCCATCTTCTCATACGTGAAACTTAAATTGATATTTTAATTGTTGTAATGACTCTAATAAAAAAAGTAAAAATTAAAAAAAAAGTCTTGAGAATTTCATTATATATCCAAAAAGAAATATAGGTTGATGTCATTATTTTTAACTTTAAAATAGCCAATAATGTGTAAAAATTTATGTGAGTCCAATTTCATTTACGAGAAAATTATTTATAAAAATTAAATTAATACTCACTAAAAGTTAAATTAAACTCTAAACAAAAAAGTAACCAAAACTTTGGTGTTCAAATTTGGAAATTGATTTACCAACTCGGAAACTTATTCAATGACAAAATAGAGAATTGTTTAAAAACTAACAAATTAATTTCTAAAATAAGTTCTAAATCAGTTTATACAATAACTAAATGCTTTTTTTAATCTTAAATGAGTTTATATTTGATGAATTTCTTATAGTGCAATCAGACGAAAGTGATTTTAAAATTAAGAGATTAAATTAGTTGTTTTTTTTATCAATAAACAGATTGAATAGAATCAATTAAAGAAAAATTAAAACAGTAATTAATTTTTTGTTTTTCAGTTTGCTCTCTCTTAAGTCTTGGTAGGTAGTTATGAAATATTTCCATATGTGTTATGTATGCAAAGAAGGAAAAATGAAGAGCTTTGTGTAGTGTAGTTTTAGTGGTCCTTCTATTCCAAAATAATATCAATGATGATGCAGTCAAAAGTCTGCATAATAAATATAATAAACTTGTGTTGGGTAATGCAGCTCAGAAAATTGAAGTCAATAAATAAATCATTAGATTAAGTTTGGATATAGAGATGTGAACACTCGCCCACACGTGCACAAAATTTCTGCTTTATTGTTTTCAGCTTAGCTCAACCAAGTGCTATCAGCCACTTCTTTTCTCTCTCCCTCTTTTTTTTTTTTTTTTAATTTATTAGTTGATGTTTTTGAAACAAAATTGGTTTGGAAAAAGAGAAAAAGGAAACCAATTTTTGACATTTGAAAACAATAATAGTTTCACATCCTACGTGACATCTACGCTTTTAAAAAAAGAACACTATTTATTTACTTATGAAAAAAAAATTGTTAGGTTCAAAATTTTTAGTGTATGACTTTCACAATAGTTATTATAAAAATAAACTAAATTTAGAAGATATAATTTGTGATCGAATGATTCTGTATTTACAATAAAGAAATATTGAATTTAAGTTTTTCGGTTTTTGGAAGGAGTATACATTTTCATTATTATAACTTTTTTTTAAATAGACTAATAATATAGACTTCAAACGTTTAGCTTAGTAACGTGATATATCATAATAATTAATTTTGAATGCATTGATAATCTCAATTTTGAATTATACGAAGGGTAACAATTTTAAATTATTTTCATTTTCATTCAAACAAGAGGAATTTCAAATTAAGCGTTTAATTCTTTATTTTATCTTTTAGATCGAATATATTTTTGTCCTTTAACTATACCACAAAATTAGAGTTGGTATGTACTCAAAATTTTAATTATGTTTGATTTTTGAACTTTAGAAAGCAATGGAGATAGTTCCTCCACTTTACAGAGTTAAATTTATTGTAAATAGCGATCAACGGTAACATATGTATTATTTACACGTACCTCTACACATGTTGTTCGAGTGATAATAATTAATTTTTTAAATAAAATAGTTTTTTTTTTTAACGTGGACCAATCTAACAATGTTTTAACATAAGAGAAGAGTCGGACCAAACTTTTTCTTTTTCTTCAAAATGTTTGTAGTTTTATGCAAAACATTGTGTACAATTATGTATAATTATGCCTAATTGAGAATTGAACAAGTGACCTTGACTCTTATACTAATTGTTAATTTTTTTTTAGCAAATAATAGAATTGAATTAAAGAGAGCACTTAAGGGATGTTCTAACCCTAATACAAAAAACAAAACCTATAAGTGTTGATTCATTAGCTTAGCATCAAGGCTTCAACAACCAAAACCCAACCAAAATAATTGGTCCCAATGTATACCAACATTGTAATCCACATACAGATTAAGGCCATAGTATACCTCCCTAACATTTCTTATGGCTTCAAATAGGAGTCATTTCTTATACCAATTGTAAGATTGAACCCTTACCACTAAGTCAAAATTTGTAACAAATAGTTTAAAGTGCAACTCTTTTTACTTAAGATTACAGAATGTCATGATTTGATTATTTTATTGTGATTTGACCTACCATCCACCATGAGATAATTGATGCACCTTACAACAATTTAATTATTATTGGGTCACATAATGATAATTTAAAAATATTTAAAGTTAAAGTACCACAATTTTAAAAATATGGTATAAACTATTCACATTTCAACAAATGTTGCTATAATTATCAACATTATCTACCGTATTTAAAATATAGGCAACATTTTTTGTATGCTCTATAGATTTAAGGCAATAGTTTTTCAGTTGTTGTCATGTCAACATTACCTAATCTATAGGTATGAAGAAGATTCATAGTGTATAGCATAACTGAGAAGGAAACAACACAATAAAAAGACAACGATTTTATTGTTTTGCCCACATTTTCTATGGGCAACATTTAAAAAAATGTTGTCTAAATAATCAACGGTTTATAAAATGTGGCCTTTAGTAGTTTTAAGTCACATTTATATATTTTTGACCTTTTCTATGCTTAGGCAACAAATTTATACATGTAAGTTAGTTCAAAGTGGTCTAAAGTAAAAAACGGTGTAGTGCAAGTTGCGTCAGGGTCCTCTTGGGTCCTCATCATCAGATGTGCCACCATTCGAAAACGTTCTTGACTACACTGAAACATGCTTGTGTCACTACGTCAAAATTGTCAATAGACAACTTGTTTTTGTTAATAGATAACGCTTTTTAAGTATAAGAAATAAAATTTTTTATGCTAAAGGGACACGAAATATATATATATATATATATATATATATATATATATATATATATATATATATATATAAATCTTCGTATGTAAACTAAGAAGATCAACAATGCAAGAAAAATATGAAACATTAATTTTAAATTTATTGACTCCTACCACTAAAGTCTTCTTTGGTAACGTGGGACATTTTTTCTGTCGGTAAATCCATTGGTTTTGTTGTTTATTTTGATGTTCAATGCTTCTATTATAAATTTCTTTAAAAAGACATATAAGTTAATTAAATAACAATAATGTTTTATAAATTATTATCGATTTTTTTTTGTAAATTACGGAAGGCTTAGGTAAAAGATATCTTAATCTATTATTTTTTTCTCTTTATGAGACTTAATGTTTTCAACTTATTAAGATAGCATTATTAAAGTCAATTAACCTATAAGGTATTAATTATTTTAAAGTTTGATGATTTTATTACAATTTGATCTTTGAAAGACATTTCATTGATTTAAGAGATGATATATATATATATAAGTATCGTTAATTTCTTAACTATGTGAATATTTTAAACCTATAAAAAAAGAAAACATATCTGATTCAACAAATGGTTGTGTCCAGTGGCAAAAAAGATTAATAATTAAATATGATAATGCATCTTACTATGCATAATTGAATGAAATATTGGGGTGAGTTGATATATTGACTAAAGCATGATCCATAGCGTAAGGATTGTGCAAAGTAGAAGCAACTTTTTTATTTCGGAAGGAAAAAGTAAAATCTTCACTTAGATATATCAAAAGAGCACTACTTTTTATGCTTTGTGTGAAGCATTTTGTAAAAGAATAACTTTCCTTTCTTTGATTTTCGTAACCCAACATTCTCATCTTTGGAAAGCAAAGCAAGAAAAGGTTGCGGTATATGGGTTCAATTATATTTATAATATAATATAATATAATAAAATATTTAAGTATTTAGAAAACAGTATTAAGAAAAAGATAGATAAGCATCTCTTCTTTAAAACCTTAAAGATGTTGCTACTTTAGAATCACTAAAAGATCATTATCTTCTCTACTTTAATTAAAACCCTTAAGCATAAGTATAGAATTTGTCGCTTATATGGCTTTTTTAAAAGATAGGGTCTTTAACCATTAATGTAGTTTTGGTGGACAAAAGTGGGGTTTTTCATAAACCTTTTCTCTCTTAACCTCACACAAAATCCAGCTTAACGTATTATATGTCTTATACCTTTTACTTCCTTCGTTTCTTCACTTTCTTTTTTTTTTCTCTTTAGTTCATTTTTCTTTAATCTCTTTCTTCTTCTTTTTTTTTTTTTCAACTTTTGTGACGAACACTTGTGTGATTAGATCACAATACATCATTAGTTCTCTTCAACATGACATGTGTAATTATTTCTCCATGTACGGATATGAATTTGCAGCAATTTCAAAAATTAACAAAAATGTTAATATATAATTAGGTTTCTCACATTAATCCTCCTTTCATACATCAAAATTAACAAATACTAAAATAAATTAGGGATTAATATTTACAATATGATAAGGTTTTTAAAAATAAACATATATATACTTGGTATTTACAGATTATAAATCACGACAACGAGATTGAACTAAATGTAAGGTTAATTATGTTTTTTATCCCTTAATTTTTAGTGAAAATTGGAATTAATCACTCTTCGAAATTTTAGACCAATTTAGTCCCTCAATGGGTGAATTTAGTCATTTTAACCAAATTTTATTAAGTTTATTTGACGTTTTAAACGCGTTTCTAAGTAAACATTGAAGCAAAAATGAGCTAAACGATATAAACAACCCAAGTACTATCATGAAATGCGTTTAAAACGTCAAATAAACTTAACAAAATTTGGTTAAAAGGACTAAATACACACATTTTCAAAGTTAAGGGATTAAATTAATTTAAAGTTTTGAGGAGGAACGATTTCCAATTTTCACCGAAAGTTAATGGATCAAAAACATATTTAACCTCTAAAAATGTATAACAACCATCTTCAAGTAAAAGAAAACAAAAAGAAATTTTGCAAGAAAGAGGGAAAGAATAGAAGTTGACTATTCTCTCTTATTTCAATGTTTGCACAAACAGAGAAAAATAAATTAGTGGAAGACCATTCTTCATATGAATAACTTGAAATAGATCTAGGTTAGGGAATATAAGACGTGAATGTGTTAATATGCTTTCACTTAATTAAAGAAATCTTAACAGACAAAAGTTAATGTTGTTACTTTAATCTGCGTTACTTTAGTTTCTTTTCATCCTTAATCTACATCATCTTACGCTAAAACAATTCCCTGTTCTTTTCCTAAGCTTCTGAATTAACTATTTGTCGCCACTTCTACTCATTCTTAGCTAAAGAAAAATATTTTCTATCAGAAAAGTTGTCCCCTTTGAAATTTAAGGTAAATTTCCACTTTCAAAAAAAAATCGTAACAATAGTTATAATATCATTTATGATCTAGCACTTAAAAATTACCATAATTCAATTGATAAAAAAATTGACTTTAGAGATATCACATCAAATTCATGATAAGATTTCATCACATACACATAAAAGAAGAGAGAGAAAGATCGTGGGTTCAATCTTCCTCTACTAATACTTTAGAGGAATAAGATTGATTTGATGAGTTTAGAAGAAAAGCTCATAGAGATTGTGGGTTCAACTCTTTCACTAACAAAAACTAACAACTAATAAAAAAAACATCATGTACATAGAAAAAACTTGTTATGAATAAATAAGTAAAAAAAATTATTCCCTTCAAGAAAATTCTTTCATAATTTGAATTTTATATACTTTAAAACTCATTCGTTACTTTGAAAGATTTAGTATTAACTTTCTTTGGTCTACCCTTACCAAATCTTTTTATAATTTAAACTGACTCATCATTATCATCTTAGTATTCAAATTTTTTTTTTCTAATCAAGCATATTAGCTCATTTAAAATTTAATTTCAATTTCTCTACGATGTTTCCTTCTCATTATTTACTTATTTTGAGAAGTAATATGTTCAAATATGAAAAAAAAAAGAGATAAAATTGATTCTCTAAACATAAAATGTCTTATATTTGAATTGGTTATGAAAGCAATTAATGAATTTATTAGTTGTTTGAAATGGGTATGTTTTATGTTTGGTGGATATACTTTTGTTATAGTTATATATTAAATAGAAGGGTGGGATGAAATGGAATCCATTTTTTTTCCTGAAAAGCAGGAAGATAAAGTTGGCACCTGGTTGTTATATACTTGAGTATACAAAATTAAAAATAAAAGTGAGGGAATAAATGTGGAAAGTGCTTCCCCCTTTTACAACAAAGCTTTCTCTTTTTCTTCAACCCTTCCTTACATTGCTTATTTTCTTTCATACATCCAACTTTTTCCACAATTTGGATGGTTACTAAGCTTTCTTCACTTTTTCTACACTTAGATCTATTCATAATTAACATAATCAAATCAAATCAAACCAAAGGTGCTAAGTTAGCTTAGTGCCAACCAAATAATATAGTGGAAAAAGCTTCACACTTTCAAAAATATGCCTAATTTTGCTAATTCAATTATCTCTCCACTATTTTGGGATCATTTATTTCTTTATGTAGTGGTTTTCGATTGTTCCTTTTTCTCAACTTGTAATCAGAATATAACTATATTATAATCAAAAGCTATATATATATACAATATTATGTGGAATATTAAGACTTAATAATTATGGTACTAAAGTATAAAACAACGTATACAAATTGAGATTTGATAAAGAATAAAAACAATTTGGAATATAGTTATTATTCATACTTTTTGATAAAATAAAATCAAATATATGTATATGTTTTTTTTTTTTTTAAATCTTCTTTTGTAGAGGTATTTATTCAAATACATACACTTATGGGTTCTACGTATCTTACTATCAAATAATTTATTATAGTATCTTATTTATATGTTATTGTTTCGATCTTTGAGTCGTAAAAATTTGTTTTGAAATAGAAAATTATTATCACGATTTTATTTTTAAAAGATTTCTTAAAAATTAAAAAAATTAAAAATACATATAGTTTCGACTTCTGTGAGCTAATTGAAACATCAAGTAATTATATATGCGATATTCAAAAATATATGCAAATAATTAATATTTTTTGTACAAAAAATATTAATAAAAACAATATTAAAAGACATAATATTTTATAGTAAATGGTAATTATTGTTTGTAGTGATACATGTGCAGAAGTTTCCTCCTTTTTGGCATATACCTTTTTAGAGAAACAAATGGTGATTTGAGTTTCCTTAGGGCGTAATGTTTGTTTTTTCTTTTGTTCTCTTTATCATAAACAGTAATTAGGCCAAACTTTTGAATACATCTACATGCTTTAGATCTTACATAGGGCCAATTCTTTGCTTCACTATGTCACCTTTTACTTTTTATGTGTGTTTTTTAGTTACACCTTTTATGTATGTTACAATAGTGAAGAACAAATGTACAAAATTCGAATTTGCGTTCAGCTATTTCAGATCTACCGACATATAAATCTTTAGTTTTTTTTTTTTTTTCACTTTATACTAAAAGTACGTACGTAATTAAATTTTTTAAAGCAAATGACCAATCAAGAAGGCTCTGAGAATTTTTATTTTTTTTTAAAGGAAAAGTTTGGAAAAGTTCAAAAATTAGACCAGGTTGAATCGATCTTTATTTTTAAGTTTCAATTATGAATTAAATAAATTCAAAGATTCATTTTCAATTTCATGTCACCAACTTTTCATTTTATAATTGTTGGCTTTAATTCTCATGTTGAGTGAATGGTTGGAGACCCTCATATCAACTAGAGACATGATGAATTTATAATATATAAATGGATACAAACCTTACCTTACATATTAATTTTATAAGGTTGAGTTAAACTTAAAATTTGCTTCTTATGATAATATAGAGTAATTTGAAGTCCATTATAGTAAAATTTGTTGTTTGTTGCCCTTATCATACCATCTGCTATCTGGTTGTTATGGAACAATCCATTAATATCTAGTCACATACTATATATATATATATATATATATATATATATATATATATATATATATATATCAACATCAGGGAGCAGGGGCGAAGCATAGTTGAGGTAGGGAGGGGCCACGGTCCCCCAAACTTTTTCATTCTTTTAATTTTTTTATTTTTTTAAAAATTATATATGTTTAAAATTTGTTAATTATTTATTTTTAAATGTATATCTTTTCAAATTAGATAATAGTATATTGAAAAGTTAATAAAAATAAAATTAGGTATTTTTTATTTCTATTATGGAATATAACATTTAATGTTAATAAATTATAAAATATAAAATCAAATATAATAAAGAAAATAAATTATTAAGATAATTTTTATTTTTTATTCTAATTGTATTTTTAATTTTTCACATGTTGTATTTATCTCTCATTTTTACCTAATTTCATTTTGTGATGTTACGAAGAAAAAAAAAAAGTTAAGAAAAAATTTATTATCTATGTCCTCATTTTTTATAGGTATAAATACACATTTGGTACCCAAACTTTTTCAGAAAGTTCAATGTGGTACCCGAACTTTAGGAATGTTCAATTTGGTACCCCAATTTTCTAAAGAGGTTCAATTTGGTCCTCTCCGTTAAGTT
>Ga0214542_1001769_pt1 | contig 44698 bp, 24 predicted proteins | sample CNSS1metaG_FD_160096 | JGI IMG/M metagenome (GOLD analysis project Ga0214542, IMG submission 160096) | Root nodule microbial communities from cowpea collected in UCLA plant growth center, Los Angeles, California, USA - CNSS1 | ecosystem: Host-associated > Plants > Roots > Nodule | place: USA... | reverse complement strand
AAAATTTAGAGTTTGGAAGTGATGGAAGGTGAAGCCATGTGAGAAGTAAAACTAGAGCCAGAAGAAGCACGAAGCGCCATGAGTTTCTGGCTTCCATGTATGGATAGATAGATTGATAAAATGGGTAATATTTGGTTTGGAAGAAGAATTGTTATGACAGTATATAATGAAAACTTTGACGTGAATGCATTTATGGGACTTGTCCTCTGATGTTTATGGGGTCAGGCAGTTAGGAGACGATGATTTGCAATGTTTGGGTCCAGGTGTCTGCAAACATGATCTATGATAACGATACTTGCAGATTAAAATAATGAAAATAATATTTTAACTACTAAATATAATAATTTTGATATCTTTTTCTTTTGATACTATTTATTATTTTGTAAATGATTTTAAAATATTAAAAATAAAAAAATAAAAAATTTTAAAAATAATACCTAAAATAATAAAAGAAACTTGTCAAAATTTAATAATTAAAAAACTATTTTCTTTAAAATAAATTAGAATTCCGTATACCGACCCTTGACATACAAGTCAAATTTTGGCCCATTTTTTCTTTTTCTCAAAATAGGATATTGTAACTAATATTACAAGAGGAACATGAATCACTAGCAATTTAGAATTCGACTATTGGAAGGTTGTCGTTAGAGTAATAGTCACAATTTAATTATTGAACAACTGAATCTGGATTAGTTTAATGTATGTTTGTTTTTTGTTTCTATTGTTATGAATTAAGAGAAAATAATTTAGAAATAAGAAATAAGAATTAGCTACTTTGTAAAAATCGTGTAAAAAAATATTTATTTTGAAAATAATGACTTAGACGACTAAGTATTTCAAGGTATAATTATTTAGAAAAATACATATTAAAAAAATAATAATAATCTAGGAAACTGATTATTTTGAGAAGTAATGATTTAGAAATATATATATTTTAAGAGAATAATAATAATTTAGAAAAATAAATTGGTAAAGTATACGTTTCAAAAAATGTATTTTTGATGAAAATATATGTGGTAAAAAATAATTTTGTAGCAAAATATATGTGAGAACCCCTTTTTGTTTTTCTCTTTCAGTGTACTTACTCTCTCTCTTTCTTTGCTACCATCCAGATAGAAACATCACTCCACTCATCTTGCACCTCTCTTCCTCACAATTTTCTCTTCCCTCTCTCTAACAAACAAAGGGGTTTGGGCTCCAATTCAGTTTCTAAATTTTGCTTTCTTCCTTCTGTAACAACAATCCAATCTGAGACTAGCACAGAATCTTCTCCCCAAGTTGTTCATTCCATCCCTACGTCTCCTTAGGTGCTGAAATCGAATCATCTTCCGGTTGAGAGCTGAATTTGCTTGTGATCATGTAAAAGCAATCCAATCTGAGACTAGCATAGAATCTCCTCCCAAGCTGTTCATTCAATCCCTATGCCTCCTTAGGTGCTAAAATCGAATCATCTTCTAGTTGAGAGCTAAATTTGCTTGTGATCATTGAAAAGGTAAGGGAAGCTAACCTTTTTACTTAAATTCGTATAGAAATCTATTTGATGAGTCTGAATTGCATGTTTAAGTGTTGAAATGATGTTTGAATTGCATGAATTGGTGAGTGATTGATTTGTGTATGAGGAATCTGGGCTGCTGCATGTGGGAACAGGTTCATAATCTGGTATTTTCGCCTAGGCGAGTGACTCTCGCCTGAGTGAAAACACCAGGAAACCCACCCCTGTTCCTGCGCGAAGTCTCGCCTAAGCGAGCTGGGGTCGCTTGAGCGAGAGACACTCTAGTCTAAGCGAACCAGCTTAGCCTGAGCGAGAGTTCGCCTAATTTTTTGTTCTTGCCACTGTTAGGGCCTCGCTCAGGCGAGACTGACTCGCCTGAGCAAGATGGCCTCTCGTATGGGCTAGATTGTCTAGCTTGAGCGAGAGCCACTATAGTGGGGTGCTTCAGTTTCTGTTTTTATCAGTAAGATTATATGTTTTAATGTGGTTTTGTGCAACTAGTCCCTTGTATGTTTGGGAATGTCATTATCAATGTATTGCATGATGAAATTGGATGAATATGAATTATGAGGAGTTGTGGTTGGAATAGAATTTCAAGGGAAATTCAGGTGAACTTGTTAGTGTGTGTAAGGACGTGAGGAAACCATATTGGTTGGTATCTTGAAACTCCAATAATCATTCACGCTCAGATAGAGCAGAATGGATTATGTCGTGAGGAGTAGCAAGAGGTCCTAGTCTTTGGACTTGATCAAGTCCTAGACGCGAAAGAGACTTACCCTGGGAACGGTCGGGTGAATACTCCTTGTGTCCAGACTCTACAGAGTCTGGGAACCGTTACAGGTGCAAGCCACCAAGAGCTCCAATGTCGCTTACACAATCTAGATATCGAGTCTAGAATTATATAATCGAGCTATGTGTTATGAATGATATTTCTATTGTGAATTGTATCATTTCCTCTTATTTCAGTTAGCTTACCCTTCTTGTTTATGTTTGCTTGCCCTTGTGTGTTCTCCTTTGCAATGATCACCTACGGTTGGTGTGAGCAGAGCCGAATCCAGATGAAGATACCCCTCTTCTGAGCAGGAGTTGATGTTTTACCGAGAGGTTCCGCGGTAGTTTTTGGGTTTGATGCTGTGGAGTTTTGGAATGTGCAGTTTATCCTTTTTCTTGTACCTACACTTGCCATGAGTGTTTTCATGTGATTTTTGGATGACTGTACCAGCTGTATATATAAAATTTTATATGACAGTTATATCCTTCTGTCTGTTTTGCTTGATCATAATATAATGTTTGATTTGGTAGTGTGAAAGCTATTAAATAGGATGTTACAATATATATTTAATTTTTTTAGTAAGGAATTATTAGTTTTGTGTTGAATTATGTAGTATTAACATCGATTAATTTAAAATTAAAAAACAAAAAAAAACTTAGCTATAAATTAAATAAATAATTTAAATGTAAAAATTTAAATGATATTTAACAATTTTGTAATTAATAAAATTGTGCCCCTAAAAAAAATTGTGCCCCAGAAATTATTGAAAATGTAGATAAATAAGAAAGTTGATTTGTTTTTGTACTATGTAAATATATTAGTAACACGCAAAAATGTAGATAAATAAAATTTGTGCTTAGAAAATACGATGGAAGAGAGAAAAAAATTTATTTTTATTTTTAAGAAAAAATAAAAAATAAAATATATTTAATAATAAAGTTTTGATGTTTTTTATGTTTCATTATAATTATCAAAATACATACAGATTGAAAAAAAAAGTAAAACAAATTTTTAGAATTTCTCATAATTTCACGACGTTTCTTCTGGTGACAAAATTTTCAATAGTCAAACTTCTTTTGGATTGATCATTTTATTAATCAAGAATCTTGTGTTTGTCAAATTCAAACACTATGTTATTTGAATTTGAATTCGAAAAAGGAATTATTTGTGTTGTGTTGAGTTAAAATATGTAGTATTCATATTTATTTATTTTAAATTAAAAAACAGAAAATAAAACAACTTAGCTATAAGTTAAATAAGTAATTAAAATATAAAAACTTTAAATGATACTTAAAAGTTTTATAAATAATAATAAAAAATTGCCAAACAAATTATTGAAAAATTGATTCAATAATAAAGTTAATTTGTTTTTATACTATATAAATATATTAGTAACATAAAAAAATGTGAATGAATAAAATTTATGTTTATAAAATTACAAGATTAAAAGATTTGTCGTTATTTTCTTAAAAACTTGAAATTGTAAATATTCAATAATAGAATTAATGATATACATAAAGATTTAAAAAGTAAAATAATTTATTGATTTTTGTATGTTAATAACATTAGAAATATATAACATATTTTTTTTTATTAACACAAAAAAAGCTTTTAATGTATGTCATTTTAGATATTTTTTATGTTTGATAAAGGTTCAACGTCATAAAAAAAACGTTAAATTGATGTTTATTATCTTTGAACAAACGTGGATTAATAATTAAAATATGTTACATTTGTAGCATGTAGTAGAAATAACATACATCAATTTGTATATATTTTTTTTATTTTACACTAATATTTTCCTCCATTAAAATTATGAAAAATTAATATATAATTGAAGAATATATCACAAAAATTTCTAGAATTTTCCAATGACAATTATGAAATAGGAAAAAATGAGTGAAAAATACTACAAAAAAAAAAACTTAGAATTTGTGATTAATTTGAGGTTTTTCAACTCAAATCTTCACAACTTTGAATCTGTCATCAATATCTCATATATGAACATTCAACAATCGAATACAAAAAAGAAAAGTTTGAGCCAAAATGCAAAAACACAAAAATGCAATCTTTAGGACACACGTGAATGAAAAACCAACCTTAATGCAAAATGCAATTAAGTATAATGAAAGCTTGAGTCCAAATCGAGGACTCCCTCAGAACAAACGTTAAAGGACGTCAAACTATTCTAGATTTGACGTTAAATTCAAAATTGATGTTTGTTATGAGGATGCCTGCCGTCAATTTTAAAAAAAAAATAAAAAAAATATTACCGCTCATTTTTAACATTAAATCTCGCTACATTCAACGTGAAACTGGTGATGTTACAAACTTTTTTGCATTAATGATTGAGAGTTAAGTATCAAACAATAGGACTCATAAGACAATTATTTTTTGTGTACCATGGTGTTTGACAATACAATCATCATTTTGGAAGACTTTGTTTTCCGGTTTATTTCAATCCAATTCTTAAAGATTTGTACTACCTTTGAAGCTTCATTTATTTGTTGGATTGTGGTACAGATATTGATCTCTATATGTTTGTTCGAATACCTAAACTTGCCAAACAATGTAGACTCCATTTCATCCCATTTGTACACAAAATTAATCAGTATGTCAAAATCATAACAAATATGTGTACAAGCAACAAACACATTAGAATATACCAAGTACAATTTTTGGAACTTCCCATAATTACAATCTTTTGTCTAGCTACACATTTTCTTACCAGTCAAATCTCTTCTGGGTTAATCATCTCCTTGACCAAGAACCTCTTGTTACTTTTTTTCAAATTCAAGTACAAACACTCTTTTAATTTTAACTGTAGTTATATATTAATTGTATCACAGGTGTTCTGTCTCCAAAGTCGAAAAAAGAAAATACATAATAAAAAATCTTCTTTCTAATAATGTTGTGTAGTGAGGTTAGAGAGAAGGGGTAAGAGGCTTCAACGTTTCCGTTCAAAATATCCACAAAATATGGGCCATGGTGGTGCAGAACCTACATAAAAGTCTGTCTCCTACCTACATCAAATCTCATAAAGAAATCACACATAAACTAACATTTCTCTAAATCAAACACCACACAATGACCAAAAGCTAAAAAAACTGTCCTTTTCTTACCATAATCTTTAATGAAAAAAATAATTGATTAGTTTCTTAACTAATATTTTTAGTGTCTCATATTGATTAACACATAAATAATAAAGTAAGATAGGAGACATAGAATGATATATAGTCACATCATCTGATTAATAAAAAATTAAACAATGTGAATTTAATTAAAAAAAATATAAAAATTTTCAATATACAATAAATTAAAAAAACTCAATTAAAATCCACAAATAAACTTAATTTTTTTATCGGCATATACTTAAAAATTGATTAATTATATTTATTATATACTCTTATTTTCGAGTGACATTTTTACGAAGATATTATTATTTATTCAATTATGGTTTTCTGATGTTTGACGTTCAATATTTATTAATTAATTTGGTGAAAGATATGGTTTGAGGTCGTTAAATATTAACATTTTGAACATGAGTTTATTCATTTCCGATAAATTTTTGATAAATTGAGTTTCAGATTTGTACATATTAAATTATATTCATCATGTTATCATTAAGACTGTGGTTTTTTGAATATATTTACTGTTGAAGGATATTTAGGAGGGTCAGATTTGTGTGGATGTTATGCATTCATAAGTTGTTATTTAGTTATTTTGTCTCTCCATGTAATGATTATAATTTGTAAGTATTTCACCCACTATTTCAATAACCCTTCTTATAATGTTCTTGCTTTGATCACATCAAACAAAAAAATACGTAACTATGATAGGTAAAAGCTATCTATATGCAATCTGAAATTGTGTTATCTATTTTATCAAATTATACTGTTTAAATAGACTGCAAAATAAAAGAAAAAACTGTTCTCCTTCACTCTGCCGAAAATTAATGGGCAGTTTTCTAATAATAGGGTAGCTAATATTTAGCTCTCACAATCTCCTAAGATTTGGTCAGCATAAGATCGTTATTCAGAACATAACTTTAAATAAAACATAACAAATATGCAATTTTAAAACATAGAAAATATCTCCTAACAATCCCTCCCTTAAACTAAATGTCCAAAGACTTTAGTTTACATCTGATGCTGCAATCATGCCCAACATACGTCTGATTTTCATAAATTGCTCCAACTTAAGTGGTTTAGTCATTATGTCAGCAATTTGATTTTGAGTACTGCAGTGACTCAGCTTGATTTTTCCTTCTTTGACAAGGTCTCTTAAGAAGTGAAATCTAACATCAATGTGTTTACTCCTACCATGAAATACTGGATTTTCAGACAATTTAATAGCTGAATTGTTGTCACACAGAATGAGAATATGCTTCTGTCCTTTAAAACCAATGGTCTCCAAAATTCTCATGATCCAGATATATTGACATGCACATGAAGCTGCAGCTATGTACTCTGACTCTGTAGTAGATAGTGTCACTATTGGTTGTTTTTTAGATGACCATGAAACTGCTCCAGTTCCTAATGAAAAAACAAAGCCTGATGTGCTCTTTCCATCATCTACATCTCCTGCACAATCACTATCTGTATAGGCCACTAGAGTTATATCTTCTCCCATTTTCTACAACATGCCCAGCTCTGTAGCCCCCTTTATATACTGTAGGATTTGTTTGACAACATTCAATTGACTTTCTGAAGGATTCTCCATGAATCTGCTAATTAGGCTGACCACATACATCAGATCAGGTCTGGTTGCTATGAGATACATAAGGCTTCCAACTGCTTGTTTGTAGAGTGTGGCATCTGCTTTAGGTCTTGTGTCAGTTCTGGAAAGCTTCATTCCTGGAACAATTGGATTCTTTACTGGATTGCACTCCACCATATTAAATCGAATCAATATTTCATGTGCATATTTTCGTTGACATACAAAAATACCATTTGTATTCTGCAAAACTTCAATTCCCAGAAAATACCTCATATTTCCCAAGTCAGTCATATCAAAAAATGACATCATAGACTCCTTAAACTCATCACACATACCTTGATCATTGCCAGTGTAAATTAAATCATCCACGTATAGACTTACGATCAAAATTTACCTTCTTTTGCTGACTTTGTGAACAAAGTATGTCCACAAAAACACCTTTCAAAGTCATTTTGTAAGAAATATGCCTCTATTTTGTTGTACCATGCTCTAGGTGCTTATTTGAGCCCATAGAGTGCCTTCTTCAATTTATACACCTTTTCTTCCTGTCCCTTTTCTATAAATCCAGTTGGTTGTTGAACATATATTTCCTCCTTCAGTTCTCCATGAAGGAATGCGCTTTTCACGTCCATTTGAAATATAAACCACCCATTTTGAGCTGCCATGGATAAGATTATGCGAATAGTATCTAGTTTGGCTACTGGTGCAAATACCTCTGTGTAGTCCATTCCATAATGTTATGCATAGGCATTTGCCACCAGTCTTACTTTAAACTTTTCAACCTCACCGTTCTCCTTGAGTTTGGTTTTGTAAATCCATTTTACTCTAATCGGTTTTACATCTTTGAGAGCATGAGCTAACTCCCAAGTTTGATTTTTCTCTATAACCTTCATTTCTTTCCCCTTTGCCTCTTGCCACTTCTTGCTTTTGATTGCTTCTTCAAATGTTACTGGATCAGTTTCAGCTGCTAGCATAGCACTAATATTGCTATCATTGTATATATTGCCCCATTCTTCATAGTCTGTCATCCATATTGGTTTTCTTCTATTTCTTTTTGCCTTCCCTTCAGCTGGAATCTCAAGTGTGGGAGTGTGAGAGTCATTTCTGACAACTTGTGATTCTGGTTGCTCCTCCTTCGGTTCAGATTGTGAGTCACTGCTTTCTTCTACAACAATTTCTAGATGATTTTCTACTCCACTCTGCTCCCAAATCCAGCCTTTGTTTTCTTCAAAAATAACATCCTTGCTGATTATTATTTTCTTGTTGGTTGGATCAAAGAATCTGTATGCCTTTGATTCATCACTGACTCCAAACAGAATGCAAGGTTTGCTCTTGTTGTCAAGCTTAGATCGATGCTGGTCTGGTGTGTGGACATAAGCTAGGCAACTAAACACACGGAAGTAGTCAACAAAGGGTTTTATTCCACTCCAAGCTTCCTCTGGAATATGATCTTGTACTGCATATGTAGGACTTCTATTCAAAATGTGTGCACACCATTTTGTAGCTTCTGGCCAAAAAATTTTTGGAACCTGTCTTCCAATCAGCATAGTACGAACCATATTCATGATGGTTCTGTTTTTCCTTTCAGCAACCCCATTCTGCTGGGGAGTGTAAGCAACCGTTAGTTGCCTCCTTATCCCTTGATTACTACAAAACTCCTCAAATTCTTTTAAGCAAAACTCTCCCCCTCTATCAGTTCTTAAGCAAATAATGCTTTCTCCAGCTTCTTTTTCAACTAAGGCCTTGAAGTTTTTGAACAAGGAAAACGTTTCAGACTTCTCATTTGAGAAGTATAGCCAAGTTTTCCTTGTTAGATCATCAATGAAGCTTAAAAAATATCTCTTATTGCTGCTAGAAGTTGGTTTGATTAGCCTACACAGATCTGCATGAACCAACAGCAGTTTCTTGGAGGCTCTCCATACTCCTTTTCTGGACATTGAATGTCTGTGTTGTTTTCCTCCCAAGCATTGTGTGCAAGCCTCTCGAGGAGCTGTGATCCGAGGTAATCCTATCACCATTTGTTTAGAGGCAAGAGTACTCAAGCCATCATAGCTTAAGTGTCCTAGCCCGTTGTGCCAAAGTTGAGAGTTACTTTCTGTATTCATCTGAAGACACATATTTGCTTCCATAGTTGCTATTAAGACAAACATCCTGCTAGCATTCATTGGGATTTCACATAGTACTCCTTTCTCAGTATCTGTAATGGTACAAGTGTTGCTTTGAATTCTGATGTGCAGCCCTTTTTCTGAAGTTGTCCTATGCTCAATAAGTTGTTTTTCAATTCAGGAACGTAATATACATGTGTAATAACATGCATCAAACCATTCACCTTCATTTTAATGATTCCTTTCCCCATTACAGTTATATGAGTGTCATTTCCCAGCTTTACTTTGCCTCTGAAACTTTCATCTAACTTTGAGAACCATCCTTTGTTACCACTCATGTGGTTGCTACATCCTGAGTCCAAGAACCACTCATCTTTTTTTCCTTCTACTAGGACCATTAGTAAGATTTCTTCCTCATATTCATCTTTATCCTCCATTTCTGCATAATTTATTTTCTTCTCCCACATTGGACAATCATATTGAAAATGTCCAAGTTTATGGCACTTGAAACATTCAACTTCATTCTTGTAAAATGTTTGTCTTCCTCTTCCTCTGCCTTGGAAGGCTCCTCTTCCTCTTCCTCTTCCATTCTTCTCTTCAAATACTGTTTGCATAACCTACTCTTCTTCCACTGAGCATGCCATTCGCTGCTTATGCACCAATAGGCTACTTTGTAATTCGTCTATAATCATGGTATTCATGTTGTTGGATTCCTCAATTGAACATACCACATAGTTGAATTTCGTAGTCATAGACCAAAGGATTTTTGTAGTGATGACACTCTCTTCCATACGTTCTCCCACTGCTTTCATACTTTTGGCTATCTTTAGAGTGCAGCCAAAGTATGACTTAACCGATTCTCCTTCCCTAATTTGCAGTGTCTCGAATTCCTTTCGTAAGGCATGCAGTTGCGCACGTTTCACCCTTGTAGAGCCTTGAAATTTTTGATTCATATACTCTTGTATATCCTTGGACGTATCATCATTTAGTATTGTGTCCAAAATCTCTCTATATATTGCTTGATAAAGATAATTCTTTATCTTCAAATCTTTCAGTTGTTGTTCCTCCAGTCGTTTAAGCTTTGCTTCTGATGCAGTTGCTTTGTCTCGGACAACATCAATGTCATGCTCGACCAAGTTCCAATACTCCTTGGAACACAAGAAATTCTCCATTAATTTGGCCCAATGGTCATAGTGACCATCAAATTTGGGAATGGCAGGTTGAACGTACTTGCTTATGACTGCCATTTCTAATAGCACTCACTATTTTCCCAAACCTCACCGGTGTATCACTCTTCCCAACCTAGTTCAGAAAACAAAGCTCTCTAGTGTTTCTTTCTCTCTCTCTCTCTCTCACAAGTAAGTTTTTGGTTCAGGCCTTGTGACGAAGCTCTTGATACCAAATTGTGAACGTAACTATGATAAGTAAAAGCTTTATGTATGCACTCTGAAACAGTTTTATCTATTTCATCAAATTACACTGTTTAAATAGAATGCAAAATAAAATAAAATAAATGCTCTCCCTCACTCTGCCGAAAATTAATGGGCAGTTTTCTAATAATAGGGTAGCTAATATTTAGCTCCCACAATCCCCTAAGATTCGGTCAGCATAAGACCGTTATTTAGAACAGAAATTTAAATAAAACATAACAAATCTGCAATTTTAAAACATAGAAAATATCTCCTAACAACAATAAGGTGTAAAATATAATCGTTTATAAACTTTATTTTGCTGCAAAAAGAAAAACCATTTTGTTTTGACAATAAAATTTCAAGTAAAAGCACAAAAATTATCTTCATCTCTATCATAATACAACTGCCACTTAAATTAGTTATCCTTTTAGAAAATTCTGATTTGAATATTCTCACACTCTAGTTAACTTATCATATAAAGAAACCCCTTTACAATAAAAGCTCAAAATCAAAAGTTTAATTACGAAGGGAAGATTAGAGTACCTTCCTCTGGTGCTAATTCTTAAGAGAGTAATCTTAGTTTGTGAAGTTTGATACTCAATGGCAAGAGAAACCCAGATATTGCCACATTTGGGAAACGATGAAGTTATAATTTTGAAAGATGGGAACAACACAACATCATGACCTTCTTTGTACAAAATTATCAAGGAAAATTGCATCATGACTTTCCTATATTTCATCCATCACCAGTAATATTTAAATCTTTACTAATTGTGATTATTTTTTATTTTAGATATTTGATCAAGGGAGTGTTCCTAATGAAGAAACAAATGATTCAAATGAAGATCGATAATTGAAGAATGTTATTAAACTTTCACTATTTTATTTTTATGAAGAAACAAAAATATTGTAATATTTCACTAGTTTGAACGTTTAAACTTTATTATTTACCTTTAACTTATAGACGATGTTCCTTGTTTTTATGAATATTACATCTAGTTATAAACAAATATAAAAATTTAATAATTTTTGCTTTAGGAATTATGTGCATTAAAAAAGTGTAACAAATAAAATTAAGGGGACTGGAAATATCAAGTAAAAACATCAATAAATGATGAATTGCATTGCAGGGGTTAAAAACCCACTGGGGATTTAAAACCACTTCAAACTAGAAAAATTTTGAAAATCCCTGAGAAGTACTAGGGGTTCCAAAATCGCAGGTAAGTAACGGGGTTCCAAAAACCGTCGATAGATAACGAGGGTTCCAGAACGCCGGTAAATAATCGAGGTTCCAAAAATCGTCAATAAATAATGTGGGGTTCCAAAAATCGCTAATAATCCGGTAGAAATGCTGGTTTTTTAAGGGAAAAAGCAAATTGCAAGAAACGCCTTTACCGAGGGTTAAAACCACCCAAATAACCCTGCTAAAATTATTTTTATTCATTTTATCATATTTACTTATGTTTATTACATGGGTTAGTCCACTGGTTATCTTGATTAGGGTAGAACCTTAATATATTTCATATGCTTATCAAAACATTCATTTCTTCATCAAATTCTTAAAAAAAGAAGCAAGATTGTTAAGACCAAATAGCAAAAAGTAATTTTGATATATGTACGACCTGGGAAAAATAAATAAATAAATAAATATTTATTTAATAAATACGAGGCGGGAATTCCTAAGTTAATTAATGTAGAGAGTTAAGACAAGAAATAATACTAGTTCAAGTGGTTGAGATTACTTGAATGAGTTGAGAGGACTCGGGTTTGAGTCCTGTGTATGTCATTATTGTTTTTATTTAATTGTTTTATTATTTTGCATGGATGTTTGACCATGGAGTGTGATAATATAATCATAGATGAGTATGAATTATCACGAAACATGAAATGGCATGTTGGTTTGTGTATTAACTTGGTAATTGGGTTGTAAGGGTTTGAACCTTGGTGAAAACAAAATATTTCCTTTTGCGTTTAGATTGTTTTAGCTGTGAGAAGAGATGTTCAGAAACCCTAGCTCTCATAGAGGGGAACTAGAAGGGTTGGGAAACCGTCAAGTAAATGACAATTGATGGTCATTTATCCCTTCCATTTAATTTTCATTTTTTAGTAATGTTAGTGAAATGCTTAGGTTAAGATTAAAGTAAAGAGGAAACAGTAAGATGCTGGTGGGGATTCATTTGTGGGCTGACAGAGGAATGATTTTCCAAGCACACACTTGAATTCAAAGAGAGCTAGTGCGTGTTCTAGTGTGGAGGCAAGGGTAGTGATCTTTTCGGAGCAAAAAGAAACTCTAGCAGAGCTTTGGTGCAATAAATCCAGGTTAGGGGAGCTGCACTGAGTTCTTTAAAATTTGATTATTTATATTACGTAATGTATGGATGCATGTGGGGTTTTGTTTTTGTCAAATTATCTGGGTTTCTTTCGTGTTTCTAGAATTTTCCAGAAACCGCCTGGCGGGCCTTCAAAGCCGTCAGGCGACTCATGAATAAAGTACTCAGTTTTTGGGTTTCTGTTAAGAACCGCCTGGCGGTGATGAACAGCCACCAGGCGGTTCGCATAGGGGGTGGTATATTTTCTCTGTTTTGTGGATTGCTGGGAATTTTAGGGACCCGTTGGGGTTTTTGTACTCCTTATAAATGTTTTGGTTGTATTAATTGTATGGAATGACTATGTGATGAATGCAATTGGGGGAATTGTTGGTTGGATAAGCATGTGGGTTAACTTTGGGGTCGGGAAGAATTAGAGATCATGATGCATGTTATAAAATTATGGTAATTGTTATGTTGTTTGTTTTAATCGAATTTGTAAGAAGGCTGGAACCATAATTGAATGACTTTTATGGGAAATTGCATGAATATGGACGATTATTTGGGGTTGGGGCTCGTCCAGTGCAGGAAAATCTGGGATATGCCCAACGATGCACCGCTTGGCAATACGTGAATTACCGCCAGGCGACGGAGCAGTGCATATGTGAATACTGGTTTTCTCAGCGTTGTGTGGAAGTTGGGTGGTTAGGGGTTCTATCGAGATTGTTTTTAAATGAGATTGACCTATTTGGCAGAAGGTATTGGGAAGGGGAAAAATGTATGACATGTGATTTCATATAGGTGCTAGACTTGGTTGAGCATGTGTACATTGGAATAGTTCCTGTTTTGGGAACTTTTTTTTATGTGCAAATTGTATTTTGGTTAGAAATCAATATGACATGCTTACTTAGTAAAAGAATATGTGTAATGGATTCTTGTTCAACATTTAAGTGATGGTATGATCTCAAGTTGTGAAATCATTATGTAAATGATTTTGTTGAAGTGTGTTTCAGTCATAATATTATGACTGGATGAGCATTTTTGGTGTCATGGACTGCATGCGTGGTGATTGGGTTCTTTGGAACATGTCCTAAAGTGCCAAAAACCAGTAGGAGTGAGGCTATTGGTGTGGCGCCTGGCGACATAGGGTAGGCCATCAGGCGATAGCAGCCAAGATAGTGACCATTGGAACGCGAGGTGTCTAGTGATCTGTGGTGCCCTCTATGTGTTCTGGAACGATGTTTCGCCTGGCGACGCTGGAGTTGTGCCAAGCGATTCTGCGTGCAGAGTTGGGTTGTGTTGGAGGATTTTTACACCACTTTGGATGAAGTCCTTGAGGAGATGACTTGCTGAGGGCCCATTTACGAGTTGTAGCTTGTAATGGGGAGTTAAACATGTGGCCATTCTAGGTTGGAGCCTGATGGTATTGGAATTCTGGTGTAAGTGTGCTAGTTGTGGCTAGTACGGATGGTTCACTTGATTGCTCTTCACAGTCGGAGCCGATGAGGATGGTAGTCTTGTGATGAATACAGATTATGGTCCGTATTGGGGAGCTCCACTCGATGTTACAGATTGTAATCCGTAACTGGATAATACCTGCATGTGATCTACAAGTGGTGGTCGGTAGATGGTTGAACCATGAGTTGGAGCTTGTGACAACAAGAGTCATCTTAAGGATATCATATAAGGGTGTAGAGTTAGGATGTGCACGGTGGTGGTTGTGGTTACTTGAGTTTGAGGATGGGAGTCCTCAAAGGGGTCGTTGGTTTAAACTTAATAATCGATATTTAAGTCTCATTGTATTGTTTATTTTTTCTATTAATCCTAACTCACCATATCTGTTTGTGTTTGGCGATGATCGTGTAACTTGTTACACAGAAGCAAATGGTGTTCCAGGTGAGGATATGGATGCACAGCGTTGGAAAGAAGGCTAGTGGAACATTGATTTAAAGACTTGTATTTTCTTTTATTTCGATTCCAGTATGATTATGAGATTTGAAATTTTAATATTTAAACTGGATTATAGTTTTGGATTTAAACGCTCGAAATAAAGTTTTAAATTTTTCTCTGTTTTAAAAAAAAAAGTTTATTAACTGCTGATTAATTATAAATTTTCTATATTGATTTATTTAAACTAATAATATCGACCAGGATAATACAATATACATTTTGGATTCAAGTCACCTTCTAAAATTTTAAAAGTATAACATGATAGTCCAAATTTTGGGTGTCCTTACTAGTTATTTAAATATATGTTTGGGCACAATATTTTCTTGATGTATAAATAAAGCATGCATCTAGGTCAAGCTGATTTATGAGCCTGGCAAACAGGTAAATCTTCCTCAAAATTAGGAGGCACTCCAAGGATCGGATTTCTCTCAAAGAAATTAACAGGCTTCAAATCAAAACTTGATGACACAGTAGGCATTATAGGGTAGTCCTCTTGGCATGGTATGTGATGAAATCCTATTGTGTACCACAATACTATGTCCTTATTCTCAATTCCACGATCCCTGCATATTAAACATCAAACACTTTCACAAATCAATATGATGTCTTCACCACTAACATCAGACCCTAGATATAAAGTCACATTATAGGTAGTAGCAATTAAACTTGAAGTCAAAAAAGCTCAGAATTTGGTGAGTGAGCCCTTTGTCCAACCTAAGTTTGTTGAGTACACGACAGTTTCTTTTTCCTTTTATAGATCCATGACAGCACAAGACACGAAATAATAAATCAAATGTTGTTGTTCCTAAATTGTGTCTGGTTATATACCTCACAAACAATGATTTTAAATTGTTCTCCATTCTTATTTGCCAATATGTAATGAGAATGGCATCATGTAAAATATTTCTTTCATTTTCTCACCAACTCTTCTGGTATATCCAAATAAAAGACTAATTCCTCAAGAATACGCATATAAATTTAAGAGTCTAACCATTCTTTTCGGCACACTCTACACTCGGTAAAATTATTTGTCTCTCAATTTCTTGTTGTGGGAAGTCCACATCGACTACAGACAAGACTAATTCACAGTATGTATATAAATACAAACTTCACTTTACAAGTCGATTTTGTAAGATTGAGTGACTTACGATCGACTTCTTAGCACTTATGTAGTGATCCTATTTATCAATTGATGGATCTACATGGATTTCAACTATTTACCTCGGATTTCTAATTTAGTGGTCCTACTTCGAAAGTGAAGGATCAAAATGAATTTCAACTATTGGCCTCTCATTTCAAAGTCAGTGGTCCTGTTTTTTTAAGTGATGGATCTACATGAACTTCAACGGCTTATCTTCAATTTCCAATTTAGAGGTCCTATTTCTGAATTGATGGATTACATTAATTTGAACCAATCATAAAGTATATGTTGAGAAAGAGCAGTGTTGGAGCATGACATAAAAAAGGTAGAATCATGAAAAGAATGTTTGACCTGTTGGACCACACTTGAAGAGTATCATCTCCTTTGCTCTGATAAACGAATAAGCCACCGGCCCATTGCTCACTCTTGTTGTAAGGGGTGACCCATATTTGATTATTGGTAAAGGCTGCTCTTTTCTGTGGTGGGTCTTCTGGATCCAGCAAGCTACCTGCTGTGGCACCTGGAACCAATTTGTACCCAACAGGGTTCCCTACCCTTGTTTTCTTCAATGGATTCACCACATGAAACTCAGATGGCTCATACAGTTGAAGTCTAATTTGAGCATCTTTCTCTGTCTTTGCCACTTTTTTAACTGCTTTCAAATAACTCTTTCTGGGTGATTCTTCTGAACTCGTCTCTTGCTTCTTTAAGTTCACCTTAACAAATGAATTGTCTGACCCATCAACGTCCATGTCTAGGTGATATGTGATATAGTGATCATGGATTACACCAATAATGTTTTCGCTCAAAAGGGTTCCATAAAGATAGTCTTGGTAGGGAACTTTGTCCATGTTCTCATAGGTAGTTCCTTTCACCATCAAGATACCACTCAGTCCAACCTGCATCAGACAAATAAGACAAAAACCTTATCATCAATCAAGATAAGTTCATTCATCTCACCCCAAATCATCAATCTATAGTGCAACTTGTCAATTTTGCTATAATCCAACATATTGCGTAAGGGACACATTATTGAAAAAGGTGCGTTCAAGTGATCAATTAATGTTGCAAAGGTTTTCAGGAATCTTGGATTGCAGCCTCACTTGAAAAGATAAAGTATCACGTAACTTTATTAGTTTATTATACAGAAAGCTTTCATGGTGTTTGGATTGGAGCCATGCCTTTTTTTTTTGTATTATGTTAACGTATCACATCAAACGTTGATTAGTTTATTGTACACATGCCTGCAGAGTTTCTCGGGAGTATCAATGCTGAACAATAATACATACAAACTAAACTGAATTTCCATCTCTAACCTTTGATCTGATTAGCCCGTCGGTTTGAAACTCCCAATCCACGATGTAGTCATAGTTTGCCACTGCAGCTGCCATCCTCACAACTAGTGTCACCTTCGGCCTCACTTCAGTAACCTGCCACAATAGCCCAAATACAAAATAAATTTAAGAGATAAATCCATTGAACTATATGAAGAACAGGCCATAGTGATTCATGATCACTGAACATGCAACAAACTAGTGCTATGTGGGGGTTTGATTTTAACTCTGTTTTGAATGATGATTTGGTGCACATGTTGTCAAATTTTCACAGACGAACAAGCTACATATGGTAACTTTTGGCTTGAATCTGATGTTTCAAGACATCAAACGTAACACAAACTTTGGTTTAAGGTTGGTGTGAGAGAAAATCTTACCTTGAGGTCAGTGATGGGGCACTCAGCATGTCTCCAAGCAATGTCACCAGCATAACTCTCAAAGATGCAAATCATGTTGGGTTGGAGATAAGGTGTTCCATCAGAAGATGCAAACACACCATCCATGTAGTAAGCATTCCGAGGGCAATCATTCAAGGGGTCCAATGGCATTGCTTGCAACCCAAATCCATACTCACCAGCATCCATATATGTCTTAAAGTACCACCCTTCTGTGGGATCCATGTAAGGCACAAATAGCTCAGAGGTGAAACCTTTGTACATGACATTTCTCATCTTTGATGTGTCAGGGTCCCTCACCTTGACCTGTGAAATTATGGTCCCTGCTCTTGGGTCAGGTCTGAGGTGAAATTCCCAGTTTGCCCACTTCACCAAGTGCCCATCAACAGTAAAGCTTGGACCTTTAGGTTGCTCCAAGGATATTGGATTCAGCAGCCTCAACTCCCCATTCAGCTTCTGAACGGAGTAACGGTAATCAGTGTTGGCACCACTAGCCACAGGGATGTTTTGGCCATCATCTGAAATAGCCAGCACCTCTTTTCTATCTATGTCAACCAAGGCAGTGACACCCTCAATAGGTTTCATGTAGAAGTTCACAGTGCCTTCTTTGGAATAGCACTGCACCTTGATCAACCTTCTATTCTCCTCCACCGGTGTCCCATACCACCCTGAAGAGATTGGCAAGCAAGCCAGGTCTGCTAAATTCACACCGCGTTTGGTGATTGAACGGTTGAACTCGGTGCTCTTGAGGGGAACCTCCAGCACCCCCACCATTTCTTCCACAGTCATGGTGGGGTACCCCGAGGCTGAGCCAGTTTCGTGGCTTGTCACCTGGCTGATTTCGAGGTCCACAGTGAGCACATGAGAGACCCCCTTCAAAGCTGCAACCACGGAAGCTTTTCTTGGCAAGGGTGGATCACCCTTTTTCCATTTGAGGACTAGTTTTTTGTCTGGTTCTTCAAGGACCACAGAGTTTAGAGTGTAGCTGGATGATGACTTGAAGAGAGGGTGAGAAGAGAGGATGGTTCTGACCCTGTTGAACTCTTGGATTGTTAGAGGGTCAAGAGGGTGTTGAGGGATTTCTGACCGGTGGTCGTGAGTGGAAAGTGATGGATTCTTGATTTCCTTAGGCCGTGCTGAGGAATAGAAGCGGTTCTTTGAGGTGCACCATCCAGAGTAAAGGTTGCAGTTCAGAACCTCCTTGTTGGAAGATGATGATGATGGAAGGTGAAGCCAGCTAAGAAGTGAAATTATTGCCACGCCAGTTGAAAGAACCAGGAAGCGCCACAAGTTCTTGGCCTCCATGGATACACAGATATCACTGGTGTTGTTGAGAGAGTTTGTGTACTCTTGTTGTTGAAGTACACACTCTCTATCTTGACAAAGCTTCACGTGAGTATGGTCACGGTGGAAGTTGAAAATTGGAGGAATCTCTCTATAACAACTTAGTTTTTTTGCAAATTAAAATAAACCAGGATTCTGATTCAGACACTTGCTATCTAGTCATGCTGACACTGCACAGAAACAACCAACCACTTGCGATAAAAAAATGGATAAAAGAATCTTATGCAGAGAGAGACTTTAGCAGTTTAACAGTCACAATTTTGTTTCTTACTACAAGAGTAACAGTACACAGATAAATTATGCTATATCACAATGGTTGGGTTGGTATTACTTCGGTTTATTTCACAAAATCTGAAATCATCTCACTACACTGACACGATTTCGATTAAACTTAAAGAAAAATATGTAACAAATTCAAATCGTATCAAAACTTCAAAATTGTACCAGTTTTGTAATTTCGTGGTCAAAATTGTATGGTGATTTTACCACAACAACTCTATCTTGCAAAAGGGTCATTCAAAGATAAGGTGCTTCAACGTGTAAAACCAAGATCTCTATAACTTGGGGTTACTTACTATCTCTATTCTTCTGCTGCTGCTGCTACATGAAAAATTTCAGCAGTAACCAATGTTAACCCACCATAGTCCTATTTCTGTCTTATTGCAGAGCAGATTTTGTCCACTTCGTTAGGATACTGAGAATCATTATTTATACACTGTCCTCTCTCAATTTAGTTGCATTTAAAATGGTAGACTTATCAGAAATGATGCAGTTACTTTAATAGTATAATAATATCAGCGTATTCATTAAGAACCAAAGACTAATTAAAAACTATTTATAAAAACTTGTATCTTAATACAGTTACATATCTTTTGAGTATTCGAATCCTCAAATTTAGAAATGGATATTATAATATCAGCTGGCTTAAAGGGTAAGAATTTATAAACACCTGTTTTTGAATGATAAAATCTTAATAGAAGCGAGAAAATATCTGAAATAAATGGTATGAGATGGATGGTTAGGTATGTTGTAGAGTTTTGTGTTGATAGTGATATGGTTTGAAGGACCACGCATGAAAGTGAGGATTGAAAATATATGGTACTTAGGCATTTCCATGGCGTTTTTATTAGCAAGACGACATGAGATAAGTTAGGTGTCCGCGCACCAAATATCAGAATGCGCAACTTCAAGCCATATAAAGCCGTATAGTAGCTGTCTTTCTACTTGCTTTAGCTTACGTCATTATGCGCAATTTTAAAACCCTCACTTCTTTTGTTTTCTATAAAACATCATTCTTTCCTTTGTTTTCTTTCAAATATCGTAGAGTAAGTCATGCTTAATCTAATTCAACTCTACAAAATTTACTTGAAAGATAATCTTTGCACCATGTAAATTTGTCTTTATTTTTAAATGATATGAGATGTATAAAATATTTCATGGTTAGATTGGACTCTCAACCATGTGTCTAAAAAGTAGGACCGGACATAATTTACTAAACTATACTAAACTACTGTTAATTATACTATATTAAACTAAAAAATATTAAATTATTTATAATAATAATTGAAATAGATGGGTGTATCTTGATTTTTCATTAACTTTTATGTTAACTGTTTATGAGCTTACCATTTCTGTTTGTGTTTGGCGATGATCGTGTAATGCGTTACACGGGAGCAGATGATGTTGCAGGTGGTGTTAGTGAGGCATAGCATCAGAGAGAGGATTAGCTGGGAAAAGCTTTTACTGGAGTTTTATTATTATTGTTTTTATGAACTTTGTAAACAGTGTTTTACTGATTTGTGAATTTGGATACTATATTGGAGTTTCATAAATTATGGATTTTTGGATAACTTTCGATTAATAAATGTTTTAAAATTTCTTGTGTTTTTGGGAAGCGAAGTATAATAAATGAGGTTTTCATCATATTTCTTAATTTTATTACTTAAATTAGTTATATCCGACCGGGATGTTACATTTGGTATCAGAACAATGATTTTCAAATGATTTTTTTGGCCTTGGGGAGTAAGCTAGTCGTGTTTCGGTTGTGAAACCTTATAGGAATGGATTTGCAGTCTATCAATCATACTATTGATTGCAAATTGCGTAGAGTTGTGAAACTGGAAGCATTAAGAACAGAAAATATCTTGGTAAAGTGATAAGGGTGCACACTCATGACGATATCTGAGATAGTATCATTTCTTAATTTTAAAGGTTTTGGTAAAAGAGAGAGAAGTTATAGTTTGAGTTTCTTTTCTATACCTTTTCTTGTTATGTTTGCACTTCTGTGGTATGTGTTTTTTATTTATGGTGGCAAAGGAATGCAGATTCAAGGTCAAACTTGATCTGTTTGCCTTGCAGGGGTTAGAGTAGGCCTTTGAGGTAATCTCTTGACCGAAGATACGAATATGCAGAAGGTTGTGTATCAGTGTACAAGTGAAGTTAAGTTGTGGATTGTAGGCGAAAAGCACTAGAGGAGTTTAGAAAAATCGCGTTAAACTGAGGGCAAGAATATGTTCTTGGAATGAATAACGCAAGTTTTGCGAGAGGAATCAGATTCAAAGGTTAGAATAATGAGAGGTGTTCGGTGCATGCTTGTGCAGCAAAGTTGAGAAGTCAAATTAGTACTACACCCTAACATGGGTCCGAGGTCGGAGTGGAAAGTAGTGAAACGTATGAGGCTAAGGCTAAACTAAGAGCGTAGAGACAAGGAAGTGAGAATCTCAAGCGGAAGGTAAAGTTGAGGCAGAACTCGAAAGAATAGGACAACCAGGCAATGTTCTAAGAAAGGGGGGAAACCGGGAAACCAATCACGTGGTAGGAATACCGTATGTCAAGGTTTTATGTTGGTCAACCTCCATGAGAGGCAGTTAAATCTTCTCGGCAATAACCACAATTTAAATCAGGAGTAGAATGGATGTCCTAACTAAGTGGCTCACAAGAGAGAAAGGTTTGACTTGGGACATGAGATGAACGATTTCAAGTATCGAAAGAAGAAGTACTTCGTTAAGATGTTCTTTTGGGAATGAGGCAGTTGGTAACGTCATGGTACAAGGGAGGATGAAAGGAAAAGAGAAAAGTCTTATGTAGCAAAAGGAGTGTCTCTACTAATTGGTGTTGGATCGGTTAAAGTAAATAATTAAAAGGATACAAGATCGAAAAGTGGTGTTTGGGGTATACGTTTTGGTTTTAATCGAGATCATATACTCCTTGGTATTGCCATAATGAGAATTGGATTCTGGTTGTCTGCAAGAGGGAGTTGGTAGTGAGATGTTGTTTACTCTACAGTTACGGCTAAGTGCGGAATACTTGGGTTTGGTGGTGTCTCGAGATGATCGAAGAATTCATACTCAAGGTTAATTAGAATTGACTCTTTTGTGAGAATGGGACATCAAAACAAGAGTGGATAGGTTATTTTCCAATCTCATGTTGGAACGGTGTGCTACTCAACAAGGTAGTGTTCGATGATCCAAAGAGATAAATCGACGACGGTGTATCAATTGTAGATGGATCAGAAAGGTGAGGACAGAATGTCGTGTGAACTAGAGTTACTTAGCAAAGACCAGAGAAGAATAGATGTAGAGCATCTCGATGGTGGAAGAGTCCTAGACTCTTTTTCAAGTATATGCTAGAATTTCACTTTGGAGTGGTGAAGTTCCTTATCGCATTAGTACCTGAGGAAGAGCTGGTGTCAATAATTTCTAATCGGATGGTGTCGCGGGGAATGGGAAGAAAGAGAAGCAGAGGAATAGATACTGAAGAATTGATGACAAGGACTTAGTGTAAACACTATAATGATTGCAAGTTTTAGTGTAAACACGTGATGATATGAGCAGGGAGGTTCATATCCTATTGCTCTCGTGTGGGGATACGAGAGAGATAGGTTCGTATGTTTCGTACTCACACTTGAGAGATGCTACGTGCGGGGAGGTACATAGCTGGTGGATCACGTGTGTTGGACTACGGACGGGTAGGTCCGTAGAGTAGGACTACGAGCGGGGAGGTTCGTAGAGCAGGACTACGAGCGGGTAGGTTTGTGTGAGCATCATAAACCCTGAATCCGAGGCTAACTATTTGTGTGTTATGAAGGTTGAAAAGCTTTGGGGATTAAGGTCTTGGACAAGAATTAACTAGAATAAAATATATGGGTGTATCTTGATTTTTCATTAACTTTTATGTTAACTGTTTATGAGTTCACCCTTTCTGCTTGTGTTTGGCGATGATCGTGTAATGTGTTACACGGGAGCAGATGATGTTGCAGGTGGTGCTAGTGAGGCATAGCATCGGAGAGAGGGTTAGCTGGGAAAAGCTTTTACTGGATTTTTATTATTATTGTTTTTATGAACTTTGTAAGTAGTGTTTTACTGATTTGTGAATTTGGATACTATATTGGAGTTTCATAAATTATGAATTTTTGGATAACTTTCGATTAATAAATGTTTTAAAATTTCCCGCGTTTTTGGAAAGCGAAGAATAATAAATGAGGTTTTCATCATATTTCTTAAATTAGTAATATCCGATCGGAATATTACAGAGGCAAATACAAATAAGATTGCTATAAATGATACAACTTATCATTATGAAAGGGCAAGAGCAAGGACTTTGTATTTGAGAAGAAATTTCATCATCTCGTCTTTGCTACGCAAAAGCCAAATTTTGCACTGATGGAGAATGGGATTTTGAGCACCAATTGGTGTCTGGTTTTATTCAAAAATATGTGCAATGTTTATAATCACATTGCTAATGAGACATGTGTTATAACTTTGTGGAAGAAGATCGAGTTCTTGTATGTTTCTCTGTCAGGCAATGATAAATTGTATTTATTGATTTTGAGGTACATAAAGAGTTCTTCAATTTCATATCTAAATGAGTTCCATGGGTTCTTAGATCAACTATCGGAAATGGATATCAATTTTGATGAAGTTATAAGACTATGGATATTGAAAACTCTACTCCACTCTTGAGAGAGATAGTTCATATTTCAATCATAAACTTAACTTTTAATGACATGTTTCTTTCCAAACGGAAAATAGTGGTTCTCTTAATGAAGATGTGACTTCTCTATCATGTTGCCAAGGTCTCCTGACAAGAAGATGACTTGCGTCTATTGGTGTTATGTTACAAGGCACCTTACCCCCTTCTAGTTACTTATTAAAAACCTCACTAAAGCTTGTTTATTTATGGATTAAAATATATATTTTGTCCATATTTTAGTTGTTTTTATTCAATTTGGTCCTCATTTTAATTTTGTGTTCAATTAGAGACTCATTTACGTCAAATTTTGGTCAACTTGGTCCTTTCTACTAACGGTATTTAAATAGTTAACGTTTTTGAACAATAGATGCCACATGTGTTAGCTCTTGGTTTTTCCAATTTTTTTTAAAATTTTTTTACATCTTTTTAATTTTAAAAAAATTGTTCACGTGTCAAGTCATAATTGTGCCATGTGTCAATGTCAGTGCCACGTGTCAGTTTGTGGTTGTGTAATTTTTTTGTTTAATTTAGTCCCTATATTTGTTATTTTTATTCAATTTAGTCCCATATTCGTAATTTTGGTTCATTTTCGTTCCAATTTTGGTTAAAAATGAATCAATTTTGTCCCTTTCAAATTGACACCAAATTTAATATCTTTTATAGAAATTATACTAATATTTTTTTAAAAATTGACCTTTTTATTAATTATTTTGAAATTCAAGTATAAATTATTAAATTTAATTATAAATTGAATAAAATTCTTATATTTAATTCTTAAATAAAATACAATTATTTAAAATATTATAAGAATGTATATAAATATTAAAAACAAATTCTAATATTTATATTCTAAAATACTAATACTTTTAAAATTAAAATTTAAAAATATTTCAAATATTAGAAATATTTTAGAAATAACTAATATTTATAAAATTAACATTTAAATATAAAACATTTTAGATTTTAATTTAATATCTAAAATGCAATAAAAATGTTAATTATTTTAGATTTAAATGTCAATTTAATTTTACAAATGTTATTATATATTTTTAAGACGTTTAATAATTATATTTTAGTAACATTTTAAATAATTATATTTGATTTAACCATTGAATCTTAAGAATTATATTAAATTTATAATTAAATATAATAATTTATAATTGAATTTCAAAAATAACTAATAATAATGTCAAATTTATATATATATATATATATATATATATAATATAAAAAAAAATTGGTCACAACTTAAAAGGAAAAATTTGTTCCATTTTAACAAAAATTGGGACTAAATTAAACAAAAATAACGAATATAGGGACTAAATTGAACAAAAATAATGAATGTTGAGATTAAATTGAACAAAAATAAATAATACAACCACAAATTGACACGTGGCACTAACATTGACATATTGTGACTTGACACCTGGACAATTTTTTTAAAATTAAAAAAATCAGGAGCCAACACGTGACATGTACGGTTAAAAAACGTTAACTATTTAAACACCGTTAGTAAAAATGACCAAATTGACTAAAATTTGCTGAAAATAAGACCTAATTTAACACAAAACAAAACTTATGATCAAATTAAATAAAAATAACAAAAATAAGGACCACGTATATATTTAAGCCTTTGTTTATTAATATATTTATTTCTCCCTTTTCACTAAGTCATTGCAGCATATATGACATGGCATGGGACACAGCGGTTAAGCCTAACTTCTCCATTAGCCTGTTGCTAGCCACATTAGTATAACTATCCCGATAGTGATAACTGAGTAAAGACTTTTGTTAACTAGACACCTTATTTGAAAGATGTTTTCTTTTTGAGAGTCCTCAAAATCTTTTTGGTCATGTCCTCATAAGTGTCTAGTTATCAAGAGGTCACCTTTTGATGCCTCACAATTATCTTCAAAAGGAACTTGTGAATAAGAAGAATAACAATGAGATGTTTATCATGTGAAGAAAATGGAGAAAAGGGTTAAGAAGAGTGCTCGAATTCAACCTCTCCTCCTTCTAATAATACCACAACTCTGATAATGGTGATTATTAGCAAATATTAACATCATTGTTTTATTACTAAGTATAATATTCAATTTGAGATAAGGCAAAAGGTTAGAGAGAAGAAATGAGACATTATAATCCTATATATGTGTATCTGATTATGATTGGACAACTGATAAAAAAAAAAATTCCTACCAAATGATATTTCATATCTTATTATGCTTATTAATGTTTTTTATTTATTTAGTAAGTCCAAGAAATTTCACTAATCAAGAGAAAAACTCCATCATAATAATAAATGAGAATGAAATTAAAGACATGGTTGGAAAAGTGAAGAATGAGATGAGGATAAGTTACAAGAGAATGTAATTACAGAAAGAAAATGAACTAAGTGACATTTTGAAATCATATAATTTTAAATTTTATATGAATAATTTAAATATTTTCCGCAAGTGGAAGAAAGTATGGGGTACTAAAAGAAAAAACCTATAAAGCATACACTAGACCAGAGTGTTACACCCTAACAGATTTCTAATTGCACCTCCTTCTTATTAGCCTGGGCTCCAAAAATTAGACAACACCTATTTTTACTAGTCATAGCTACACTTTTGAGGGTTTCTTCCTGCACCCCCAATATTTCTTCTGCACCTCCAAAGATTCATACTCTTCCATTTATGCCTTTGAAAAATTAAATAAATAAATAATTAATTAATTAGGTAGACGTAATAATTAAACAATTATGAAGTGACAGAGCTAGTTGGCTGTCTGAATTAATTGACAGTAATGTTTTATATGTACCCTTACACCCCCTCTTCTTTCATTTTCACTTCCATTGTAAAAGAAGAACTTTGGTTGCTGGCTGAAGTGTGAATTTTGCAGTTCAGGCCATGTCCTGTCCCCTGCACCCCCTCTTGTCCTAGCCATGTCTGTAATTAAAAAATTTAAAAACATATTAAAATTCAAACTAATTAAAAATAAAATTATTCAAACAATATAATTAATTAAAATTATCCAAACTTATAAATAATAACAATTATAATTTTTCAAAATAATAATTAATTTTAATTATTATTATTCAAAATTATAATTTATTATTATTCAAAATTATAATTAATTATAAATAAAATTAATCAATATTTTAATTAATTAAATTAAACTAATATTAAAATAAAATTGTTCAAAAATAAAATTATTTAAAATTATATTTACTCAGCAATAGAATTAATTAAAATTAAAATTATTCAAAATTGTAAGTAATTAAAATTCTAATTATTCTAAATTATAATTAATTAAAATTATAATTGATTAAAATTATAATTAAGTAAAATTATAATTAATTAATATCAAAAGTTATATACATTAAGTACAAAAAAAAATACAACGTGCTTACAGAAGTCACCACGTGCTTACGAAAGTCGACTTCCGATGATAATTTTTGCACATATACGGAAGTCCACTTCCGGGCACAACATGGAAGTCACGTCTCCTTCGAAAGTCACTAAATCACTCATATCTTCTTACGGTAGTCACTTCCACTTACGGAAGTCATTTTCAACTACAGAAGTCAACAAATACAATCACGAAAGTCAGTTTTAATTACGGAAGTCGACTTTCGGTATTGATGGCTTACGAAAGTCGACTTCTGTAAGTGTCATTTTCATGTTATTCATGGTGATCTACGGAAGTCCACTTCCGAAACTTGTTTTTGTCTATGGAAGTCCACTTCCGTCCTTTTATGGCTTACGAAATTCGACTTCCGATATTAAATCACTTGCAGAAGTCGACTTCTGATTTGTGGTTTATGTTTTTCACTTCACATATCTATGCTCCAATAAAACAAATGTTTATACTTATAAATGCAGCAAAAATGGCAGCAACAATACAAAAAATTTAAAATTATAAAGGAAGGGATATGATTACCTGTTAATGTAGAGGAATGGCAAAGGGAAGAGGAAGAGCAGAGCAAAAAACAAAGAGGAGGAGTGTGCCTTGAGGGGCGACCTTAGGGTGTGTTCACTTGAAGGGATGGATATAGGGGAGAGTATAAAGATGGATTTGTGTAGATTTAGATAGATGAATTTTTGTGTTTTCTTTGAGTGGATTTAGAGAGTAAAGTGAGTAGATTTGAAGATAAGTTTTATAAAAGTTAGTGAGAGATTTGATTGATGTGATAGATAAAATTAATTGTAAAAATAGATAAAATTAAGAAATTACCAAAATATCCTTAATAAAAAATAATTTTGTAATTTAATATTATAAAAATAATTATAATTAATTAATACAAATTAAATAAAATATTTAAATAATATGAAATCTTAAAATAAAAAAATTAAATATATTTATATATATTATTAGTTATTATATATAAATATATCAATTATTATATTTTAAATAATATTTTAATTATTAATGATTATTATATTATTAATTATATATATATATATATAATAAATAATAATAATAAATAATATATATATATATATATATAATAATTGTAAACCCCTTTTCCCAGTTTATGATTCACTGGGCCTGGCCTTTTTGTAGGCCCAAGGCCAGCCCCACAGTAGGACCCCAATACCCCACTCAGTCTTCTCATTGTCTCTTGTCCCCTTTTCAGAAACAGTTTTTCTCCCATCTCTCTCTAAGAAAGTAGGAGCTCTGCTAGGGCAAAATATGTTTCCCCCTAAAGTGAATCGAACCACTTCCTTGTAAGTACAGATCGAAACTCAAACTCATTCATGGTCCCTTTTTCTTGTTCTAAGTTGGTATTATTTGGGTTCTGCTCCTAAATCTCGTCCCATGTTTTATCCGCAATGTTTACAGTTCCGTTTTTAGCTGCTTCGTCCCCTCTCTGGGTGCTCTTTTCCCTTCAGCTCCATTTACTTAAGGTAAGGGAAGCTAGGTTTTCAAGATTTAGGTTATTATTTCATGTTTATGTTCTGCTCCATGTTGTGGGTGCTTGAATGGTGTTTAAATCGTGTGCAAATGATTGGTTTACATGCTGGATGTTGCTTTGTGTTGTTTTCTGCCTTGCATGCGTGGAACAGTGGGGGGAATTGATATTCTCGCCCAGGCGAGCTCGTCTCGCCTAGGCGAGAATGCCAGAAGCTCGCTCAGGGTTTTGCCTCGAGCACTCGCCCAGGCGAGTGGTTGCGTTTTGAGCGACAGGTCAGCTCGCTCAGGCGAGACAGCCTCGCCTGAGCGAGAGATCGTGAAATCTTCCAGAACCCACTGTGAGGCTCGCCTAAGCGAGAGCCCGTCGCCTGAGCGAGACAATTTCTCTCGTCTGGGCGAGGACTCCTAGCCTGAGCAAGGCTGCCACAGCAGGTTGCTTTAACTCTGTTTTCTCTCTGGTTTGATGGGTGATTTGTGTGATTTATTTGTTTTCTCTTCTCAAAACCTAAAGCATGTGAGTATATATGGTTGTTTGATTCCTATGAACTAAAACTTGGTTGGTTGGTTGAGAACTTGCATGAGAATTGGATGTTTTGAGATAAAGGTGGTGGATGTGGTATGAAACATGAATTTGGTGTGTGATAGGCGTAATTCCATGAGTCTCGTGGAGAGACCTCATGGTGGTGTGTAGTGTATATGTTAAGATATGGATTCAAGTAAGGACCGCATCTCAAAGCTCTAATGGGTCAGTGAGTCTCAGGTAGAGCACACTGACCCAAGTGGTGAGAGTGGCGGGAGGCCCTAGTCTCTGGCAGGATAATGGCCTTAGACGCTTAAAGGCTAACATTGTGTGTGGTAGGGTGAAACCCATTGGCAATGGCTCTGCAGAGCAGTAGAAGCCACCATGAGTGCAAGCGTCCAGTGAATCCGATCTTAGTATATGTATCCGGATAATTGAGTCATAGTGTCCTGCTTGTTTGCTATAACATGATTCTCTATGCCTACTGTGTTGCATGCTAAGGAATGTTTAAGTGCTTGTCCGTTATACCATGATAAGATTTAAATTGCACTAGCTTACCCTTTCATTTCGTGTATGTTATTTCTTGTGTTCTTTCTCTTTTGCAATGATCACCCTATTTGTGGGAGCAGATGGGAAGAATGTGGGAGGTAGGCCTGATGGTGGCAGCAGCGCGGTCTAGTGGGATGTGTATGTGACTCTCAGGAGTGGTTCTGTGGTCTTAGTGCCTATTGTAATTCCTTGCTCTGGGAGCATCTCTTTTGCAAAACTGTTAAATGTTTAGTTTCTGTTATGTCCATGGCATTGTAGTGTGCCTAAGTTTCCTTTAAAAGTACTCTATTGGATTACTGTAATAGTGGATTTCTTTCGCGTACTGTTCATCAGATTGCTCTTGTATTTCTATGATTATGTGATGTTTTTATTTAGTAGATTTGATCTATTTAAATGGGATGTCACAATAATTAATAAAATAATAATATATTATAATTAATAATTAAAATAAACATATATTTATATAAGATTTAAAGAGGGTATAAATGTAAAATAATGTGTTATCTTCTTAAATCTTTGCAAAATGAAGTGATGAATTTTCAGAACAATCTCGCAAATCCATCCGTGCTTTTCTTTTCAAATCGTATCATGAGAACATAAATTTTTTTTAAATCCATCTTCACAAATCATTCTCTACAGGATAATACATGTAAACGAACAAGCCCTTAGAGAGTGAGGAAAGTGAGGCAAAGGAGGATTTGAGGGGTGAGGTGAGGAGGGGGCTAGGTTTAGATTAAAAGAGAGTGAGGAGTAGTTTTCATTAAATAAGAGAAAAAAACGAGAGAAGTGGCTGATTTAAAATTTTAAAATGGTCAAAGGACAATTTTGAATTTTAAGAAAAATTTAGAGGTGCAGAAAAAATATTGGGGTGCAGAAACAAAACCCCACACTTTTTTGGACATATAATACACATTTTATAATATGATTATAAATTAATTACGAAGTGTTATGATAGGAAAACATGATATTTTCTATATTATGGTACTAAGAAAAGGAATGTAGAGATGTAAAAAGAAAATTTCTTTTTTTTTTACTATAAGTCTCCTTCTGTTAGTGTCTACAAGTTTTAAAAAGACGCACTAGTGATATTTTACTATTCTAATTATTTTATGCACAATTTTCTTTATTAATAGCAAACTTGAAATTATTTAGTAGTGAAAAAAAATGGTTACAACTATAATAGTAATAATAAAATAAAATCATAAAAAATATGATAAATAAAATCAAAGAATTAAAATGCATGAATGATAACTCAAAATATTAAATGAATAAAGCAAATCTTTTCCTTCTATTTCTGTTTCTAAGAAATATGTTTTTTAAGTAATAAAACTTTTGCAAATCTGTTAGTGAAATACGTAATGTTTCAGTTTCATCACATGATTTTATCTAAATATTACATACCGCGACAATTGTAAAGAAAAAACACTATTATAACAATAGTTTAAGTTAAGAAATAAAAATAAATATTTTTTAAAAACAAACAATTAATTTAATTAGTACCCATTAAATTTACTAGTTTAAATAAAATAAGCTTTAAGATTAAAAAACATGTATAACTTTTAAAAAATAAACAGAAGCACTAAAGTTTTTAACGAAAAATTAATTTAAAATATAAAATTATAACTACACTCTAATATATTTTTATTTACAAAATCACAAATTTTATTTATATATTGAAATTTATAAAGTTATTTTTGATGTGACTTTACGTTCATTAACTAGCTTAATTATAGGATGATTTAATAAAGATATCTTAAGTCCACCACCATATCTTGTGATGGTTACATCTACTGTATGGCCTTTATTAATTTCAACTTACAAAGTCACATCTAATTAATACCCGGACGAGTTACATTTAATTGAGAAATAAAAATAAAATTGTGGAAAAATAAATTAATTAATGATTACTATTTCATAACAGGCTATGTTTTCTAAAATATAAATTTATCATTTGTTGTGGTACTTCCTTTGTATTTTGTATTTTATTTTAATTTTTAATAAATTTTATATAATAATAAATTATTGATGGGTAATATTTTAGGAGTAAATATAAATGTTAAAATTCATAATAATATTTAACATAATTATATTAAAAAATTAATTAATTATTTTAGTAATTTTTAATATTTAAATGCTTTTATCATTTTCAAGATTTGTCTACTATATTAAATTTAGATTAAATAGGATAATCAACTTAAAATTAAAATATGTTTATGTCAAAAAATTTATATTAAACTCATTTATATATTTTAATAATGTGTGAAATACATTTTTTAAAATAGAATCAACATATTAATTTTTAGATTAAAATACTCTGTTAGTCCACGTTTATGTTTTAAAATCTCAAATACGTCCTAAAATATTTTTTTATCTCAAATAGGTTCATATTTTTTAAAATACGTAACAATTAGGTTCATTCCGTTAGAATAGTATTAACGGGTTAAGGATGTGTCATGTGTCAGTTCCTTATTTTTTTGAAATTTTTTTTTGAAAATTATTTATATCATATGTCATGTCAGTATTGTGTAACGTGTCAAGTCAGTAAGATGACACATTTGGTCAATATAATTGTTATTTTGATTCAATTTCAGTCTATACCTTTTTAAAACTTTTTCAATTTTATCGACTCCAAATTAAGACCAAATATAACTTTTATATAAATTTAACTTTGATCGACATGTATTATTTTGTTATTATATTTTATTTTATTTATTTTCACATTTTCTTTTCCTTCTTCTTCTCCCTTATTCATCTTCACTCTGCACTTATTTATCTTCACCCTGCACCTCCATTCATGGGCTTTCTTTTGAACATTTCGAATTCAACAACTCATAATGAAATCGCTCCCAACGTCCCATGGTAATGGCAACTGTGAGATTTGGGGTTCTCTTCAACTTGGGTGTGCATGTGTTTTGGTTTTAGGAAGAAACTAAAGTACCATCTTGGGTTCTTCTTTTTTGTCATCATTTTGGTTTTCACTCTGATTTCTTAAAACCTTGCAGGAAACTTATTTGTGGGTTTGTGAGAAGAAGAAGAGCCTACAAATTCATGGAAGAGAATGAGCAAAGTTGAAGCAGATGAATAATCAAAATGGATAAAACAATCAAAATTACACATCTAATTTCTTGTCATCTAAATCCAAATGTTATGATATTTTAATTCAGTCCACACATATCACAAAAAAAAAAAAAAGCTAGTATTGTTAACTCGATAAATGTATTGTTTAGTAGATATGTCTGTTCGCACCTTTTAATTTTCAAAAAATTTAAATTACATCAATAATAAATATATAATTAATTTTTCAAAATAATTGTTAAATATAAAATTCATAAAAATAATATATGTACAATTTTTTTAAAAAAATAATAAAAAAAGGTTTTCAGAATAATGATTAAAAATAAATTATTTATAAAATAATTAATTTTTAAAATAATTAATAATAAAATTGATATTATGAAATGTGGACATAAAAGAAAAAATTATATTTATATATCGTTATAAATTACTAAAGTATAAAAATGGATTTTATATAATTTTTTAAAGATGCATTTCAATTTTACTAGTAAGTTAAGAATTAAAACATTCTTAACTTTTATTTTTAATATTTATACTAGAACATAGAGTTTTACGTACACACAAGTTGATTTAGTTCGTAAATTTTTTTATTTATTGTTTCATGTAAAAAAGTAAAACATAAAAGCAAGCTCATCTTAGATATCTAATGTATATGTTTGATTAATATGATATTCATTACTAATATAGATTTAAAATAAACAGTTCAATTTAGCAAAAAAAAAATATTAAGTTAAATGTATAACTATAACTTAATAAATTAATTAAAGTAGAAAGTAAACAAAATTAAAAAGTTATAAATTACGTACGATTGGAAAGCTATTTCATTTAGTTTTGAATGTTTAATTAGCTTAAAAAAATTTATTAGTGATTGTTAAAAAGAAATATCAATAAATTAAAATCACTTCTTGAAGCTTTTCAGAATAAAAATTTCAACTTCAAAAACTTACAATATTTTTTTTTTTCATTTAAGTAGATTTTAAGTGATTCCATGATCTTCAAGACTTATATATTTTCTTTCCAACAAAATTGGTATCACGTTATTTAAATTAGTGAAACATGATAATATTGAGGATCAGGAAGAAATCATTTAATAGATAGAGATCATGATTAAACAAAAGGTTGATAAAGTAAATTACATGCATACAATTGAAAGTCAAACCTTACATCGGTCAATCAATCGAAAGTCTAACTTTGCGAAGGTTGAGGAGCAAAACCTCATATTGCACAAAACCTCACAGGAATATGTCAGGGAAGGACAAAAGTGCCTTCCATGGTTATCTGGGAGTTGTCTCATGCTTTCCAAGCCTCACTGGTTATAAACTAGAGATGATTATACTATACAAAGGTGACATAAGTGAAGAAAATTTTTACCTAGTACTTCCACTAACACAAAAAAGACATTTTATGTCTGCGATTTTACGTTTGACCCATTAGAATCAGACATACAAAATAATTTGTGGTAACTTGTAAAAAAATTATCAATTGCTTACACCTAGCGTCCTAGGGTTAGACATAAATATGGTTTTTCACGTCTGACTATGCACACCGCACGTAAATTTACTTCTGACGTGTTGTAGTCAAATGTAAATTTACGTCTGATTACTCTTGTTAGACGTAAATTTACGTCTGACGTAAATTTACGTCTTACGTCTGATTAGTCTCAGCCAGACGTAAATTTACGTTTGACTACAACGCGTCAGACGTAAATGTTAAAAATTAAATCCCTAACCTTCTTCTCCATAGAATCGCGACTGTGCGAGAATGGGAATACAATTCTTAGGTTTTCCAACTACACCAGTGGAGGATCTCGTGATTCATTGTTGAAAGGTTGATTTCTCTTTTGATTATGTTTTGGTACACCTCCATTTAGGTTGAAATCCCCAATTTTACGTAGAGGAAGCGACGACGGACGTGTAGTGGCAGATTGGTCGACGTGCAGCAGCAGACAGGTCAACGTGCAGCAGCAGACAGGTCGACATGCAGCGGTGACCGTCTGGTTGAAGTGCAGAGGCAGAGGATTGTGGTTGAAGTGCAGCGGTAGAGGATTGTGGTTAAAGTGCGGCGGTGGAGGACTATGCAGCTGCCACATGATGCTAGGAATTCTTGCAACCAGCATCTATTTCAACCATCATTTGCGATATGGTGTGCAATGAGAGTGACCTCACAAAGGCGTATTTTCTTGGCTCCCTACATTGAAGGGTTAGTCTTACTTAGTAAGATTTTACTTTTAAGTTAGGGTAATTAATGAACTAACCAATTCTGAATCATTGTAGGTCTCATTGGTAGTTAATAGTGATGATTCCTGACGAGTACCTAATTGTTTGGTTTAGCACCATTCATAACAAACCCAGCCATGACATGAAGGACTATCTACAAGGGTAATGTTATAAGTTCCATAACATCCAATTAGTATATAAAAATTATGACTAACATTTTTTCAATTTAACCAGAGTTATGGCAGCATCAAACCAGTTATTGAACAGGAGATCAAAAAATGTTCAATTTATAACTCCAAAGGTTAGGAATCACGTCTATAAGTTAATTAATATTTATACAAGTTATATGTTAGAATAATTTCTCTCTTTGCTATTTTAGTGTAACAAGCAAAATAATTATTTTGAATGCAAATATTATGTGATGCATTGGATTAAAACTATAATTAGGACAGGATTTGTTGATGATTGGATAAAGGTATATATGTAAACACTTATAACTTATCAATTGTATGCTTTGTAGAACTTCACACATACTAACATTGAATTATTGTTTTAGGCCTTCAATGATGTCTCACCATTGACAAAGGATGACATGTTGGAGATAAGGAAAGAGTGTTCATCTTATTTGCTCAAACAATTGCAAGAAGCTTAGGTTTTTAGGAGTTTTTTTTCTTCACTTTATATGTGTTTTTAATAATTAATTATATGTACTTTGAATTTGATAATTGTACTATTAATTTCGTAATTTAAAAGATAAAAATTGTTCTAAACCTTTTATGGATTTCAGGTGTTGATATTATGCTAAAACAAAACAAATATTAAAAAAAACTAAAAATTTACGTACGTAAATTTATGTCTGAATGTGCATTAACAGATGTAAATTTACGTCTGATACACAATGTCAGACATAAATTTTGACGCATGATTTTTTGACAAATTTTACGTTTGGTTAGAGTCCACCACACGTAACTTCACGTTTGTTTTCTTGGATCAGACGTAAATTCACGTTTGGTTTTTAGTCGGACGTAAATTTACGACTAACGTTACTACGTCTGACCTGAACCAGACGAGAAAAGCAAAAGGCGTCGGACATAAAAGACCTTTTTTGTGTTAGTATTCTTTGAGATGGATGTCATAAAATGAGCATGTAACTCTTTAGATGTCACCTATTTGTCCTTTGTCAAAAATTGATCGACTAGAAACATATAATCCAAAATGATTATCGAGGAAATCAATAAGCAAATTGAGGAAAACAAAGTAACAACTGCTATGGGAACTTAGTAGATGTTAACCTCTGAGACCACACAGACTTTAAAGCCGCTAAAAGAAGTTTTAGGATAGTTAATTGCAATGTATTCAAATCTAAATCTTGTAATTGTCTGGGAAGGTTTAGAAAATATAAATAGGTTTATTTTGTATTTTAAAAGGGTGACAACTTGTGGAACAATTCATACATTCTGAAATGCCTCGAACAGGAAAATGGTTAATCCAGTGTTTGTTGTTTAACACAAAAATGGCTTTCAACTTCACCAAATCAATTCCACATCAGGTATAGCAAAATTTCACATTAAAAATGTGCGGTGGCATTTTTGTAAATATTTCACCCAAATTGACGTCAGACCACCTCTAAATAAACATTAATTCCCCATTTAATGTCAGTCTTAGGCCCAACAGACGTTAAATAATGTAAAACTCCATGCGGTCGACGTTAAATAGGGATTTAACTTCTGGTAGGAGGTGAGCCAACGTCAATTAGCCTTTTAAAATTTTAAAAAACAATGTAAGCCCTCACCTTTCTCTTTCTCATTTGCACAAAACCTCCCACCAAAGTGTAGTGGCAATGTCAAACTCGTAGAAGCAAGTTCTTCAACCCATTTCACTCTCTTTTGTTGTTATGGCACTTATTTAGGCTCAAGCTTTCATTCTCCCCATATGCATTTTGCATTATGGTTGATGTTTTCATTCACCAAAGCTTGTGTCTCGTGCCATTGTTGTGTTCCTAAATGTTTCATTATTTTTTTGTCATTGAGGTAGGTGTGGCGGGAATGGAGGTGGCTCGTTATGAATGATGGTGGGGTTCCTGATTTGAGCTCACATGGGAACAAGAGTTAAGGAGGACTCAAAGTCATTGGCTTCACCAAGCAAAAGCATCTTCGATCAGTAGCATAACTTTAGTTTATTTCATTCAAAACTAAAGTTGTTGTAACATGACACGACTTAAATTCATTTGATTCCAAAATTGAAGTCGTCTCAAGTTGTGACATCACTTTTAGATATCTTTTACAGAAGTTGTCATAACTTGGCTTGACTTCAGTTCATCTGTAGTAAAGTCGTTTTAGTTTGGTACAACTTCATTTTGTGGCATTGTGTCAACTTAACACAACTTCTCCATATGTGATTTTTTTTTTTTAACTTGCACCATTATGGTCGTTGACAAATCTTCAACATATATATTAGAGATGTCAAATTATTTATATATATATATATATATATATATATATATATATATATATATATATATATATAAAATTTTAGAAATGCCAAATATATAAAATATATGAAAAATACATTAAAATTTCAAAAATTTACATTAATTTATACAAGGTTAAATATGTTTTTGGTCCTTCAACTTTTAGTGAGAATTGGAATTAGTTCCTCTTGGAAGCCTTGAACCAATTTCGTCCCTCAACTTTGTAAATACGTGAGTTTAGTTCTTTTAACCAAATTTTATTAAGTTTATTTAACGTTTCAAACACATTTTATTATAGTATTTAGTTTGTTTCCACCGATTGACACATGTTCGTTTCAATATTAGTTGAGGAACGCATTTAAAACGTCAAATAAACTAATAAAAAATTGATTTAAAGAACTAAATCTACATATTTATAAAAATAAGGGACTAAATTAGTTCAAAGTTTCTAAGATGAACTAATTTCAATTTTTATTAAATGTTGAAGGACAAAAACATATTTAACCAATATAAAAAAAGGCGAAGATCCCCTCTCTTACTATTAAGGTGTTAATTTCAAAATGAAATTACAGCACGACAATGAAAAAACGAGTTCGGTTTCTCTGCTGTAAAAGCGATGCTAAGCCTCTACTGTGCTATTTAAAACGGCGTCGCTCACACTTTTTGAATTTAATAAAATATTTATTTATTTCTAATATATTATTAAAACGGTTGCGTTTAGTTTTAAAATTTAACAGCTTTATTGAAACGGTTCGTTTAGTTTTAAAATTTAATAGCTTTAGGTTATTGAATTAGTTTTAAAATTTAATAGCTTTAGGTTATGTCTGGAAAAACTATGAAGCGAGAAAAAACAGCAACAATGGCTTTCATAACCATTAAGATGAATAGTACTGAATTTTGGGGATGGATTTAGGGCTAGCAGTATTTTTCGGAACTAATTGCAGTAACAGTAGTGCAGAGCGTTGCATCACCACAAGACTTCTTCGTTTTCACGGATTCAACTGTTGCATCTCGTCTCCACCACCGGCGCCTCTGCAATGCAATCGGAAGCACCGTCAAATGGCTACGCCGACATCATTGTCATTTTTACCATTGCTCAAGGTTTATTCTGTACCCAATTGGTTTCCCTTTTCGATGAACATCCATCACTTTTGAGTCCTGGTCCTGAGCAGCTGCACTGTTTCATTCAGATGAGGATTTTTTTACAGCAGTGAAAGAGGAACTGTTAAAACGTTACGTTTCATTTTTTCTACTAAAAGTTAATATATTTTATAAAATTGGAAAAGTGTAAACGGTGTTGTTTTAACTAGGCCAGCAGAGATTAAATTAAAAAAAGTGCAAACGATGCCGTTTTAATTGGGTCAGCAGAGACTCAGTACCTTCCTGTACAGTAGAGAAACCAAACTCATGAAAAAACCTTCAAGCTCCTTTTAACATATGATTAAAAATAAATGTTATATAAGAAAATCTACGTCTCTATCATGCGTTTTCAGCATTAAATTTTCAGAACAACAACTATATTTCAAATATGAAATAGTTCAAAAAATCATAAAATTTATATTTTTCAATAGAAGAAACAGTATTATACATAAGAAAAAAATTGTTGTGAGCGATGATACCGTATTAGCGATTAAAAAAGAAAAACTCATGTAAAATATCATCTTTCCATTGAAGAACAACCACAATTGAAAAACAAAAGTCAGAAATTATATATATACAAGATATTGTAGTTGAGAAAAAAAAATGAAAAACAAACTTTTAACTAATCTACAAAAGAAAATATAATCACTTTATCAATAAATCAATTTTTTAGTAAATATTTTTCAAAACTTTGGACGTAACCTAATTTTTATTATTATTAAGATTTGATCTTGACACGGACGCATGAATCTTGAGGGTGTCCCATTCTGACGCCAGAAATGCGTGAACCTAAAAGTGAATTTTGAGAAATGTGAACTTAAAAGAAAAGGTTAGAAAACGAAAATGGGTCACTATAGTTGGTTCACATATATAGGTCTAGGTCCATTTTATTATACGAACCTATGCACTAATATCTTTTGGAATTTACAATCTGAAGTGAATGGAATCTTCACTTCAAACACAAGTAGATCTAAATCCAAATCAAAACTCATGTAGAAAAAGATTGTTTGAATAGACTTCCAAAGTGGGAGCAATAATTGTTCTACCAAATCATTCTCTTAATCTCTCTACAACTGAGGGTTCAAAACTCACCCAAAGTAATCACAAAAATTCAAAACACCACCATTTTTAATACTTTATCATTCATTCACCCATAGGATTTGACTATAACCACCTAGCCTTATGGCTCATGGATTCAATGACTTGAAAATTATTTATTTACTCTTTTTAGATATAATCATATTGTCAAATGGATATTACCAATTCATTTTTTCCATCTAATTACCAAATGAAATGTTAATTAGGTGTTATAATGAATTAGGTACTTAATTTAGACACATTCAAGTAAAAATATTATTTATCAAGTTATTATATATTTTCTTTATTTTCCATGTATTATTTAATATGTGTTTATGGATTACCACAAATATATGTGAAATAGAATGTTCAAAAAAGTTCGTTAGGATAGACTCTAACTTAGTCTTATACCATGTTAGAAAGTGAGCTTTAAAATCATCTTGTAAGGTGAAAATTTTAACCACTTATATATTGTGAATTGACCTTATATCTAGTCGATATGGAACTTCCAACAAAATAATTTCATTAGTTAGTCCATGACTCCGTAGACACCTAGAGTTTACCAAAATAATTTACTAGTAGAGGTTATATATAAACGGTATAACACTAAAAGTTCTAAAAACCTTTAATCAAGATTTTTTTATCATTTTTCACAATCCCAATCTTATAAAATCATTTGAGTCCGTGGTAGTTACTTTCTACAATGAAAATCGCAATCATTTTCATGATTACAAAAACAGAAAATCATGGATATTTTCTTTCCTTCTTACCCTACCAGTGTACACGGAAATGCAGGAGAATGTGAATTGTGAGTCACGCAAAGCGCAAAGAAAGTTGTAATGGAACAATCCGCAACTGAAGGCCCTGATATGACTATGAAGCCAGAATGTGAACTTGTTCAACAACTACAAGCGGAATCATCATTGCCATCGAAGACCGATACCACTCTAAAATGTGCCGTTTTTCTTTTCTTTTTGTGTCCACGGTGACTCGCTAGTGTTTTTGTAACTCCCATAGTTTGGGACTGGCAAGGACGTGTTCGAGAAAACGAGATCAGGTCCACGTAGAAAGTTATTGTAAACGTCATTTCTAAGGCATGAGACAAGAAATTAGTGGTGATTCGTTAGCGATCCGATATCAAATGAAATAGAATGTTTAAGAAAGTTCATTTATGATAGACTTTAACTTGGCTCTGATACCATGTTAGAAGTGGATTTTAAACTTACTTCAACTCTATAAAACCAAATTGTAAGATGAGGTTTGCACCTCATTTATATATTATGAATTAGCCTTATTTCTAATCGATATGGAATTTTCAACAATTATATTCTTTTATTTCTCTATATCCAAAAACTACTCAGAAAATATCACCTGAGATTATAAAATAAAGTTGTCAAAATATAAATTTAATCGATAAGGTTGATTTTGACAGTAATTTGCTTAGTGCTTCGCCATATCCACACCTTTCTTTATTATTATGTGGCTCAGAAAATCAAATTGCTATCATCAAACGTGGAAGGTGATGATTTTGGAATAAGTCACTTAACGCGACATGCAAATGGAAACTCGTCCATCTTTTCTTCTGATGTTGCTGCCATTTGAACTCAACAGTACAAACTTATGAGTTGTTGTTTTTTTTCTTTTGCTGCATCATCATTCCTTATCAGTCTAAAACCAGCGGAGAGAAAAGAAACTGCTCTTCCTTTCTAAACTCCCTATAAATAAGACCATGTGCGTTATTATTATTTAAATTTAAAAAAAAATAAAAAAACATGTAGAATGATTTTTGAGTTTCTTAATATCAAATCTAAAAAGTTTTTGCTAGTTAAGAGAAAAATATTTATATGAGACTAATTATATCAAATTAGAAAGAAAAAGAAAAGGTGAACTTTTCTTTTTAATTATTATATTATTTTTATATGTTATGCGCGTAATTTTTAAATAGTATGTATTTGCTATTACGTTTATCAAAATATTAATGAAAACATATGTGTTACACATATGTTATTAACTTTTTGTATATAATAAAAAATAAAAAAATTATAATTTTATTGAATGTATTTTCTATTTATTTTATAAATAATATTTTACTAAAAATTGTAAAATTTTAAAAAATATCAAATCTAAACAAAATGATTAATCTTTTTTGAAAAAATGTCACTTAAACGATCAAATTAGTAACAAGATATTTATTAAACGGTAAAATTAAAAAAATAATAGTAATTAATTATAGAAGATAATAATGATCAAAAAGTTTAAATAGTTATTTTTATTTTGGGTATTCAATGATTCCTTTTTTTTTTCAAATGGATACTTAATTAATTACAAAAATGTGGTTTAAATCATTTTAAAAAGTAAAATTGTATCTAGTATATATTATTAATTATGTGAAGTGGTTTTCAAAATGTTGTTGAATTTTTCTTTTGGTTCTTTAACTTTTGTTTTATTATCATGACTATTGGTTAGTTTTGTTGCCATAGGTAACTTATTCTATAAATATAAGCAATAGAAGAAATTAACTGTATGTGTTTTTAACTTAATATAGATGATATTTTTAATTTCTGAGGTACATATATTTAATATTAAAAAAAATTGGTCATATGTTGAACACTTGAAACTAATTTAAATCTAAACGAAAAGTTGTGGTTGAGAATCAATTTGCAGTAATTAACCTCTTTGAATGAACATTGCACCTAAAAATGCATTTAAAATATTGTTCTTTGAACATATATTATTGATGAAGATTGCAATGATGAATTATGATGAATTCTGGTTTTCTCATATTTGGTTGGAATGATTTATTTATATGATGTTCCCATTTTTTTTTTTATAAAATAAACAGGATCTCGAAGGCATTGAACTTTCGAAAATGGAAGAAAATCAAAATGCACATGATTTGATGTTCACATATTCAAAGCTCATGATTACTGCACAGAAAATATTGTATGAAAGCAACTTTGTTAAGCATAATAACATCACTTTCACTTGTAGAATAAGCTCCATTGACGGAAAGTAGTTATGAACAGGTTCTGGGAAACTGGGGTTTGCAAGGTACCCATGAATGAATTAAAAAAACTTATTCTAATTAGACGTTCAATCAGATTAATGATTAGTGTGATGATTAACGTGTCATGTATTTTCCTTCAATAATGTACGGATAAACTATGATTGCAGGGTAAGAATCCTACTAAATTTGGACATTTTCTTTCCGATTTAACTAACCTATTTTTTAATACCTTCAACCATTGCTATGTAACCCAATGTTATATTTTAATATTTATAAGTTGGTTTAAAAAAATATTTTTATTTTATATCAACTATTTAACTCAAATTAGTGATTTTAGTAACTACTTTTAAAATTTTAATAAAAAATATCATATCAAAAATAAAATTTAAAATATACTTACAAATTTATAAATATTAAAAAACAATTCAAGATTTGTAACCAGCTTAAATAGTATATATTATACTACTAACTATGTCTTAATAATTTGTAACGGACAAAGCAAAGAGTCCGGAAATATATACATATGTATGTGCAATGTATTTACAATCTTTAAAAAAAGTGGTTTAAAATTTTCCAAAAAGATATAAATATAACATTTCTAAGAGGAACTACATTAGAATATATATATATATATATATATATATATATATATATATATATATATATTTTTATATATCATTTCAAGGAATTCAGTTCTTATTGTTGCACTTGTATGATCTTTTGTTTCCGTATAATATACAATCATTACATGTGAGTATCACAACATCACAAAACAAAGGATAAATAGTAAAATTGAATCAATACACCACCTAACATCATATCAATGTAGTAATCCTTTCATAGGAGTCAATACATTCACAACATCCACAATTACAATAGATTATGGCTCCTGCTCTGGCTTTACTTGATCACTCACCCACACAAAATAGTATATCATGACTAAAACCTTGTTTCTACTCACCCACACACCCACCTATTTTGTTTCAAAACTTTAAACCATTCATTTTCAAAATCTCACAAAAGATCATTACATTCTCATATAAATCTAAATGATCACACAATGTCATATACATATGTATCTTACCTAAATTTCACACTTATCACATTTCATCAATCATATATTTCTTCATTTTAGATTTAAATGCTAACAATTCGTCATTTATTTTTCATTTCATTTATATAGTATTCAATTACAATATTTGAATCAAATATATCAAAGTAGTGAAAGGTTTAGCCATTTTAACATTTAAAAACATAAATTCTTAGATTTCACATGATGGGGAAAACAATAACACAAACAATATACCAGAGAATACAGCAGATATAATTTCTCCTAACTTGCAAGAATCTATGAGGAGCAATAATCAAATAGCAGTAATAATAAATCACCAAAAGCACAAATAAAGGCACCAAGATTTTTAACGTGAAAAACCCCTCAAATCAAGGGTAAAAACCACGAGTCGTCCAGACCAAAGAAAAAGCTCCACTATGATCAACAAAAGTACAAAAGAGTCTCAATCAATAGCAAAAATTAGTGCCAACACCCAACCAAATAACAAAGCAACAAAGCTTTCAAATAGAGAAGAACAAGAGAGGAAAACCTCTAAAAATCACTGCTGCAGTGCGAAATTAATATCTCCCAACTTAAATGAGACATGGGCTTCTCAAGTTTTGGGTCTTTTCTCCACATAGGAAGGGAGCCCAATACCCAACAAATCTCCCCCTCACAACTATGTGGAGATAACCGCCAAACCGGCGATCTCACAACAAACTTCAAACTTCCTTCTTGGCAATGCTTTAGTCA
>Ga0214542_1001768_pt1 | contig 44702 bp, 45 predicted proteins | sample CNSS1metaG_FD_160096 | JGI IMG/M metagenome (GOLD analysis project Ga0214542, IMG submission 160096) | Root nodule microbial communities from cowpea collected in UCLA plant growth center, Los Angeles, California, USA - CNSS1 | ecosystem: Host-associated > Plants > Roots > Nodule | place: USA... | reverse complement strand
ATATATAAAAGAAGATTAACAAAAAGACTATACAACATGTTATAACTTAAAACCAGATTAATGGATAAAACACTTTGATATGGTTGGTTGTTGTGTGTCCTTCAACTTCAAAAAAAACCTCACGATGATCATTTGCAGAAAGTTGATGAAGATTACAAAAACTTTTCCAGCCAGTTCCAATCTTAACAGAATTACGTCTTATGATCAGTTTACATTCGACTTGTCCCCGTGGTCCGTGTAGAACAATAGATCTAAGACCACTGTTTTTAAAATAAGTGGCAAATTCTTTTTTCAAATACTGCAACAAAAAGGAAAAAATATCTTACTTATTCAGAATCCATGTAAATAAATAATCAAAGAAAAAAAAAAAACTAACCAAGTGGCTGGATCGACAGTAGTATGTTGATAGTTGAACTTCAAAATGCTTTAAGTCTGAAGTATGTAGAGGACGACGAATAGAAAGATGGTTGAAGAAGTTGGCTTTCAATGTTGAGTCACAAACACGTTTAGAGACGTGTAGTTGGAAGGACGAATTTCCAAAATATTTGAATACAACCAATTTGTCAGACTCATTTGCATAAAAAGAGATTAAATCATTCCAGCCTTGGGTGATCATTGGAGTGTGAATATTCATGTTGTACGTAACAGTATGAACATTCCTTTCGTAATCAACAATGGTCCACTGTGAACCAAGGTCCTTCAAATTACGTATTATGAAGAGACGGTCGACGTACCCAAAATCCTTCAAAATAAGGAAGTTTAGAATAAAGAAATACAAACCAAAAATAGAAAGGAGTGTGAATGAATAAAAAAAAAACCTGGTCTTTCAAAAACATAGTGACGAAACCACCAAGCATTTTGCCAGAAAGTATGGCTTGTTGTGTGCGCACAGATTCCATTGTTTGAGTAAATAGTGGGTATGAAGAATAATTTGAAGAGAAGATAATGGGTCACACAAAAGAAATAACTTTTGTCAGTATGTAGACGCCAATATATAGAAAGAGAAAACGAAAGGTCATTACTGTTGCAAATATATAAAAAGAGAAAAGGATAAGTCATTCCTTTTGGTAGGGTCCGTACTTACAGGTGAAGCGTGCATCACAATTTATTGAATTAATTGTGAATATAAAAGTGAAAAAAAAGGACGACTTAAAAGATAATAGGGTTGAAATAATAAAATAAATATAAATAAATAAATAATTACAATTACAAATTTAAACTTTGTGAACTGTTATTTTGAATACACAGAGAATACACAGAGTTTTTAAAAATTAAAAGAAGTCGAAATAAATTAAAAATAATAACAAATTACGACATGAAAAAAGCTCACATCTATGTGTCGGTAGTATGGCGTTCAAAAGAAAAATGATGAACATAAGAATCGTTATTTTGCGGTTTAAAAAACATGTTTGTGTTTTAATCTTCATTTCAAGAATTAAAAAAACTCAAACTTAAGATGAAGCAATATCGAGAAAAGAAGAACAGAAGAATATGATCTGCAGAAAGGTCAGAAAAATAGATAAAGAATCGCCATACTCGATTTTTTGGTGGTTAAAAAAGATGTATGTGGTTGTACTCTTCATTTCAACCTTGTATATACCTGGAAAATAAGATGAACAAAACAAACCATAAGATCTTTGCAAAAAACATAAAGAACCATAACAGTTCGGTTGAGAAACCAAAAAAAATAAAAGGTTTCGACAAAAACAAAAAAATCATAGGAAAATATAACATGAATGTGTTTGTAGTCTTCATGTTGAACGCAAACCCCTTCAAGGAAGATGATGAAGAGAAGAAGATGAATAGATGAAATGTAAGAAAGATATAAAAAGCCTCGCCAGAGTCGAGTTTTTGCTGCTTTAAACAGAAGATTGTGCTTGTACTCTTCATTTGAAGCATTTAAACACTGAAAAATAAGATCAAGCAAAGAACCAATAGATATTTGAAAGAAACATAAAGAAAAATACCAGTTAGGTTCAGAAACAAAAAAGTTAAGACATGAACAACAAAAATGGACAGATGAACGGCAAATCTGACATTCAGATTTTAAGAGTCAGTTGAAGCCTGTAAACCAAAAAAAGATGATGAACAGAAGAAGACGAATGCTTCAAATGAAAGAAAAATAGAAAAAGCAACTCCAGACTGGTTTTTTCGCTGCTTAAAAAAAACCATTGTGGTTGTAGTCTTCATTTCAAGCATTTACACTGAAAAATAAGATAAAGCAAAAAAACCATCAGATCTTGGTAAAAAAAATCAAGAAAAATACCAGTTAGCTTGACAAACCCAAAAAAAAAGATATCCACAACAAAAATGGACAGATGAACGGGAAATCTCAGATGCATGTCTTTTTAAGCTTCAGTTGAAGCCTGTAAACAAAACAAACATGATGAACAGAAGAAGATGAAACGATGAAATGTAAGAAAAATAGAAAAAACATCTCCATAATCGGTTTTTTGGTGGAAAAAAAGATGTCTGTGGTTGTACTCTTGATTTCAACCATTTATATACCTGAAAAATAAGATGAACAAAAGAAACCATTAGATCTTTGTAAAAAAATTCAAGAAAAATACCAGTTAGGTTGACAAACCCAAAAAAACAGATATCCACAACAAAAATGGACAGATGAACGGGAAATCTCAGATGCATGTCTTTTTAAGCTTCAGTTGAAGCCTGAAAACAAAACAAACATGATGAACAGAAGAAGATGAAACGATGAAATGTAAGAAAAATAGAAAAAACATCTCCATAATCGGTTTTTTGGTGGTTAAAAAAGATGTCTGTGGTTGTACTCTTGATTTCAACCATTTATATACCTGAAAAATAAGATGAACAAAAGAAACCATCAGATCGTTGGAAAAAACATCAAGAAAAATACCAGTTAGCTTGACAAACCCAAAAAATTAAACATCCACAACAAAAATGGATAGATCAACGGGAAATCTGAGATGCATGTCTTTATAAGCGACTGTTGAAGCCTGTAAACAAACCAAACATGATGAACATAAGAAGATGAACAGATGAAATGTAAGAAAAATAAAAAAAGCATCTCCAGAATGGTTTTTTTCCTGGGTCGGTCAGAGAGAATGAGAAGATAGAGAAAGAAGAAAGAAGCCGCTGCCAGAGAGAATGAGAAAGATAGAGAAAGAAGAGAGAAGGCGGTCGCAGAGAAAATGAGCAAGAGAGAGAAAGCATTGAGACAGAGGAAGCTGAGAAGACTCCGGAAGAGAGAGAAAGAAAATATATACTTCAGATTTTCAGACGTTTTTGCAATTATTTTTAAAACTTGAAAACGCTGAGAGAGTGACACGTAAGCTCATTTACCTTTTGTAGATAAAAATTTGAATTATGAAGAAGATCAGATATATTATTCAATGTAAAAAGTTGCCTTTTGTTAGTTCACAATTGTATATAGTATTAGACTAGGCAGTCGGGACCGACATTGATAAAAAAGAATAAAAGGAATACTGGCTAACTACGCAGAAAGACAATATACATAGCGGTAAAGCTGCCTACCTTTAGCATATCACATGAGTAAGGGCCACCTACTCCAAACTTAGGAAATAACAATTGGATCTCTAGTATCAATCCACAAACTTGGCACTTGGGCATGGACCAAGCGCACACAAGTCCTAACGGTGGCCCAATAGGACAAACAAGGGCGCAATGCTGATGAGATGGAAGTATTGAGACAGGAGAACTCACGACTGAAAAGGAAAATAAAAGTAGATCCCACCTAGAAGGGAAAGGATAAGGAGGTGCCGGAGGACTCCAAAACCCCCATCCACCAACCTACTAAAGAAGAAAGCGAATATAATCCTACCCCCATACCTTTACGACCACCCACCACACAACATCACAAGCCACCCACCACACCACCACCCTTCCCAACCACCATACAACCAACCTCCCAACCACTCACATCCTACCCCATCACTTCACCTCAACCTTCACCACCATTATCCGACACCCTGTACCACCACAAACACACAGACGTCGCCATCCCTTCATTGATGGCATCATCGAAACCCCTCTCCTCCGACGAGCATGTCAAGATATATGTCACCCATGTCAGCTTGTATACGAATGAAGAGGCCATTATGTGTAAAGCCTTCCCCACCACCCTCAAAGGACCAGCTCTGAAATGGTTCAACTCCTTGCTCCCATACTCCATTGACTGCTTCGACACTTTATCTCACCTCTTCACCACCCAGTTCGTCGGAATCACAAAACAAGTGCTGGAAACAAGAAAATGGAACATAAAAACACATTTACACCATTGAAGCAAGGAGTACTACAATTTGAATCAACAAGATTCATGTAGCCTCAATGACAATCGGTAGAAAACAGTAAGAACTTGAAGAAACAATAAAAACTTGAAGAAGACAATGGAGAAGAAGAGAACAACACGAAAATTGAAGACAAACACAAATATGGACCAAGAACCTTACCCAAACCAAGAAGATGGATGCATCAAAGGCTTGGATGGCTCTAGATACCAATTGATGGACGTCCTTGGTGGAGAAGTGGAAGAAGATCCATGTAGAATGCTTAAGATAAGTGGAGATGCAGCGAAAATAGAGAAGGAGATGAAGCTTGCTTTTAGAAATGGAGGATTTGTGAAAATGAAGAGTAGAATTGGTGCTATGGTATAGAAGGTGGCTAGAGGAGATGGAGGAGAAGGATAACCAAGTGTGCTCTCAAATAAGAGTAGAAGAAGTGGAATGCTCTCAATAACTATGCTTCTACATTGCAATTCAAGAGTAACCCTTACATGTGTATAGGAAGTTATCCTTGATAGTAGATTAACTTCTTTAATGAAATTCAAATTAAGCACAAATGTGATGGAGATGTAGCTTGAAGAGCAAGCACAATTCTTGGCTGTGTGATGTATGAGATGAGGTATGATGGCGCAAAGTGGCATCTCACACACTCCTTGCCATTGTCACATTCTCCTTGCTTTGGTCATGCTTTGTTGCTTATCTCCACATTTAGCACATTGCCAAGGATTCTCGACCAAGAAGGAAATTGGGCTTGGCCCAAGTTTATGCACCATGTAATCACAAATGTTCTAGCTTATTTATTAAAAGCAAAGCCTAAACAATGGCCCAATTTAAATCTAAACTACGACCTTTCATGTATCAACTCATATTTTATAGATTTCTTTGGCCCATGTGACTAAAGTGAAAATCCCATGATTGACTTGATCATCTTGTGAGAGGCCCATGTGCATCTTCTTCATCATGCTTCTAGTGATTGGGCCTCGAGGTGGGCTTGAGCTTGTTGATGCATTTGGGCTTAGGCTTGAGGGGATCACATTAGATACGCTCCCCTGAGCGTTCCACGATCCCACATTTTGGATGAGGCCCTCCAAACGAACTTCATCCATACACCTCGTGTTCCCGCGGAGAACAAATAAGAGATGTCAGACACGAGTATCACCTTACCTCAATCCGCAATCTCTCTAGTAAGCTTCCTTCCGGCATGTATATGCTACCTGCTGGTGTCCCGGGTTGGACCGATTTGGACCCAGGAGGGGTTACCTACGGAGGATACTCCGACGCTCAAGTCAGCTAAGAATTCTCAGAAAGTTAAATCTCGTGATTAAGGGATTAATGAATGCGTACCTTTAATTTGTGGGGTCCATGGATATTTATAGATTATTAATTATGTTTGACCACATCATGGGCTGGGCTTTTGATTGGGCCGTAGATAGGCCTGGGCTAAGCCCAGGTCCCACAGTTTGGTTATTGAGGGCCCCAGGATCCTGGTTGGTAGTGTTTTAGGTTTGTCAAGTTCTCGTTCAATTTTCTTAAGTTAGCAGCTTAGGCCGCTTACTATTGATTGTTCGACATACATTATTATCATTTGCGTCCTTAATGTAGGCGGATCTTATGGTTGTAGTCAGGTGAGGTCGCCTAGGTGTAGTACGCGAGTTCCTCAGCCTGTGCCGGTGCATCTATAGCGGCGAAGGATGGTAGGTTAGGCCGCCTAGGTGTTTGTTGGAACACCTCGCAAAACTCTCAACCCTCCCAACGCGGACATGGCAAAATACTGCAAGTACCATCACAACAATGGTCATACCACGACATATGTAAGGCACTGCATGATAAAATTGAAGAACTGATATGCGTCAACCACTTAAGAAGATTCGTTAAAAGAGAGGGGCAACCCAGCTCTAGACCAGCGAAAAACCGCGAGTCCACGCACACCCGTCATAACGACCACTGCCATCAATAAGATGACTGTAGAGACCACCCTAAGCCCGTATCGATATTGCCCACATAGATTCTCCCCAGCTACGTGGCACCATAAATACCATATCTTATGGATTTGCGGGCGAGGGATCAATTTCCTCCGCTAGAAAGAGGCACCTCAAAAGCATTCAGTTTGTCAACTCTGTTTTCACTCTCATAGAAGGCGTCGAATGTCGCCAATTACCTTCACTGATGCCGACTTCCAAGGCATAGACCAAGAGAAAGATGACCTTATGGTAATGACCATAGAAATAAAAAACTTTGCGGTCAAGAAAGTACTAGTTGACCAAGGTAGCTCAGTAGACATTATGTACTGGGTAACCTACCAAAAACTACAGTTACCCGCTGAGGCTATGGTCCATTATGATGAGCCCATTTATGGATTTCCCAGAGAAAGATTATGTACACGCGAGTATATTGATCTTCATACAATATTCCGCAAAGGAAACCAAAGCAAAACCATCCTCGTTCGCTTTTTGGTAGTCGAAGCCCATACATCATATAACGTCCTTTTGGGACGACCCTCACTAAACACACTAGGTGCAATAGTATCCACACCCCACCTTGCCGTGAAGTTCCTGTCCACATCCAAGGACATCATCACCATCCACGAGGATCAGAGGCTCGCACGCGAATGTTATATCGCAGGTTTGCGACCCAAGGAGCCCGTCCTCACTAACTCTAACCGACGAGGAACTAGACCCTAGAATAGGTTGTGGTTCTTGCATTGAGCCGGTAGAGGATACCAAACCTTTGACCATATCACCCAGAAGAAACCTCAAACTTGGCCCAGGTTTGAGCCACAACAATCAAGACCTAATCGATGCAACATTAAAAGATAACACAGATTTGTTCAGTTTGTCTGCAACATAGTTGCCTGGTGTTGATCCGCAGATTGCCGTCCACAAAATATCCATATACAGAGAAGCCATGTACTTCTCCCAGAAGAAGAGGAAGTTAGGAGACGAGCGAAGACTGGCAGCTAAAGCAGAAACAACAAAACTTCTAGAGTCCAATGTTGTCCTCGTAAAGAAAGCCAGCGGCAAGTGGCGAATGTGTGTTGATTATACTAACTTGAACAAAGCATGTCCAAAGGACGCTTACCCCGAATCCAGCATTGACAGACTAGTAGACGACGCGGCCAGGAACCGTGTATTGAGTTTAGTCGACGCTTACTCTAGATACAACCAAATACCCATGGCCCCATTCGACAAAACTAAAAACGTCTTCATAACCGATGATGCCAACTACTTTTACAAGGTCATGCCTTTCGGTCTCAAACGCAGGTGCAAGCTACCAAAGGCTAATGGATAAAGTATTCAACAACCTGATGGGAAAATGTGTCGAAGTATACGTAAATGACGTGGTTGTCAAATCCCCAAGCTACCTACAACACTCAAAGGACTTGCCCGAAGTGTTCGTGGCCCTTCGAAAATATAAACATAGGCTAAACCCTAAAAAGCTATAATCCAAATGCGCAGCCCAACGAATGTTAAAGAAGTACAACGTTTAGTAGACCACCTTACCGCTATATCAACATTCCTCCCTAAGCTAGCTGACAAAACCCGACCCATTATCCACCTCTTAAAAAAATCCACAAAGTTTTCATGGAATGAACAATGCGAGCATATTTTCCAAGATCTCAAGAAAATCTTGGTGTCCCCTCTGATCCTACAGAAACCAAACGTAAATCTTGCACTACTTGTATACATCACAACCACAAAGGGGACAGTCAACGACACCATTGTCCAAGAATTCACTAACATTCAATGCCCGATATACTTCGTCAGTCGATCATTGTAATACCCAGAAACCAGATATCAAATGGTCGAAAAATTGGAGCTATCTTTGATAAATGAAGCAAGGAGGCTCCGACCCTAGTTCCCACCAAGTTCTTTTTAAGACAAACTACCCTATCCAAAGAGTCCTTCAGAAACCCGATTTAGCTTGACGAATGTCTTCATGGGTCATGGAACTATCCGAATTCAATATCTGCTATGAACTGCTTGGACCCTTCAAAGATCAATGGCTTATAGACTTTGTCAACGATCTCCAACACGCGCCATAAGAGGAACAATGGACTTTGTATGTTGATGGATCCTCTAACCATAGAGGAGCAGGTGCCAACATTGTCCTAAAAGGAGTAACCCAGATATTCATCGAAAAATCCTTGCACTTCGCCTTCAAAACCTCCAACAATCAAGCTGAATACGAAGCCATCCTACTCGAACTCTCTCTAGCAAGAGAAGTTGGAGTATGCGTCCTAACATGCAAAACCGATTCCAAATTGACCGTAGGCCACCTCAACGACGAGTTTTAGATTAAAGATGCGACACTCCTCCAATATTACCACCTAGTCCATAATATCATAAAATCTGGGTTTAATGAAGTAAAAATAGAACACATACTAAGAGGAGACAACATGTGAGCTGACACTCTATATAAACTAGCAAGTACAAAGCACAATGTAAGATACAAATTCCTGTTGTAGTAAACACTAGTGGCACCCTCAACAACAAACACATGTCTAGCCCTCGAAGGAACCGACAACGAGATATCACCATATGAGCATTACTTAAAAATTGGAAAGCCACCTAATAATGCTGACAAAGGATAGCGGTCAAAAGCGACACGATTCATGTTGATTGGTAACGACCTATACAAATGAGGATATGGACAACCATTACTTAAATGCGTTACGAAAGAACAAGATCAATACGTAATAAAAGAAATTCATGAAGGAGTATGTGGATATCATTCTGGATCACGGGCCATGACGAGTAGTATCCTAAGGACTGGTTACTATTGTGCTCGACCCGCTTCTTTCACGACGACCTTAAAGAAGCCATCTTTGAAGTGTTTAAAATATTAAGAAAAGGCATCCAATATGCTTATGCCTGGCCGACTCACCAACGACAACCAGGTGATTGGATTTTTTGGCCACGTATCATAAAAATACAAAAAGCATTGAGGAGAGGGCTCAAGGTATAACGACCGACATAATACTCGAAACACTTGAAGATAACCCCAGCTGTTCGGATCTAAGTAGGTAGGCGCAATATTAAGAAGCTTCAACACCCCTATTGTGAAATCATTAAAGGGGATTCACATGTGCAATTGTGAAAAATGGCACATGTACATTGGACAAACACATTGGACAACATTTACCTGCTCCAATGACACTATATCCAGGGAAGTGCCCCTTTCGAAGACTCGAATACACTTCAGCCACGAGTTAAGTAACCAAGACCATTTGAAGAGAGAATATTGGGTTTTCACGTCTACAGCCACCCACTCGTATTCAACCCTCACCGGCAAACTACTTTCGGTTACTTTCTCAGGTGGATCTTCCCTTGTATCAACTATAATTTCCATTTCAATTCCTCCCTCACCGGCCAAATGGCTACTACCCTCATTCCCCAATTCACCACTACTATTACCTGACCCCGATGAAGATGAACTACCATTATCACTAAACATACCTTATATGAATGAAAGATGACGGCAGAAAAAGGGAATATATCAGACAAAGACAAGCACAAATGATGCAGATCTCTCAGAATTACACAAATGAGGCAGAATGCGCAAATCCTATTCTCAACCATTATTTATATGATAAACCACACTCCCAAGGAAATTTTACCACTCAAATATTAAGAATGTGAAGCATCACAACTGATGATGATTATGCAACCCCTTCTGATGCAATTCCTGACAACATAAGTCCCTTCACCTGATCCTATAACCTTTGACAAAGTGTTGGCGACGTTTCCACTTCTCAAGACTGGGGGACTACCATACCCCAAGGAATACTAAGAAAAGAGTAAATTTTCTTGGAAAAAACACTATAACATAGAAATCCTTGACATGACTTATCCTGCCAAAGGCTGTATACATAGCGGCTAAACTGCCTACCTTAAGCATATCACATGAGTAAAGGTAACCTACTCCAAACTCAGGAAATAACAGTTGGATATCTAGTATCAAGTCACAAACTCGGTGCTTGGGCCTAAGCCTGGACCAGGCCCACGCAAGTCCAAACGCTTGGGCCCAAACCATAAAACTAGGTCAACCATAATTAATAACTCTATAAATACATGTGGAACCCAATAATTAAAGGTACGCAATTCATTAATTCACTAATCTATGATTTGACTTTTGAGAGCCTACATCACAAGGACATACCCAACCAAGGAGTAGAGAAGTATCCATCCTAAGGAGTCAAGGATTGGGTAAGATTTAATTTATGCTCTCTGATATTCTGTTATTGTTGTCGTAGGAACAATATTTTATGATATAATTAAATAAGATAATTATTTAAAAATATAAAATAAAATATCTAAAGATATATTTTCCTGAAATTATCATTTATCATAAATATTTATGAATTATCAAACCCCTTTTTTGTAAAAAAAATAGAGAAAATCACAAGGTCAAAATTTTGTTATCCATTCCCTCTTCTTTGCTTAACCAAACTTCTTCACTTTTTCAAGCTTTTCTTGCCTTCTTCTTGTAATATTTGGCTTGAATTTTTGTGATTTTGATAATGATCTATTCTTGGATTTATCTTTAAGGTGTCATGAAGCTTTAATTAATTTATTTCCACACCTCCATGAGCTCAACTTAATTGTAGCTGCACTAACACACCTCAAAATATCCTTAGAACATTTATGCAACTAAAAAGTTATTTTTAACATGTTTTTGCATCTTATGCTCAATAAACAAAATTATAAGAAATCTCAATTAAATCAATCTTTTAAGAACAAAATTCAATTAAAAATCAAGAATTAAACATTAAATGAGGGCATAAATATGAACTCATCAGTTGGGTTGCCTTTTCAGTAAAAGAATAAGCGTATAAAGAAGAGTTCATAGACAGGTCAAACTCCAAGCAAAGTTTAAAGCATAAGGAATTCAATTAATTAGGCTATGGTCAATCTTCAAATATTGAATAGGTACCAAACTGGAGTCAGAGTCAGCTGTAACATTTCATTCAGTCAGCTTGACTTTTTATCTAGTTTCCCTTTTCCTTGGTGCTTTTCTTTAGTCAATCTTGCATTGGTCCATTCCAGTCTTTAGTCAGTCAAGTCATTATGCACCAAGCAAGTAAGCAAGCTAATGAATTGATATGAGGATGATTAGACAAAGGTAGTGAAGTCATTCTAGCTCAATGCTTTCCTATATGGTACTGGAGCTTTAAATTAAAAAAAAAGACCTTACGAAATGGAAAAATGGAATCCTATAAGATAGGTTGAGAAAGCGCGTTAATATCCTATTGAGAAGTCATCTTGCCACTAAGATAAGGAACTAAGTGAAATAACATTAGGAATGATGGTCATTAGTAAATAGGTCCTTGTAATCTCGCACGATGTGACCGCCAAGGATATTGGTGTGATTAAATATCCAATTTGTAGTCCCAAAAGGGCTAAAATCATATGACGTCTTCCGCCTTGGACTCCTTTTTATTTTAAAAAAATCCAATTGATACAGGATTTAAGAAACAAAATTTCCTCTTCCTCTATAGTTCAATGTGTTAGGCAGAATCACATATGAGGCAAGGTTTCTCTCCCTTAACCTACCTTTCTCCCACCAATCAAGCAGAACATAGTCAAGGAGGGGAACTACAATTAAAGTAAGCACATATGTCATTCGTTTCATCTTATCTAGCTAACCCTATTTTCTTTTTAAAAGGCTTTCAATCAGGTTGTGTTGTCCTCCCTCCCATCACCTTGATGAATAACATTTATAACGAGAATTTTTGGTTATACTCGGTATTCCCCCTAACTCAATCTAAACCTAAAGTCTAGTAAGGACAAATTCACTTTTAAAATTGAGTATATGTACATATTAGTTAAATTTTCGTCCCCATATCTTTTCCTATAAAGTTTTTGTTTTAAATTACTAAAACACTTAGTTTATAAAGTAACCTAAGAAATTTATCTTCGCTGTTCAATCTTATCCTTAGTTTCATTTCATTTGTAAAACCCTTATTTCTTTCTTTTCGATGCTCATTCTCTTCTTCAACTTTTGTTCGACTTGCCCAATATTTATGAAATTCACTAATATAAGTTACTTTCTTCTCTTCTTCTAATATAAGTTACACATTTTTTTTTCTTTATGCAATTTTTAATCAAATGATGTATTGCAATTGATTGAACACAAACCTTAATTTCATCAAATCAAATAATTTTTAGGTCACACATTTCATTATTTATACTTCGTTTTAATATTTTTATTTTTTCACATGAATATATCAATTTCAAGTGTTCAATCACGTAAACTCTTACAATATGGGTTATTTTGATATCGAATCACTGATAATATCATTTTTTATGTGATTTTTAGTTTTTTGTAAGAGAGCTATTTAATTAAATTTGAAATAATAAGGGGGCGGGTACGGATAATACCTGATAATGATGGAGACGAGACAACAAATTCATACCCATTAGATATAGAGATGAAGATAGAGACACATATTTATTTCGAAGATAAAGAAGGGATAGTCAATCCTGAACCCACCTTTTTCATTGTCATCCCTATTAATAAGATACAATTAGAAAAACGAAAGCAGAATTTCACAAAATATTAAATATATAAATAAGTTATATTACTAAATTTAGTTGAATAATAGATAATAAAAAATTATTTGTTGCCATTTGATTAGTTTTCATGTCTTTTATACTAATTAATATATATGAAGTCGAAGTGACAATTTAGTCATGATGTGGCTGATCACTTATCAAGATTCACTAATCATGAGGTTACAAGTAGAGAGGAGGAAATCCTAGAATAATTCCCAAATGAGAAGCTATTTGCAATGAAATATTGGATAATATGAGTGCTTAGTCGTGCCTTTTGGCTTGACCAATGCACCTAGTACCTTTACGAGGCTTATGTATCATGTGCCTAGAAAGTCCATAAGCAAATTTGTAATGGTCTAATTTGATGACATCCGTATATATATTTTGTTTAGGGAAGAACATATGTATCTGATAAAGCCTTTTTATCGCCTAAAAGACTCAATCAAAACCAATTTCCCCTTAAAAATGCAATATAGGGAGAACCTTGGGAATCAATAAGTGGAGATGGCTAAAGTCAAATGCAGTATTTGTGCTTGAATTGTGATGGGGAAATTTATTCAAAATCAACACTTAAGAAACAGAAAACAAAAAATCATCAAATGCAAGAAATGCTATGAATTATGCATGAATGCATGACATGCAACGTACAAAATGGTAGCGAATGATGAATTAGCTACTCCTAAATGCTAAAAACATGTTTAATGATAAAAACTAAGCTAATACAATGGTTAAATTGGTCCAAATTCATCAAACTTGAAATCTGCCCACAATCGAATGGAATAGTAACTATGGTGTGTATTAACGTGAAAATGATGCAAAAATGGGGTTTTGGTAATTTGATGATGGAAACTTAAAATTAAGCTTGCAAACAGTTAAAGAGACTTAAAAGTGATATGTGTGAAGTGATTGAATGAAAATAAACTCGAAATTGTAGCAAGAGTGCAATGGAGTAGAGAAATATGAGTGAAATGAGCTTGGCTACTACCATTGGTATTGAATCCAACCCATTCATCTTGTTTACTTTGAAAAAATGATGTATAAAGGTCTTTTGGACACACCAATTCATAGGCCTAGTTCCAGAACCTAGATTTGGTAAGGTAGGGTGAAGTTCAAGTTTAAAAAGTGGTAGCCAAGGTGGTGGTTTAGTGGAAATGATGATGAACATTATGAAACTGTAGACCAAATGAACAGTACATAAATTTTCATTCGTTGAACCTCAAATCCAGATTACAATACAAAAAATGAGTACAAGGAGTTGCCCCAACCTTCCTCTCACCAAGGCTTGAGCTATCCAAGCTTCCAAAGGCAAAAATGGAGTGAAAATGGGTGATTTTAGGGGGATTTCGGGTTTGCTGCATTGATGTGTTGTGTTGCTGTCAAAAACTAGTTTACAATACCAAAACTGAGTGCAAGGAGTTGCCCTAACCTTTCTCTCACCAAGGCTTGACCTATTCAGGCTTCCAAAGGCAAAAATGGAGTGAAAATGAGTGATTTTAGGTGGGATTTCGGGTCTGCTGCATGAGGTACTGTGTTGCTTTCAAAAACCAGTCTAAGAATGGTCCAAAGAACCTGCAACCTCCCTAGGAGGCTGCTGGGTCGTGCCCCCCTTTGCCACCAAAGCAAAACTACCTTAAAACCTACCCTACACTAAGCCACCTCTCACCAAATGAGCCCAAAGTTCAAAGTGCAGCCCCCTATCAGATTTTTGGCAATCTCAAGGCCCAAACCAGTCACATTTAGTGTCCTAAAGTGCTCCAAATGGTTGGCTCTTGATTTGGGGTCCAAATGGCAAAAGTCAACTCTAAGGTCAAACATGCCATTTTTGCACACTTCTTGCTTTTCCAAAGTGCAGTCCCCTTTCAGATTTTTGGCAATCCCAAGGCCCAAACCAGTCACATTTAGTGTCCCAAAGTGCTCCACTATAAGGTCAAACCTTTCACTTTTGCACACTTCATGCATTGCTACCAACTTGACCTTGCTGCTATGTGAACTTATAGGCCTTCAAATCTTCAATTAAACCTTGCCTAAGGATAGAAGACCTGCAAATTATTCAAAAGCTCAAGTGAAAGGATTAGCTCTACCTAGACATTACTTGAACAACTAAACTAAAATGACATGAAACATGAAAACTAAGACTTTTTCTCAATTGACCCTAAACCTCAAATTTTTGGTTTTGACCACTTCCAACAACTGCAATTAGGCATTTATAATGATTCGTCAAGGTCAAATCATGCAATTTGGAAGCATTTCAAAAGATCATCTCTAAAGTCAACTATGTCATGTTTTAAAGGCTAAATAAGCAAAATTTGGCTCTTAACACTAAGTTTGACTAACCTAAGGCCCTAGGACTAAAAATATGATGTAACCACACTCAAATGATGTTTAAAACAATCTACAAATACTAATTCCATGAAAATGCGAAAATGGCCAAAAGTGAGGAATCTAACCTAATATGCTCAAATTAGCTATTCTAGAATGGAAAAATGAACACTTTGACTAATGAAAACTAGCAAAATTCAAGACACATTAGTATCATTTAAGGAGTGTACTAGAGACCCTAAGGAAGGCCTCCTTGTATGCCAACAAAGTAAAATGCCATTTTGGGATGGATCATGTGAACTTCCGAGAGTTTATGGTCACTAACACAAAAGAGGCCTTTAACATCACCTCTTTAACGCTTGCTCAAAAGAACACCAACCTAAAAAATGATCGGTGGCGTTTTTGTAAATCACTGGACAATTTTAACGTCTGCCCTTGGATCTACCGACGTCAAGTAACGTCGGCCCATCAGTGCCCTGACATCATCTTCAGAAGCACGTCGGCCCATCAGAGCCCCGACGTCAAATTACGTCGGCCCAACAGATCCCCGACGTTAAATTATGTCGGCCCATCACAACCCCGACGTTAATTTGTTTACTAAAACCAACACGAATCCCTCGCCTCCCCTCTGTTACGTAGCGCATTGATCTCCTACGTGCCGGCGACAACGAGAGCCACCATTGTAGGTGAGTTTCTTCGTTTTCCACCATTGAAAGTTGTTGGGTTTTGATTTGTGGATTGATTTAGAAGTTTTGAACCGAATATTTTTCGTTTCCATCCCTATTTTGCAGTGTTATTCTTCGTCTCCGTGGTGTGTGAAACAGAATATTGGCCTCGCACATTCTCCCCTCCGTGTCAGCGACGACACCATTGCAGGTACATTTTTTCATTTTCCACCACTGAAAGTTGTTGGGTTTTGCTTTGTGGATTGGTTTTGAGTTTTGAGCTCAATATTTATCGTTTTCGTTCCCATTTGGTAGTGTTTTTCTTTCCCATTTGGCTAGCCAGTATCACATCTGGCCCCTAAGACCATTGTCCTCCAACTTTGATTTTGGTTTTGCAACAAGAGATTATTAGCTTTACTTATCCTTCTTTTTGCATTTTGTAAGTTTGTTCATATTGTATGTATGTAATTGATTAATTTTTTTTACCGTTGTAGTTTAAGATTTTGAATATTTTTTAGTTAGTTTTTTGGGTCTACTTTTTTATTTTTAATTTTTGTATTAATATTTACATAATGTTGAAAGAAATTTATGTTTATTGTTAGATTTCTTTTATTTAAAATATTTTCAATTTTATTTGATTTTTTAATACTATGGTTGCATTGTTGTTTTATATATGAAGATGTATTATAATTTTAATTAAACACTGAGCGAACCTTAGTTCCCGTTTAAGATTTAGTACAAATGATTAAATTTTTAATCGTTTGTATTAAATCTTGAATTGTCCGATCGAACAGTTTGGAAGAATTATTTTTCATAATTTGTTATAACGCATACATTGAGGTTTATGCATAAATTTCATAAAATTTCGATTGAGGCTAATTTGTGTTGTTCTCTAGATGCATACTTGATTGTGATCATGATCGATCACTTTCATTTCGTGTACTTCAGAGACCAATGTGAAATGCTGTCGAAATTTTGTGAAGTTTATGATGTTTGACTTCTTTGTATACGTGTTAGCAAATTATGAAAAATAATTTTTTCGAATGGGTAGGGCCTCACCTTGTGAGAGTTAAAAGTTTGAGATTGATTGAGTTTTTTACGAACATAGTGTGGATCGCAGCTGGATGAATGAGCGTCGCATAAGTGAAGAGTATGAAAAGGGGGTTTCTGAGTTTTTCAATATGTTCAAGAACACGCAATCTCAAGTAACGAGACATATTTTTGTCCTTGTGTTTGTTGTCTTAATCAAATACGTCATGACTTGGGCACAATGCATGATCATCTATTCATCTTTGGTATAATGAGAAGTTATACACTTTGGACTTGGCATGGAGAAGTATTAGACAAGCCTATAACATCACAAGGAACAAATTGTGTAAACGACTGGATGAATGATCATTTAGAAGATATGGTACGTGATGTTGGGGAGGAGAATTTTGGAAAAGTTCATTTATATGATTCTCTTAAGTCCAATTCAGAGGAAGACTTGTACCTAGGATGTACTAACTTTACGCGACTGTCAAAAACTTTAAAATTATTCAATTTAAAAGTAAGGCATGGATGGACGGATACAAGTTTCACAGAACTATTGGAGTTGTTAAAGGAGATGCTTCTAGAAAATAACACGTTACTTATCCGTAATTACGAGGCGAAGAAAGTTTTATGTCCAATGGGTTTGGAATATCAAAAGATACATGCATGCCCATATGATTGTGTTTTATACAGAGACGAGTTTGCTTCATTGAAGACGTGTCTAACATGTGGTTTATCGCGGTTTAAAAAGAAAATTGATGGAAATAGTGGCGATGAAGACAAAGATGGTCCACTTGCTAAGGTGATGTGGTACCTTCCTATAATACCTAGATTCAAACGACTATTTTCCATTAAAGAAGATGCAAAAAACCTGAAATGGCACGTTGATGGAAGAAAGTGTGATAATCTTCTTCGACACCCAGCTGATTCTCCACAATGGAGCATTTCCAGAATTTGGTGCAGAGGCAAGAAACTTGAGACTTGGACTTGCTATAGATGGTATTAATCCTTATGGGAACTTAAGTAGCAAACATAGTTCATGGCCAATTTTGCTGATGATTTACAATTTATCTCCTTTATTGTGCATGAAGAGGAAATATATGATGTTGTCAATGATGATATCGGGTCCTAGACAACCTGGAAATGACATTGATGTGTACCTAAACCCGTTGATTGATGATTTGAAACTATTATTAGAAAAAGGCGTCGATGTGTATGATTCATATTCTCAAGATTTTTTTTTGTTTGCGTGCAATGTTGTTTTGCACCATAAATGATTTTCCAGCATATGGAAACTTGAGCGGTTACAGTGTTAAAGGTCATTTTGAATGTCCCATTTGTGAAAAAAACACGAGTTATATTCAATTGCACCAAAAGACATCGAAAGTTCCTTCCTCGAAATTATCCTTATCGTAGAATGAAAAAAGCATTTAATGGAAGTCCTGAGGATGAAGTTGTAGCGAGACCCCGCAATGGTGAAGAAATATACAACCAAGTGGAAAACATTGACATTATGTTTGGAAAACATCGAAAAAGACCACGAAGAAAAGCATTTAGAAGAAACGATCAATCTTCTTTAATCTTCCATATTGGTGTAAACTTGAGGTACGACATTGTATAGACGTGATGCACGTTGAAAAAAATGTATGTGATAGCGTCATCGGGACTTTACTAAATGTAAAAGGAAAGACTAAAGATGGAGTTAAAGCACGGCAAGATTTGGCTGAAATGAGTATTCGTTCTGAGTTACATCCACAATCAATTGGAAGACGAACCTACCTGCCTCCAGCTTGTCACACTCTTTCTAGAAAAGAGAAGCAATTTTTTTTAGTGTTTAAGAAGTGTGAAGGTTCCCCAAGGTTACTCTTCAAATATTAGTAGCCTTGTTTCTATGCAAGATTTAAAGTTAGTCGGTTTAAAGTCTCACGATTGTCATGTGCTGATGCAACAAATTTTACCAGTAGCTTTTCGAGCCATCTTACCTACTTTTGTCAAAGGTATTCTAACACGTTTGTGTATGTTCTTCAATGCCATATGTAAGAAATTTATTGACCCTCGAGTGTTAGATGATTTGGAAAATGAGGCCATTAGACTATTGTGTCAATTGGAAATGTATTTTCCACCTTCATTTTTCAATATCATGGTTCATTTGATAGTTCATCTTGTAAGGGAAATTCGATTATGTGGCCAGTTTTCTTGAGATGGATGTACCCAGTGGAGAGATACATAAAGATCTTAAAAGGATATGTCAAGATTCAGTATCGACCAGAAGCTTCAATTATAGAGCGGGACATTCCAGAAGAAGCCATTGAATTATTCTCAAGTTATATGCCAAGTTGTGAACCAATTGGAATTCCTAAGACTAGACATGAAGGCAAATGTGAAGGTAAGGGTGTGCGTGGAGTGAAGATTTAAAGTGTTAGTAGAAAATTAGTTGATCAAGCCCATTTGTACATCTTAAACAACACTGTAGAGGTGATTCCTTACATTACGCAACACATTGATGAAACAAAATCAGCACATCCACGAATGAGTGAAAAATGGGCACTTAATGAACATAACAAAACTTTCTTATCATGGTTTAAGAAAAAGGTTTACGTGACTCCAAATGTTTCTGAAACTCTATTGAGGCTAGCTTGTGGACCGAACACTGATGTCATTACATATGGCGTGTACTACATAAACAATCACTATTTTTATTCAAAGATGGAAGATGACAAAAGTAGAGTTCAAAATAGTGGGGTTACACTTCAAGCTGAAGCTGTACATTTTGCCAATTCTAAGGACAAAAATTCAATTACATCATCCATGAGTTACTTTGGAATAATACATGAAATATGGGAAGTTGACTATGTGACTTTTAAAGTGCCAATTTTCAAGTGTGAATGGGTTGATAGTAATTTGGGTGTTTGGACAAATGACTTGGGCTTCACTTTGGTGGATCTTAACAAGATGAGTGATATAGATGAACCATTTATTATGGGTAATCAAGCAAGACAAATTTTTTATGTCATTGATCCAGCCAATCAGAAATTGTCAATTGTATTAGATGGAAGAAACATGCATGTAAATGATGATGAAGATTGTCTAGACACACTTGAGACAACGTATTTCTCATCAAGAACCATTCAAGACAAAGTTGATGATGTAACTAATGACATCCATGCTATTCGAAGTGATCATAATGAAGGCATTTGGGAGAACACAATACCTTGATAGGTGTTTATTTAATAATATTGTCACATTTACAATTTTTTATTTTTCGTGCTATTTTAATATAATAGAGGTTATTGAGTATATTTTCCATTTTAAGATTTCCTAACCATATGTTTTAGGTATGACAAGCTTCGGATCAGACCATGAGGGACCTGGTAGATTTGTGATACGGTTGCTGGATGTCACAAACCGACGAGAGAGGATGCCGGTCCACATTGATCCTCGATCGGGTGAACCCAGTGGCCCATAGGAAAAAAAGTATCGTAGCTACATAGGAACGCTGGCCAAAACGAAAGTTTCTATTGCAATTGCATGTTGGGATGACGTCGTAGAGGTCGAGAAGAACCTCCTATGGCAGGATCTTGTGGTATGTTTACTCAAACTAACTATAGTATTTTTTATGTTACTATTAACATAACATATTTTATGTTTTAAACAGCACAAATTTGAGATTACTCCGAACACTGAGCGAATTAGAAAGAAAGTCTTATTTCACATAACCACCAGATGGAGGGACTTCAAGGCATGGCTCACACGTCTATATGTGTTTGGAGACAAACAACATGACACTCCTTGTGCTAAGTACAAAATCTCTAATGAGGAGTGGATGCAATTTTGTGCATGTAGAGAGTCTGGAGACTAGCAGGTTTGTTTGTTAAATTTTTTTATAGTGACACTAGTCATACATTTGTGTATTAAAACTATTAAATAATGTTATGTGTGAGAGTAAAAAAGGACAGCAGCCCAACAAAGACAAAGGCTTAGTGATACACCACACGTACTCTCTCGAGGTGGCTATGCATTATTGGAGAAAAAATTGAAAAAGTCTCGTGCATAGTCTCTGGGACTTGAGTCCCCTAACCTAGTAGATGCAATTCCTAGGTATGAGATGTGGAAGGCTGCTCGGACTAAGCCCGATGGACAAATGACATCACAATCGGCTCAAATCATATCTCAAAAAATAGTAAGTACAAACCCTATTTGACTATCATAGTTCATATGTTTCTCCTTTTGATTAAACTTTCTTTTGTGGTGCAGGATGAATTAATTGAGCAAGAGAGTCAGGGTTCATTTGTTGGCCATGGTCGGGACGATATACTCACAATCGTAATTGGAAGGCTAGAGCACCCAGAACATGTGCGTGGTGTTGGAGGTGCCATTGGCCTTCGAGATTACTTTGGTCCTCCACAAAGAAGTAATGAATCGTTGAGTCAAGAGGCCTTAAGGAAGATGGAGCAACAAATGAAGGAAAGATTCAACCAACGCATGGGAATTATGGAGCAACGTTTTATGGAACAACTTCAACAACAACAACAAATACAAAGAACACTTGAAAAAAAGCTTTAGTCCATGCAACAACAGAACATGGAATTACCCACTCAAGCTCCAATAGGACAACGCGTGAGTACAAAAGGCTCATGCTCTGGTGTAGATCATATTGGTTGATGAAGACCCCCGCGCGTAGTGGCCATAGGACGATAACTTCAGGGTGGGGAGACTATCCATAGTGTTCCTCTATTGCCTTAGTATGCACGTGTGATGATTGATGAAGTTCGAGATCCCCATGCTCAAGTGCTTGTGCCAACTTCATAAATCCAATTTGTTGGGGAGGCTTTAGGCACATTTATTGCTTGGCCTAAAGCATTGATCATGCCATAGTTTATCCCACCCAAGGTATTATGACATCATGTTCTTAGTAGTTCAATCTTACAATTTATAAAACTTTTAACGTCAAACTTTTTAAAATCTTTATTTCAGTCCACTCATCTTGAAAAACAGTCGGTCTGACGTCCACATGTTATACGTGAAGATGATGAAATGGCAGAAGCTGAAGATGATCCTTTAGGAAAGCTGCTTCTGAAATTACACAAGTTGAAAAGAGGACCGATAGAGCTAGAATGGGAGTTAAGAGTATTTGGCCTCTATTATCATGTCCCATTGTACAGTAACCTAAATGATGCACTAGAGATCAATACAAGAGACAAGATGTTAAATATTTTAGTCATACAACTGTGGTGCATGTAAGATTTTTTTATTGTATTTCATATTTAAAGCAAGGAATTGGTACCTTTTAATATTATACCTAACTGTCTTCTTGTAGGTACATGGATCAAGTCATTGTGGACCAAGGTCAATCTTCCGTCTATGGATTCATTGAACCTCAAACAATTCAACCTTCGAGAAACTCACTTGACCACATCAAACTTTATTTGCAAACATGGATGGTTGACTCAAATAGAGAGATCTACTTTGCACCATACATTGATGTGTAAGTGTTTTTGCTAATAATATTTTATGAAGTATTATTAATTATTTCGGCTAAGTACTTGTGATTGATGGTAGGTATCATTGGCAACTATGTCTCATCATTCCAAGACAATGCCTAGTTGTATGATTTTGTTCATGTCATAGGAAGATTCCACCTGCTTTTAAAAACATGTTATAAGAATAAGTAATTTTTTTTTTCAATCCTAACCTATGTATCTACTTAGTTATAAAAACTAACATATGTTTTATGTTTCCAAAATTTCATTAGAATTGTGGGTAAGTCTAGAGGCCAACAACTTAAAGTATTATATCCAAAGGTTAGAACTCATTCATTTTAAAGTTATTAATTTATGTATGTCAACTTATGACTTTGATGTGTTTATTTTATTTGTAATGTTCAGTGTAACAAGCAAGAAGATTCATGGGAATGTGGATATTATGTCATGTCTTGGATAAGAACAATCATTTGAGCTGCAATTAAAGATGAATGGATAGAGGAAAATATAAATAGATATATATATATATATATATATATATATATATATATATATATATATATATATATATATATATATATATATATATCTTTCACATATTATAAATCATATCAAACTTTAAAGAATGATATTCATACATAATGAAATTGTATTACTTTTTCAGTGATTCAAGAATCCATCACTTCTACCAGATGACATTATCCACACACTAAGACAGAAGTGGGCAGCATATCTATTGGAAAGATGGAGTTGATACCACATGAATTAGAACTCCTTTCAAAAATTTTGTTATACAAGAATTTCATGTTGAAACTTTTAGTTTGCTGTTATTTATAGTAGTTTAGAATATATGTTGAAACTTAAGTTTTATTATATATAACTATAACTCCAGATTGTGCTAAAAGTATTATGAAACTGTTCTTGGAATTTTCTGATTTTCAGGTGTATGGATGTTGTAAAAACAGTCAAATTTAAAAAAAAATAAAGTAGTTTAACGTCTGGTGTGCCCTGACAGACGTTATTTAACGTCTGACCATACCAAGGCCGACGTTATTTAACGTTTGATGGGCTCTAACAGACATTAAATTGCTCTGGTTTCTGGCTCCTTTTAGTGCGAAAATTGATGTTTGCTGCTATTGGCTCCGATGTTGGATAACGTCGGACTCTTAATGCACCGACATCAAGTGATGTCAGCTATTTTTCCGACGTTATTTTGACGTCACCCAGTACGACGTCGGTGTTTGGGCAGATGTCAAAGGTCAAAAATATCGGACGTTAAAAGGCTTTTTTGTGTTAGTGGGTGAACTCTAAAGGAGCTTAGGTGGATCAAGAGAAAGTTGTGGTAATAATTGATTAGCAACCAACCCTAAAAATTGTGAGTGAGTTAAGAAGCTTTCATGGGTTGGCTAGTTTCTATAGGAGTTTTGGGATGGCATACCCCCTAGCCATTGCCAAGCACTTTCAAGAAGGGTTGGAGTCATCTATGCAAGGTGAAGCAAAGCTCTATCTATTAGGACATTTTAGAGTATCTCTAGTAGATTAGGAATATTTAGACCTTGTAGTAAGGGTCATGTAATGTAGGATTTCTTTTAGGTTTTATATTAAGGGTCAAGTAGTATAGGGTTTTTGAACAATCTTGCTTAAGTTGTAGGCCAATGTTTGCTCCTATGTTAAGCTAATCTTAGGTACTTAATTTTGTAACCCTAGTTTGTATGAGAGACATGGTGGCCTTATGGCAAGCTCTTATTGAGATAGTGGCCATATATCACTTTCCTAGTGGAGAGCTTTTGCTAAAGTGGCTTTACACATGACACTCTAGGAATGAAGACTTTTTCTAAAAGCTAGAGTGCCACATGTCATGCTCTCCTTCACAAAGATAGGATTTTTAGGGTTTTGTGCAAGGTAGCATTTTTAGGGATTTGGGCCTACTTTGGAGACATCTTACTTTATAAATAGAGGTGTCTCTCCCTATGTATTTTCACCTATGAATTGAGTAATGTTATACTGCAAAAATTGTGTCATACTACTCATTTAGGTCACCAAAAGGCTAGAGCATCCCATGTGATCTCCTCTAGCCACCCACCTCTTGAGTTAGACCAACCTCTCTTGAGAATACACTAAACACCCCCATAAACTCTCTTCTTACTTGAGTCACATAGCTTGGAGGAGGAGCCACCATCTCACCACCCGAAATACCATAAAACCAAGACATTCACCACCCTTTTCCATAGCTTCCGCACCACTGTCTTCTTTGGAGGTCTCCATCTTGGCTTTAGTCATATAGCTTAGAAGGAGCTCCTCTATCATTCTTGTTCTTACCTATCTTGTTGCTTTTGTATGTTTTTCTTTCTTGTCTTGGTCCAAATCAACCTCCCTTACACACAAAAATAGTGTGGCAGTAACATTTATGATTTTCAAAATTAAACTGCATTTAGCTTAGAGGTCTAAAAATTACATTCTAGGCTTAATTAGACTTTTGGTCCCCTACTTTATATGCGAGGTTCATTTTGGTCATCTTATTTTTGCGGGGTTCAATTTAGTCTCGTAGTTTGTGTAGGAGGTTCAATTCAGTCCTCTATGTTAACAGCGTTAAAAAAATTAACAGCAGAGTGATTTGATGTGATACTGTGGCAATTAAAAATGACGTGTCAAGTAGGGACATCAGATTATATGGATAGTAGAGAACGAGAAATTAAAGGCAGTGGTAATTAGGTTTTGAATGAAATTAGGGTTGGGGTGTTTTGAACGAAATTAGGGTTCGTCGAAGAAAGAAATTTGGGTGCGAGGAAGAAATTGGGGATAACAGTTGAACAAATTAGGGTTCGAGGAAGAAGCAAAAATCAATCAATATATAACAATTTGAGGAGGAAGGATTTGCGGTCTCCTTCGGTGCAGCATAGGTTCGTCGCTGTGTTCGTAGTGGCATGAAATCAAAGGTAAGTTTTGCATACCCCACGAGTTATAGGAGCAAGATGAAGAAGAATGGCCCCTAGATATCACTCAAAATTAAGAAAGCTTGCCAAATGAAGATGAACTCCAACAGGACGAAGAAGACGACTGAAATTAGGGCAAATGAACACTTCTATCTCCATAAATAACCTTCATTGCCACCTCATTACACCACATTGATGACAAGGTACTCAGAACTTGCCACGTTCCTGTTCCAAACAGACACAGTGGCACCATTCTGACGCCGTTTAACTAAAACTAACGGGAGGGACCATTTTAAACTGTTTTAACAAATTGGAGGACTAAATTGAACCCCGAAAAAATAAGAGGACCAAAATGAATTTCGCATATAAAGTAGGGGACCAAAAGTCTAATTAAGCCTTACATTCTAATAGTCAAATGAAGGCCCTGTGTGTCTAGTTTCCAAGAAAAATGAAGCAACACATTTGGAGTTCTATGGAGAGAGTTGTGAGCAAAATAGTCAGCAAAGGTTAGAGCTTCCAGAATCAACATTTTTCATGGTTTTATTTTCTACTCCATCTTGAACCATTCAACTTTTGTGTGTAGGCTTCCATACTTTGTGTTGTTTGAGTGCTTTTATGATAGACCTTGTAGCACGAAAATGATGAGGGGAAGGTCCATGGTTGCAGCGGAAATGGAGTGAAATGGAGCAGTGGATTCAAGCTTGGAGGCTCTTGAAGCAATGACGGTGAAATGGAAAGGAAACCTAGAAGAGAAATCTATTCTAGGGAAGGAGGCTAGAGGAGTTCTTAGTAGAAACTAGTCTAGCAAAGTGACTCTTGAGGCAATAGGTGGAGTGCTCTCAACACTTAGTCTATTACAAATCCAAAGTAACCAAGTACAAGCATAGAAATCTCTCATTTATAGTAGAGGATCCTTCCTTTAATGCAATGAAAATGCGAAAGGAAATGAAATGCAAATGCATGGCTTGCTCTCCAAGTTGCTCATGGAACCATTGGATCAAAGGAGCTAGGATATTGCGCCAAGTGTCCTCCTTCATATGTATCATGTATTGTCACACTTGGTACCATGTCGAAGGAGTCTTTGGAGAGCAATTCTCAGCCAAGTCATTTTTGGGCTTAAATTAGCCCAATTTGCAAGCTAATCAACACGTTTAATAAAGCATGGACAAACAATTGGCCCAAAATAAAAGATATTCTAATGCTTCAATCATGAGTGCTCTCATATTTTGATGTCTTCTTTAGCCCATGAGAACAACATATAAAGTCCACGATGAATTTGATCCTCTTATGGAAAGCCCATTTGGATCCTTCTAAGCATGTCTCTTGTTATTGGGCCTTTGATTGGGCTTTGATCTTTAGGAGCATGTGGGCAATGGATTGGGCCGTGAGCATGATTTGGGCCTAGGTGTTGGCCCAAGCTATAAGCCTTGTTGGGATCACATCATCCCCTCCCTCTTGAAGAGGATCTAACCTCATATCAAGAAGGTTGTTTAAGGCTCACAACAATTGAAGTTAGGTTCCACCACGATCAAAAACATATTTGCAACAATCATCAAACATAATTTCAATAAAATTATAAAGACCACACAATATATATTGACATGAGGTTTGTGAATATAGGCTTTTAAAATTGGAAAAATGTGATATTTTTCCCACTCCACAAAAATACTGAATATCACTTTGACTTAATTGAGATATAAAAGGTAACTCTATGTCAAAGGTTGGTGTTGGAAAATCTTTCGAGAAGTTTGAAATAATGGGTGAAGGTGGAAAAACATTTTTAGGAAGAACTAAGATAAAAGAATTAATTGAAAATGAAAGAGAATTTAAAAGTGTTATCACTCACTTTAGAAGCTTGATCTTTATGTCTTTGCAAAGAAGAGTAGAATGTGGTATCTCTACTTCGCTAACCACGATCTCCTCCCTTTCTTTTCTCTCAATCTCTACCTCTTTTCTTTTGAACTCTTCCTCTCTCGTTTTCTTCATAATCTTTTCTCTCTTTTTGCTCATTCTCTTTTCTCAACTCCGCCTCTATCTTTCGTTCCTCTTTGTCTCTAATTTCTTTTTCAAATTTTTTTCTTTCCTCTTGCTCTCTTTGTTTTTGGAATGCTCTTTCTCTTTTTTCCCACAAGAGTATGTCACGTCACTTTTATATTGAGTTGCATGACGAAAGAACTGTGGCTCATTGTCAATGAAATCCATACCTCTCTCCACGATTTCTCTCAACTCTAAGTGCTTGAGTTCTCTCAAAATTAGTTGGAACAAATTGTCACCTCATGCAAGCCCTCAAATCCTCCCAATTTCGAATGGCATATTTTCTACCAATGTGAACCAGATTCTGTCTTGAATGCCACCACTCATATGCATGTGTTATAAACCTAGAAGTGCACAAATCAACTATACAATATTTACTACTCCTAATAATGAATGGACACAATTTTTCAATCCTTTTCTCCCAAGCTAAGTATGACATTGGGTCAACTTCGCTATCAAACTGGGGAATGTCATGCATAGCCCTATGATGTAAATAATGCTCACTATATTTAGAATGCAAACTATTTTTTTGATCCCAAAAATTATCATGCAAAGTAGATTATGGATACACACTCATCTGTTAAACAATTTTGAAAACAAGTTTCTCAAAAAAATTGAGGGAAAGTAGTGCTCATGGTGATTGAAAGAACTTAGAAACTTGAACAAAGTGTGGAAGATGAAATCAATCACAAGTGGACCTCCAGGTTAGGCGAGGTGAGTCTTTAAGGCTTCTTAAGTACTAAGGCCAATCCTTGCCAATATACACTGGCAAAAGGTTTCAAAGAGCACACAATTGTCTAAGTGCTAAGTAAATATAATCACTTGAGGCACGAAGCACAAAACAAGACTCAAAGAAAGCAAAAAGATTAACACTAAAATGGACCCCTAATTGGCAGAATTTTTAGAGACTTTGGTGATGAGGCCATCGGCGCCGTTAATCGGCGGGAACCTGCTCCAATCGACGGTGAATCGTCGAAACGACCTCCTGACGTTGATTCCTTCGGTGGAATCGACTGTAATGCAGTGGAAGATTCTCGTTCTCAGACGAAACTCACTCACTTATAGTGTTTAAGGCAACCCGACGAGATGAACTCTCACCTAGGGTTAGGGTTTGAGCTGACAAATGGGGAGTGATCTCAACCAATCTGTTTAACATTCATCTAAGCTAAGTTTCTTACAAAGATGGCTATACCTTTTATAGATGACGGCTCCCAGAAAAAGAACAAAAGAAACCTAATGGCAAAGCTGCCGTGAACAACAAAGTGTCAACAAGGATGGCCGTCTAGTAAAATCTAATGACAGTAAAGTTTGGAAAACAAGAAAGAAAACACCTAACAGAATAAACCCTAAAGGAAGGAAAGTGTGGGGCGCGTGAAGGTTTGAAAGATCCACCCAGCGGCTGGTGGATGAACCCTAGCTGTGACGGCTGGAACACGCGTGAGTAGAAGCAAACCCTATTGGAGAAATCAGGAGATGGGCTGGCAGAGTGAAATGTGGAAAGAGAAGAGTCGTGCAGTTGGTTGGTTCGACGCGTTGTCGTGTTGGTGGAAAGGATGACTTGGGCTGCAGCTATATCATTTGTTGGCCCAATTAACTGATGCACAAAATTTTCATTATACACACTGAAGACGGAATCAAATGGTACAAAATGACGTGATTTGTTGGACGCTTGAAGGAATTGGGCTGCTACGTGCAGACCCAATTGACGCTGCTGCTGAAGAAAGTGTCGGTTACCACTTTGCAGGCGCATGAGGTGTGCGGATTATCACTTGAAGAAGCGTGATTGTGTGATGCCATCTTTGGGTCGTTGGAGCAAGGATTCAGCCCACCATTCACGGATGCTATATGGTAGAATGACAACAGCTTAAATTAGGCTTCTCGGCCCACTATGTGTGCATGCTGATTGGAAACATGGTTGTGGTGAGAATTGGGCCATAGGCCCAATATCAATTGACAGCTTTGAAAATGGGCTGCATTTAACAAAAATATTCAATTAGAACAAGTTTTATTTAATTAAAAATAAAAGAAATTAAAAGAATGGGCCTAGGCGTTGGCCCAATGCTATTAGCCTTATTGGGGTCACATCATCCCCTCCCTCTTGAAGAGGATCTGTCCTCAGATCAAGTAGGTTGTGAAAGGCTCATAACAACCAAATTGATGGTTCCACCAGGATAAAAAACAAACCTGCTGTAGTCATCAAATAAAATTGAATTAAAATCATAATGACCATGTAAAATTGATTGGGAAAGTTGTGAAAATGGGTTTTTAAAGATTGAAAAGGATGGTATTAGGCCCACTTCAAAAAAATAGTGTTTCACACCTTGACTGGGATGAATTTTGAAAAGAATGTTAATGTCAAAGTGTGTTTTGGCAAAACAAGTTGAGGAGGATGAAATAAGGGAATGAGTTGGAGAACAAAAAATTTGAGAAAGAAACAAAAGAAAAGATTTAATGAAAAAGTGGGAAGAGTTTAAAGAGTGTAAAACTCCCTTTGAAAATTAGGACTTAATGTAAGGAATTGGTGAAGGATTGATCACCAAATCCTTAACAATGAGTTCCCTTTTTGCTTTTAAAATGCTCTTTAACTCTACCACTTGTGATTGTATTTCATGCTCACTTTCTTGGTTTATTTTTCTCTTTCCTCTAATTCTTTTCTCTCATTCTCTTCTTTGACTATTCTTAGACTCTCCTCTTTATCCTTTTCTTCTTCCTTTATTTTTTTCTTCTCTTTTATCTCTTTTTCCTCTTGTTCTCTTTTAGCACAAAGCTTCTCAAGCTCTTCCTTTTCTCTCTTCTTTTCATACTCTAGAAGCTTTTCAAATTTGGCTTGCTCTTTCTTATGTTTTTCTCTCTTTCTTTGTTCACTCAAGAGTAAGTGCAAATTGTGCTTAAAATCCTTTTCTAGTCTAGAAAACTTAGCAATGTTTTGGATGAATGCATCCCCTATGTCAATGAAGTCTTCTATCCTAGCTTGTTGCGCTTTAGTGATCCTAAATGAAGGGGGAATGAATGTTTCCACATGCATGTTTTTAATACATAAAATGTATTAATGCATGATGTTCTCCACTTTTTCATTCTATATTGCCTCTCTTACCACCAATCAAATGCACGTCCTACAAACCTAGATGTAACATGCATAAGAATGTCTACATAACGATATTTACTAAACAAAGGTTGCACCAATTTCTCAGTATCCAACATTCAATCTCTAAATGATATTGCTTCTATATCTTCCCCAAAGAATGGAATGGTACTATGAATGGTATGATACAACTCATTACTATTATGTATACCTAAATGCACACTACTATGCCTATCTACATGCATACGGCTAGAAGAAGAAAAACTCATTTTGAAACACTTTTGGCAAAATAATTTTTCACAAAGAAGTTGATGAATTTCTAAAGAGAAAATAGTGGAAAAGATATCTAGAGATACTCCCAGGAAAGGGAGGTGAGTTTCATGGACAAGCTTAAAAACCTAGCCTTTCCTAGCCAGAGATCTCTAAATTTCTTTCACAAAAATTCTCCATAAAAATACAAATGAAAACAGATTGTGTGAAAACAATTTGACAATGTGTGTGAATAGAGTGAAATCTAAAGACCAAAAGAAGGTTAACTAGGTGAGAAACGCATTACACCTAGATATCACGGTGACCTAAAACATAGAATCAATCATACAAATCACAAAAAACCTGGACATTGAAAACAGAAAACATAAAGACAGAAAATATAAACTAGACGAAAATCCTAAGTGAAAATTCAAGTGGCCTTTGGAACCCCTTGAATCTCACACTACACGTTTAAAAAGTATTACCATTAAATGCTAAGGATGGGATTGCTCTAAAGTGTAAGACCCATAGAATTTAATTAATTAATTAAATAAATAATTAATAAATGCAGGTGGGAAGATTATTTATGAAATTAATTTTTTATTCGTATGACTTGGAAAAGTACTAGCTCATGTGGTTGAGAGTACTTTGATTGTGTGAGAAGGCTTGGGTTCAAGTCCAATGTATGCCTATTTTGTGTTATTATTTGTTATTGTTTTACATATATGTTAATCATCTTGTGGAATAATTTGATATTTGGATTATATTAGTTAGCATGAAATATGAATTAGTTGAATGGTTTGGCATTGAGTTGGCATTGCATGGTGATGGGTTCAAACCTTGGAGAACCCAAATTAAACTTTATTTTTGCTAAATCTTAGTTTGGGCTGAATGTGAAGAGTTCATGGAAAACCTAGATGAATGGGCAGCTAGGAAGCCTGGAAGGGGCTGAAAAATAGACCATAAAAGAACATTGAATGGTCATAAACCTTACCATTAAGCTTATTTTTCGTTTTTGGTAATTAAACAAGCATTAAGGGCAATAATAAAAGGCTAATTGTGAGAGAGAGGAGGGTTTTGGTGTTTGAACATTTAAGTGATTTTGTGCCAGAGGTGTTAAAGGTCAGGTTGGGGGTTCGATTCCCACTTGCAATAACCCACCCAGTATGAATGGACGGAGAAGGGTTAGGGGTTGGGGTGCATTGGGCTGTAGTAACCTGACAGCCTCTGGGGCCCGAGGAGGGGTAGCCAGGGATGTTATAGATGTCATCTTGGGCCGTTGAGTTATCCGAATTCAACATCCGCTACGAACCTCACGGCCCCATCAAAGCTCAATGCCGTCTAGACTTTCTCAACGACCTCCAACAAACACCTAAAGCGGACCAATGGACACTTTATGTTGATGGTTCATCCAACCCGAAGGGAGCAGGTGCTGGCATCGTACTAGAAGGCCCCAACGACATCCTCATCAAAAAATCCCTACACTTCGCCTTGTTGGCCTATCCCTGGCCCGCGAAGTTGGTATAAAGTCCTTGACGTGCAAAACCGAATCCAAACTCACTGTAGGACATTTAAATGACGAATTCTAGATCAAAGACCCTACCCTCTTACAATACTACCATCTAGTCCGGAAAGTCGTCTAGTCCGCCTTCGAACAAGTCCACATACAACACATCCCCAGATCCGAAAATGTCAAAGCCGACATATTATCTAAACTAGCCAGCACCAAGTGAAAAAGCCAGCACCGATCCCTGTTACAGCAAACACTACTTGCCCATTCCATCACAAGTACTTGCCATAACCTAACCCACACCCAAGCCGACAATTGGACAACCCCCTACATCCAGTACCTCAAAACTGGTAACCCTCCACCTAACACCGACAAAGTTTGCATAGCTAAAGCCGCTAGTTATATGACGATAGGCGACGACCTTTACAAGCCGCTTGCCACCATTACAGCCCAGCAAGTACAACAATTCATTTGGAAGGATATCATATGCCGATATGGCGTCCCACACACCATTATCATCGAAACGGCCAACAATTCATAGATAAAGAACTCGCTATGTTCTACACTGGCTTGGGCATCAAACACGTAACGGACAGGCTGAGGCAGCGAACAAGGTTATACTAGTGGAGCTATGCAAGCGGTTGGACAACGCCAAAGGCCGATGGCCAGAAGAACTAGTGGAAGTGTTGTGGGCCTACATGTGTACCCCTCAATCAGTAACAAACGAGTCTCCATTCAGCCTAGTATACGGCGCCGACGCCATGATACCCGTTGAAATTGGTGAACCATCCATGCGCCGAGAACTATACGACTCAACCCAAAATAATCAAAACATGGCTACCCACCTTGACCTCCTACCCGAGGTAAGAGAAAAAGCTCAAATACGCAACTTAGCTGCCAAACAAAGAGCTGCCAGGAAGTATAACGCTAACCTATGCCCGAGATCTTTCGCAAAAGGAGACTTAGTTTGGAGAATGGCCAGCAGTGCAAGAAACAAGGATGGCAAGTTCTCCGCAAATTGGGACGGCCCATACCGAATACGTGAAGACGCTGGGGAGGAGCATATCGCCTAGAGCAGTTATCTGGGGAAGAAATACCTAATACATGGAATGTATCCCATCTAAAGTTTTACTTTAGTTAAGGACATGCTTTGTACCAAACATTTGTAACGCATTGATGGTTCACCAATTTCATGAATAAACAAAAGGGTTTCCAACTTCACGACTATTCTTTGCTTCACTACTCGAATTCGTTTAAGTTCCCCACCCTTACCACAAGTAAGCGGCCTGGGTCGAACACCCTTAACTTGATGATTAATTCGTTTAAGTTCCCTACCCTTACCACAAGAAAGCGGCCTGGGTCGAACACCCTTAACTTGATGATGAATTCGTTTAAGTTCCCCACCCTTACCACAAGTAAGCGGCCTGGGTCGAACAGCCTTAACTTGATGATTAATTTGTTTAAGTTCCCCACCCTTACCACAAGTAAGCGGCCTAAGTCCAACACCCTTACCTTTATATTAATTCGTTTATGTTCCCCACCCTTGCCACAAGTAAGCGGCCTGGGTCGAATACCCTTAACTTGATGATTAATTCGTTTAAGTTCCCCACCTGTACCACAAGTAAGCGACCTAGGTCGGACACCCTTACCTTTATATTAATTCATTTAAGTTCCTCACCCTTACTACAAGTAAGCGGCCTAGGTCGAACACCCTTAACTTGATGATTAATTTGTTTAACACACTTACCACAAGTAAACGGTTGGGGTCGAATACCCTCAATAAACAATCGAATTCGCCAAACATCACATACATCAAGACACCCACTCACAATTATACCATACCGCTAACGCACCACTATCACACAAGTTATTGGCATCCAATAAACAACATAGCAGACACAAAGTAGTCATCATATTAAAAGCAAAGTAAAATAGTGTACGGATTGTTACAAACATAGTGTACCAATTATTATAGACATATAATTCATAACCAGTTTCAAATCATAAACAATAAAGGTCCTGCGCTGCCTTGTTATCATCACACTCCACGACAGCTTCTGCATCCTTCTCATCTGCCGTTTCCTTTTCTACCTCCTCCTCTGGGATGCTCTCGGCCTCATTAACAAGCTGACCATCCACCACATTCTTGTTAACATCGAACCTAGTATCAGCTGCATCAACATCCTGCCAAAAGAAGGTCGCCTACCTCAATCATTTCTGAAACCCATTGATATGCTCTTGGATGATACAACCCTTCAAGTCATCAAGCTCCACTTCGGCACCTTCATATTTTTCCTTTAGTTCGTCAAAATTCGCTTCTAGGTCCGCTATCCTTTTATTAAGTTTACTCTCTGAATTTAGACAGCGAACCTTCCAGGTTCCCAACCTTTTCTTCTCTTCCTTCTCCTTCTTCCATGCAGCCCTCTCTTCCGCAAACTTGTCAACCTTTCCCTGCAACTCCTCCACCTATTCCTGATTCCCCTCCTTTACCTCCCGACATACAACAAGCCAACCCAGTGACTCAAAATCAACGCCTTGCTTCTAAATTCCACCATAGTCCTCACCAAATGATCTGACTCCATACTGTCAATAGAATTGATCACTGTCTCTGGTAGAGTGATATCAATGTCCTTCCTAACAAACGTTTCTGGCAACTCTATCAAACCGGCTTTAGGTCCTTTGGGCCCACTCGATGACCCCGGCTCGAGCAAAGCCGGTCTCACCTTCTTCACGTCCTTGCCCTTACCGGGCCGAGCCGGTAACTCCGCCTTCCTCTTGGTGCCGCCATGTACGTGCACTTCAACCAACGACTCTTGTAAATTTGGAACCTTAGTGTTCCTCTTGGTGCCGCAATGTTCCTTGCACTTCAACACTTCACGGCCCTCTCCTTCCTCAATGCTTGAAAAAGCGTCAAATTCTTTTTCCCAAATTGAGCCATGTGTCCTACACAAATACACCAAGTTCGAGTTAGTTTAACTTAGAAACATCAAGACAGTTTAAATCATAAACAGATACCTTCAATATCAATAATCAGATGAACCGAATTATAAACCCTAACTAAGCCTTTAGTGGGCAGTTTATCAGAAAACTTCATCAGGACCTCTACCACCTCCTTATCCGTCGCCGACCACTCGTCGGTACCCATTTCCTTATATTGAGAGGGGCTACCCGTCTAACTAAACGGGAATTTTGTACTCTCATCTGCATTCAGGAAATGAGAGCTGCCCTCCTCCTTCACAACAACCTTAAAATACCCATCCTTGAAGGACTGTGAAAATGCGTCCAGTCTACTAATGCTGGGATGACTCACCAGGGATAACCAAGTAGTCGGTTACCGGGGCCTTGTGTCATAAAAATAAAGAAACGCATGAGGAGAAGGCCGTAGATACAATGACTGGCACAAAACACGGAAGGCCTGCAAGACCGCCCAACTGTTCGGATGTAACTGGGTAGGTGCCACGTTGAGCTCACGGAGTACCCCATGGTGAAGTCATCTAGCGGCAATCTCACATGCAATTGGGAGAAATGGCACAAATACATATAAAAGAACTTCTCGGTAGCCCCCTCTTGGCCGTGACAGACGCGTTCAATAGCGCTCACTCGCTCTAGTGAAACAATATCGCGGTCCACGCCTTTCGCGATAACAAGGGTACAAATCAACCAAGAATTCAGCAGTCGGGACCACTGGAACAAGGACGACTGGTTACGCACATCAGCCGCCACCCATTCATAATCGGCCTTGGCCAGCCAGTTACTCTCTGCTATTTCTTCAGGAGGGTCTTCCCTCACCTCAGTCACTCTCTCCATCGGAATTCTGACCACCACGACCATCAGACTAATACTCCCCTCCTCAACAAGCCTACCTACACCCCTCCCGGACTCCATACTCTCACTATTGGAAGAAGACAACGACACAGTATCACTACTACCAGACATACCTTTTTTGAAAAGATGTCGGTGGAAACAACGAACTAGTCGAACAGATATAACGCACACAAGTCTCTGATTACAAAATTCTCGCAAATGAACTAATAAATGCAAACCCTTCGCGAAAACCATATTTGTAAGCATGAATCCCAAACGATACAACTTCTTCCCGCCAAAAGTCACAACCCATACCGATCGACATAAAGCACACCAAAGGTCATGAGTATCAGGAATGACGGTGCAAAACCCTTTTTGATTAGACCCCTGACACCCCGCTTGCCTGCTACAAACCTTTTCCTGTCTTTAGCCTTAACACTGTTCATCACAGCTAAAGGCTGGGGGACTAGTGTACCACACCTAGTCGACCTAGAAGAAAGACAACGGACGCTTATCACCTTAACCGACATCACTATGTCGCCAAAGGCTGGGAAACTAGTGTACCGCACCTGGTCGGCCTTAGCCGAATAATAGTAAGCACCATGAACATACTAAGGCACCCGGACTAAAACCACTAAGAAGCGACGTTGATTTAACAAACCGAAAACAAACTATAACCGGCTCAGGCCAACAACTCTATACAGAACAATCGAGGACTTAGTAAAAACCAGAACACCCCCATACAAGTCACCAGTCTTCAACAATCGAACTAAGGGCCTGAGCCAAGGCCCTAGCCCACCTATGGCCCGAGCAAGGGCCTAGCCCATGACGTGGCCAGACATAATTAATGATCTATAAATATGCATGGACACCACGAATTAAAGCTACGCATTCATTACTTCCTTAATCACCCGATTTGACTTTCTGAGAGCTTTCGCTGACTTGAGCTTCAGAGTCTCTTCTGCAGGTAACCCCTCCTGGGTCCAAGCAGACATATGCCAACCGGGAAAAGGCCTACTGAGGAGATAGCAGACTATATGGGTAAGGTAACACTTGTTCTTAACTTATCTTATTTGTTCTCTACAGGAACAACATGTTCTCCAACCTATGATTTTTGTGAACCTTGTATATTAGCCAAGGCTCAACAACTACCCTTTATAAGATCTACTATTGTTTACACTAATCCTTTATTGATGGTTTTTATTGATGTATGGGGTCCTGCTCCTATCGCTACGAGAAATAGAGTCAGGTACTACATCGCTTTCATAGATGCTTACTCTCGTTACACATGGTTGTATCTGTTACATGCTCGTTCACAAGTTGCATATGTTTTCATAAATTTTAAAACATGTGCTGAAACACAAACTACTTTTAAACTTAAAAGTCTTCAAACTGATAATGCCAAGGAATTTTTTGTGTTAAACAAATTGCTTCAACAATATGGCATTCGTTTTCGTTTAATTTTTCCACATACACATGAACAAAATGGTTTAGTTGAAAGGAAACATTGTCTCAAACAAAATGTTGGTTTTACTATTCTAAGTGGTGCGTCTCTTCCTCTTAAATACTAGGGTGAAGCTTTTGTCTCTACGACTACTCTTATTAATACTTTGCCTAATAATCCTTATACTAAGTTGTTTCACAAACAATCAAACTACAATTTCTTTCGTGTTTTTGGGTGTGCGTGTTATCCTCTTCTTAGACCTTATAGTCAACACAAATTAAGTATGCAATCTGAATTATGTCTACTTCTACGATATAATAATCATCATAAAGAGTATGTATGTCTATCTTCCACAGGTAAAACATATATTTCCAAACATGTGACTTTTAATGAAGTTGTTTTTCCATATACTTTCACAAATAACCTTTTTGTTACAGATAGTAATGTTTCGTCTTCCACCTCTTTCACTCCACACATACTCACTATTCTTCCACCTACACATCATGTTCATGATCTCTCTTCCACTCCTCCTATTATGCAAGAACCTCACACCTCACTTACGCCAACTTCCATCTCTACCCCTACTGATTCAAACAAACCTTCATCTCCCATACAAACCTCGCCTGCCACTACCAACCACCATCCTATGATTACCAAAGTCAGAAGCGTTTCCAAGCCTCACACATTTCTTGTTGATATTGCCTCTGAAACCACAAGTTATAAACATGCTATGCAACATTCTGGTTGGCTAGTTGCCATGGAACAAGAGTATCAAGCTCTCCTTGCAAACAAAACTTGGACCCTTACTTCCTTTCCTATAGGTGCAACGGTAATAGCTTGTAAATGGATTTTTAAAAACAAATTCAATGGTGATGGAAGTTTTCAAATGCATAAAGCGCACTTAGTTGCCAAAGGGCTTCAGCAAACCCTTGAACATGACTACCTTGACACTTCTAGTCTGGTCACCATGGTGGAAAAATGGGAATACCAAAGAGGAGGAAAAGATGAATTTGAGATAGAAGTGCACATAGAGCTTCATCATCTTTCTGATGATGTTATATCAATGATTGCTTTTGGCAGCAGTTATGAAGAGGGCAGACATATTTTCAACTTACTAGAGCAACAAATGCACCTTTTTTCACAGGCTGGCAGAAATGTCTATATCGTTGGATTCATGTTAATTTTCAGACTCGTAACTTTTATAGATAGATAGATAGATAGATATAGATATAGATATAGATATAGATATAGATCAGAAATCATAGTTGATATGACTTTTAAGCTAAAATATTTTTCATGAAACTTATAGCTTGATAGTTACTGTAAATTACAATAGGGAAGTTATTTTACAATGATTGAGTATGCATGCTAGGCTACTAAATACAAAACAAGTAGGTGAGTGTAAGAAATTTACTATATCAAAGTACAATCTTGGTACCAGACCTATATTTCCTTAGCACAAATCTTGCTAATAAGAAAATAATCATCACAACTTCATGTGTAGTATTGTAATTATAGAGAAATAGCAGGTCATTTCTATAGTAAATGTTGAAGATTTAAACCATTAGTTTCCAACTTGTAGGTTGTTCTAATTAAAAACTTGCTTTAACAAAATTTAAAATGAGAAATAAATTGGATATAATTTTTTTGTTCCACAACTGGTATTTTCTCCAAATTAAGTTCATGTTATACTAGGTATTTTTCCCTCTTCAGTCATATTCATTGAGTTTTAGTGTTAGATAAAAAACAATAGGTATTTGCCTAATAAGAAGAACAGGGAGAGGTGGAGACTAGAAAAAGAAAAACATGAATAAATTTGAAGCTTATTGAGACCAAGAGCAACATGGGAAAATCTTTTAAAATTTATCTTCATTTAGAAGTAATAACAATAAGGATGAAAGTTTGAACTACTTTATCATATGTCCTTACTAGCAATCTGAACTGATGATGAGATAGTTAACTCATGACACAATATCTATTAGGTTTCTTAGAGCTAGAAACCCAAATCACTCGTGCAAAACACACCCACACCAACCACACAACAGAAATAGAGAAAGACTTTTATTATTCTCTCAAAGAACTCGTCCACGGAAGACAATAATTCCCCCTCACAGGATCTATCATGATTCCTGTTTACACTCTACAGAAGTCAAAGAATTAGCCCTTGTACAACACTACCCCCTTTCTTATTTATACTCTTCCTAAAACCATACTTACATCCCGCAACGACCCACTAACAACCAGACTTTTCTAACTGACTAACTGTCAATTTTTATTTCTTCTAACAAACACCTTTAATACTCTATCATTACTCCCCCTGGCTTAACAACCTTGTCCTCAAGGTTGAAGTCAGGGAACTGTTGTTGGATAGTTATGACATCTTGCCAAGTAGCTGCTTCTACCCATTTATCCTTCTACTAAATGAGGACTTGAGGTCTTGCATCTTTCGTCACCGGTAGTGATGACGCCATCGGCGCTGTTAATCAGTGGGATTGTTCTCCGTTCGACTGAGAATGGCCTTCAAATTTTGGATTGTTTGGTGGAATCGACGGGAAAATGTTGGAGTTCCAGTGGGAGGAGAAATCCTCAACTAAGGAAAGGGGTGAGCTGACAAAAATGGAGGAAAAATCAACTCTCATATTCATCTAAGCTAGATTACAAAGAAATGGCTTGTACCTTTTATAGATGAAGGGCAACCGTGATAAGGAAGGCAAACAGAAGAAAAACGAGAATAAGCTTTACACAAGACCTTAACCCTAACAGAAACCTCAAAGGATAACAAGTGTGGGATGCGTGAAGAATGAAGGGGCTTCCCTAACGGCTGGTTGCTTCAGACGTGTGAGGAAGTATTAGGGTTGGCTTTCAGAAACGAGGAAGCAGCTAGAGTTGCGCATCGACAAAAAGCTGTAGGTTGGAGTGATCTTCAACTTGGGCTGCTGGATGATGAGTCTCAGCCCAATTAAAAACTTGAGATTGGTTGCAGCAGGAATGAAGTGTTGGACGCGTGAAAGAATTGAGATTGGCCAGATTTGTGCCACACAAGTGAAGGAGCATGAAATGGGCTGCTGATAAAAGCCCAATCCAAAGAAGATGTTGGAGCCTTGTTTGGATGCGTGGAGAATGAAAAAGGAGATGATGCGCTGTTGGGCTGAAGTAATTAGATGAAGCACTCTGAATCACATGGTTGATGGCAAGCATAGGTGTGGTGATGAATTGGGTCGTAGGCCCAATATCAATTGGACAACTTGGAGAATAGCTACAATTAACAAAACAAGCGTAATTACAATCCACCTTTATTTAATTAAAAAATAAAATAAATTAAAAGGAATGAGCCTAGCGAATGGCCCAAACTATGAGCCTTAATAGGGTCACATCATCCCCTCCCTATTGAAGAGGATCTGTCCTCAGATCACGAGGGTGGTAAAGCTCACAGCAACTAAATTTAATAGTCCATCAGGATCAAACACATATTTGTAGTAGTCATCAAATAAAATTGCATTAAAATCATAATGACTATACAGTAAAATTTCTTGGAAAATGTGTGAAAATGTGTTGTTAAAGGTTGAAATAGGTGATATCCAGCCCATTGCACACAAAGAATGTTTTGCATTTTGACTTAGATGATTTTTGAAAACAATTTTAAAGTCAAAGTGTATTTTGGTGCAATATGTTGAGGAGGATGAAATAAGGGAAAGAGATGGAGAACAAAATGTTTGAGAAGGAAACAAATAAGATTTAATGAAAGAGTGAGAAGAGTTTAAAGATGGGAGAACTCCCTTGGGAAATGGGATCTTCATGTAAGGAATTGGTGAAGGATTGATCACCAAATCCCTAACACTGAGTTCCTTTTTTTCTTTTGAAATACTCTTTAACTCTACCACTTGAGATTGGATTTCAAGCACACTCTCTTGTCTTATTTTCTCTCTTGTTTCAAATTCTTTTCTCTCATTCTCTTCTTTGGCTTTTCTAAAATTCTCCTCTTTAGCCTTTACTTCCTCATATCTTTTCTTCCTTTCTTTTATCTCTTTTTCCTCTTGTTCTCTTTTAGCACAAATCTTCTCAAGATCTTCTTTTTCTCTCTTCTTTTCATACTCTCGAAGCTTTTTATGTTTTGATTGCTCTTTCTTATGTTTTTCTTTCTTTCTTTGTTCACTCAAGAGCAAGTTCAAATTGTGCTTAAAATCTTTTCCTAGTCTAGAAAACTTAGCATGATTTTGGATGAATGCATCACCTATGTCAATGAAGTTTTCTAACCTAGCTTGTTGCTCCCTAGTTATCCTAAATGAAGGGGGAATGAAACGTTTCCACATGTATGCTTTCAATTCATAAAATGTGTTAATGCATGATTCTCTCCCCTTTTGTACTCTAAAGTCTCTCTTTTGCCACCACTCGGATGCACGTCCTATAAACCTAGAAGTAACATGCCTAAGAATGTCAAATTGACTATATTTACTAAACAATGGTTGCACCAATTTCTCTGTATCCCACATCCAATCTCTAAATGATATTGGTCCTATATCTTCCCCAAAGAATGGAATGTCACTATGAATGGTATAATGCAACTCATTACTATTATGCCTACCTAAATGCACAATACTATTGTAAGAAAAACTCTCTTTTTTTCAAAAACACTTTTATCAAAACAATTTTTCACAAAAAAACTTGAAGAATTTCTAAAGACAAAATAATGGAAAAGATTTCTAGAGATACTCCCAAGAAAGGGAGGTAAGTCTCATGGACAAGCTTAGGAACCAAACCTTTCCTAGCTAGAGATCTCTAAAATTAATTCTCAAGAAAAATTCAAAGCAAAACAAATTGTGAAAAACAATTTTAAAGTTTGTGGACTAAGTGAAACCTAAAGACCAAAAGAAGGTCAACTAAGTGTTAAACACACGACACCTAGATATCACGATGACCTAAAAAAAAAAAACAATCATACAAATCACACAAAACCTGGACATTTAAAACATAAAGGTAGAAAACATAAAATAGACAAAAAAATCCTAAGTGAAGATACAAGTGGCCTTTGAAACCCCTTAAACCTCACACTACACGCTTAAACTATTACAATTCAATGCTAAGGATGGGATTGCTCTAAAGCATTTTCCCACCTAAGCCAAATGAAATAACAAAAATAGAAACTGAAAAAGGAAAATACATAAAGTTCGTGACATCAATACAGCAAAAACACAAAATAAAACTATACTATGCTCGGCTGCAATGTTTTTCGCTATCCATCCTCTCAGTCCAACCCCCCAAAATGGTATCCCTCTAGTGTTTGCACTCCTTCATTAAAAATCCCAACTCACTCTAGAATTCCTCTTGGATAGCACTCCCATAACAAATTCACTCACCATTCCTCCTCCAAGAAGAGGCTTCACATACAACAGTCGCCAAAATAGTGTGAGAGGCAAAGAATCCAAAAGAGAACCAAATGCAAATCAAGCTGCTGCATGAGAGTACAAATGAGAAACACAATAAAAGCTCAAATGGAAGAATTGGACAACATCAAGTGAAAGATTGAATGACAAACTCAAAAGAATAAGCAAGTAAGACAAGCAAGAAAAAGGCAAAGTAATAAAGGATGGCACACAAAAGAGAACCTAAAGCACGTGTCTAGAATAAGATGAACAAAACAAAAATCAACAAAGACTCAAAGTAAGTTGAATCAAAAGCATATGCAAATTGAAATTGAAGAGAGCAGTAGTCATGTGTGAACTGTGCGAGTTTTGTATTTTGCTGAAACAATAATGTTGTCAGAGTCAATCAAAATTGTTCCATTTTATGTCAGATGCTTTGTTTTTTTTTTTCATAGCATATTTTCTTGCACTGATTTCTTTCTATTTTTCTTTTCAGCTCTCAAAAACTTGAAGAATAGTTCACAACAGTATCAATTTTCTACCACCAAATCAATGAACAAATGCATATGATAGATTGCAAAGATCCAACTCAAAACAATTGAAAGAAACACACAAGGAAACAAAGAAATAAAGAAACAAGGCTCAACAGTGTAGTAAGAGTCAACTAGAGGCAGCGGACTCTAAGGTAAACAAACACCAGTGCATCAATAAAAACCAAACTGGAATGAAGACTTAAAACTTGATAAAACAGAAGCTGCCAAAACAAAACTGCAACCCGAAAAAAAAATATGGCAGAGCTGAATCTAATACACAAGCAAATTAAAGCAACAAGGAAACAAGTTGAGGCACCAAATTAGGTTAGACAACAACAGCAACAAATATGATTAAACAAAAGCACTTCTAAGATATGAAGTTAAGAATGATGTTGCAGATATATGACAAGATGAACAGTCCACAGATCAACAAAACGTGATGCAGTAGAGACATCAACAAGTGTAGTGAAATAACAAAAATCTACATCAGATGTCACAGAAAGGATTATTCAAATCAACACAAGAAGCAATCCACTTTCAACAATAGATTGCCTCCACCAAACACATATGCACATAGATAACATAAGAGCTCTACATTATCAGAAAATAATGGATGTAATGCAAACATAAGTGAATATAGTCGCACAAAGACACTAAACCAAAATAACTGTTATGGCCAAAATCAATGCATCATTGGACACTAATGCTAAGTCAGGAAACAAATATGGCCAAAAATGATTCAACAAAACAGAATGCACCAGATGAACAAGCATACAGCCTATGCATTCACGGACCAAGCTTGAGTTTCCACACATAAATTTTGATACAAATCAGATTACACTATGAAGGAATGCTCACTAAATGCTTCGGGCACAACAATCCTTGGCCAGCAAAAAGATTAAAACACAGACTCAAGCAAAGATATGAAGAACAAATAATAGTGAATGGAAAACAACAACAAGGAACAACAAAATTAGCTAATATCATTGAAAAACATCACAAATGAAACTGGAACAAGATTGGAAAACAACATGAAAACATGAACAACACGAATCAGACATGAATCAGAGAAAAATGCACTGCAGAAAAATTGTTATAGATCTACTAGCAATTAAAGAACTCCACAACAAACAAATTTAGAAACAAATTTATATTACGAATGAAATTTGGAACAACACACAAAAATGAGAACAACATCTATGGAATCAACGACATAGAAAATGAATTACACAAAACTAAGACTAAACATAGATTTTAAAATTCAAAGCTAGGTAAAAACAATGATAGATCTGATCAGTGCGTATTTTTGCCCTCATTTAATGTTTAATTCTGGGTATTTAATTGAATTTGTGTGCCTAAAGAGTGATTTAATTGATAATTCTGATAATTAGGTTGTTTGAGCTTGTGTGATAAAAATGTCTT